>OBEQ011278604.1_pt1 | contig 21380 bp, 22 predicted proteins | sample 1670901 | NCBI WGS metagenome assembly OBEQ01 (sample SAMEA104232315, study PRJEB22302) | groundwater metagenome | biome: forest; feature: aquifer; material: groundwater | place: USA | collected 2011-08-07 | depth 5.4 m
GCCCCGGACGACCCCGCCGCGATCATCTTCACGTCCACGATCACGTTGCAGCCACCCTTGAGGGCGCTGATCCCGGACCGGATCGCGTCGGGATGGAAGCGCATCAAATCCTTGAATTCAAAATCCGCGGTGGCGTGGATCACCCGCCGCACCACCTGCCACTCGTCGGCGCCGAAGCCGTGCGCGCCCACCTCGCCGTCGATGATGGCGAAGCTGTCGTCCTCGATGCGCCGGCCCAGCGGCGTGAGCTGCCTCATGTCGTTCATGTCGATCCCTCCGGGTACTGCCCGAGCAAGCCACCACCGAAATCCACCAGCACCGCGCGCACATCGAGCGCACCTTGCGCGCCGCCCGCGTGTCGCGTCGCGTGCTCCACGACCCGCTGGCACACCAGCGTGGTCACACCGGTCAGGCCTTCTGCGGCGCACATCTCGAGCACGTGGCGCGCGGTGTTGGCGCCGCGCACCCGCGTCTGCAGCTCGTCGTTCGCGCCCAGCTCGGCGGCCAGGCCGGCGAGCAGCTCCATGTTCACTTCCGAGCCGGCCGCGTGCGTCTGCATGCGCCCGTCGGCCATCTTGGACAGCTTGCCCATCATGCCGACGATGGTCGCGCGCCGCGCGCTGCGCCGCGCCGCGTGCTTGAGCGCCACGCCGACGAAGTCGCCCACCTGCACGAAGGCTTCTTCCGTCAGCGCCGGGTAGAGCTGCATGGCGTAGGCCTCCGACTTGCCGCCCGTGGTGAACACGAACTCGTCCAGCGAACGCGCGCGGCCCACGTCGATGGCCTGCACCACGCTCGCCTTGTAGGCGGCGGTCGAGTACGGCTTCACGATGCCCGTGGTGCCCAGGATCGAGATGCTGCCGACCAGGCCCAGGCGCGCATTGGTCGTCTGCTTGGCCATTTCCTCGCCGTTGGGCACCGAGATGGTCACATCGGCGCCGCGCCACGCCGAGCCGGCCAGCTCGGCCTCGACCATCTCGGTGATGTTCTTGCGCGGCACCGGGTTGACCGCAGGCCCGCCGACTTCCAGGCCCAGGCCGGGTCGGGTCACCGTGGCCACGCCCGAGCCGCCGAAGATGCGCACGCCCGCGTCGGCGCGCAGGGCCACCTCCGCCACGATCTCCGCACCGTGCGTGCAGTCGGGATCGTCGCCCGCGTCCTTGATGATGCTGCACAGCGCGCGCGCCGCCTCCGCATCGCGCTCGCAGCGTTCGAGCGCGAAGGTGACCTTGGCATGGTTGGGCAGCGTGGTCTCGATGTCAGCGAGTCGTTCGCGCGTCAGCAGCACGCGCGTGGCCGCCTTGGCCGCGGCCGCGGCGCACGCACCGGTGGTGAACCCGGTGCGCAGGCCCTTGCGATCGCGCGGCGGGACGGCCATGGCTACGCCGGCGCCTTCTTGTTGGGATTGTTGAAGAACGCCTCCAGGCGGATGCGCGACTCGTCGAGGCCGGCGGCCAGCAGCGCATCGCGCACGGGATAGATCAGCTTGCCGTCGCCGCACAGCCAGGCGTCCTCGAAGGGCTCGCGTGCGTGCTGCTCGAAGGCCAGCGCGACCGCCATCTCGACCCGCTCGCGGCCCAGGATCATCATGCGCGCGGCCACGCCCAGCTCGTGCAGCCAGGCCTCGGGCACGAAGTAGTCGAGCGTGTCGGTCGCCCACACCAGCTGCGTGCGCGCGCGCCGCGCCGCGAAGCCGAGCCCGCGTACCAGCCCGAGCGCCGCGGTGATGCCGGTGTCGGTGGCCAGCACGAACGAGGGCGTGTCCTCCGGCGTGGGCACGAAGCTGCCCCACGGTCCCGAGAAGGCCACCTCGGCGCCCACGGGCACTTCGTGCATGAAGCCCGAGCCGGGCCCACCGGCCAGACGCTTCACCGCGATGCGCACGCGCCGCTGCTCGGCGTCGGTCGACACCAGCGAGTAGGCGCGCTTGGCCAGCTTGCCGCCGGGCAGGACCACACCGCTGTTGACGATGATGTACTGCCCACCCACGAAACCCATCTCCTCGCCCGCGGGCAGCTCGAGCTCGAGCACACGCGCGAACGGCCCGACCAGGCGGGCGTCGACCACGGTGGCGGTGCGTGCGCTGGCCATGTCAGTCGGCCGGGTAGAGCTCGTGCACGAAGTCGTGCAGCTCTTCCATGTCGTTGTAGAGGTGGGTCAGCGACTCGATCTGGTGGGCCAGATCCAGGTCGACCTTGCGCGTCAGCACGGCGAGCGTGCGCAGGTAGCCCAGCTGGGGGTCGCCCGCGGGCGTGCCGGCCAGCTTCTCCTCCAGCGCCGACAGCGACGACTGGAAGAAGCGCTGCGCGGCGAGCAGATCGCGCGCCTCGACCAGCGCGCCGATGGGTCCGGGGCGCGCCGCCGCGTCGCCCAGCTCGGCCAGCTCGTGGGCGCGCTCACCCGGATCGTCGCGGCCGATGATTCGCATCAGGGATAGCCGCAGCGCGGCGATTTCGTGGCAAGCCATGTCGTCGTCTCCTATTGCATGATCTGGTCGACCAGCCGGGCGACCAGGCGGTCGCCGAGCAGGTGCTCGCGTACGAGCTCGTCAGCGTCCGCCCCGCGCACGCCGCGGTACCAGACGCCATCGGGGTACACCGCCACCGTCGGACCCTCGCCGCAGCGGCCCATGCAGCCGGTGCGCGTGACGCGCACGTCGTGGTGCCGGCCGGCGGCGCGGATGCGCCGGCGCAGCTCGCCCAGCAGGCCCACCGAGCCGCGCGCGGCGCAGTCGGCGTTGGCGCACACCAGCACATGCTTGCTCAGCGGCCGGTGCGCGTGCACGTGCGGCATGGCCTGCGTGTGCGTGAAGGCGTGGCGCAGGCTCCACAAGAGCGCGCGCAGGCCGCCCACCTTGTCGACCACGCCACCGACGGGCGCGCGGTACTGGCAGGTGTCGCAGGGCAGGGGGCGCGCGCCGCCCAGGGCGCCGGCCACGCGCTCGTCGATGAGGGCGAGCACACGCTCGTCGACGCCCAGGTGGGGCGCGAGCGTGGTCCGGATCCACGGGTAGCGGGCGCGGAAGGCGTCGACCTGCTCGCCCAGGCGTTCGAGCAGCCGGCCGGCGAACAGGAAGTAGGGCACGACCAGGATGTGCTCGGGGCGGATGCGCGCGCACATCTCGATGGCGTCGACGAAGAGCGGCCTGGCGATGCCGATGAACGACGGCTGCACCCAGGCGAAGGCGCGGCCCTCGCCGAGCAGACGCGCGACCTTGTAGAAGTCGGCGTTGGCGTCGGGGTCGGAGGCGCCGCGCCCGACCACGACCAGCGCGGTCTTCTCGTCGGGTGTGGGCGATTCGAGACGGGCGCGCGCCGCGACCAGGTCGAGCAGCTGCGCGCTGACGCCGAGCGCCTCGGCGGCGACGAAGCGCGCCGCGGGATGGCGCGCGCGCGCCGCGGCCAGCGCCAGCGGCAGGTCGTTCTTGACGTGGCCGGCGGCGAAGAGGAAAAGTGGCACCAGCACCACCGGCGCGTCGCCGGCGCGCGCGCCCACGTCGGCGAGCGCCACGTCCAGCGAGGGCTGCTGCAGCTCGACGCAGGCGAGCACCACCTCCACGTCGGGACGCGAGGCGCGGTAGGCCTCGACCAGCGCGGCCAGCTCGCGCTGCCCGTCGGCGTCGCGGCTGCCGTGGCCGACCAGGACGACGATGGGGCGCGCGGCCGTGCGCACGACGGGCAGGCGGATCATGCGGCGCTCCTGCCCGCGCCCGTGCGGCACGGCGCCAGGACGCGCAGGAGTGGCGGGCCGCCCTCGGGATCCTCGACGCGCCGGACGTGCACGCCCAGCGCGCGCGCCAGAAGCGGTGGCGTCAGCACCTCGGCGGCCGGGCCGAGCGCGAGCGGCGCACCGTCGGCGAGCAGGAGCACGCGGTCGCAGATCGACGCCACCGCCAGGTCGTGCGTGGCCAGCACGATGGCGGCGTCGCGCTCGGCGCGCGTCAGCCACACGTGCAGCTCGGCCTGGCGCGCGGGATCCAGGTGGTTGGTGGGCTCGTCGAGGAGCAAGAGCGCCGGCCGTGCCACGGTAGTGCGTGCCAGCGCGCCGCGGCGCGCCTCGCCGCCCGAGAGCGACGTGCAGGGACGGTCGGCGAGCCGGGTCAGCCCGAGCCGCTCGAGACACGCGGCCACCTCGTGGCGTGCGCGCGCGCCGGGCGGGCCGTCCTCGCCCAGGCCGAGGGCGACCAGCTCACCCAGGCGGAAGGCCGAGGCCAGCTCCTCCTGCAGCAGCACGCCCACGCGGCGCACGCGCGCGGCGCCGCCGGGCAGGGGCGCGCCTTGCCAGGCGATGGTGCCGGCGCGTGGCGCGTCCAGGCCGGCGAAGCAGCGCAGGAGCGTGGTCTTGCCGCTGCCGTTCGCGCCCACCAGCGCCACGCGTTCGCCTGCAGCGACGTCGAGGCTGACGTCGCGCACGACCAGCGCCGCGCCGCGCCCGGCGGCCAGGCCGCGCACGCTCAGGACCATGCGCCACCTCGCGACAGCTGCCACAGGAAGAGCGGCCCGCCCAGCGCCGCGGTCAAGAGACCCACGGGCAGCTCGCGCGGCGCGAACGCCGAGCGCGCCACGGTATCGGCGCAGACCAGCAGCAGCGCGCCCAGGAGCGGCGCGGCCAGCACCAGGCTGCGGTGCGAGGCGCCGACCAGCCGGCGCGCCGCGTGGGGCGCGATGAGACCCACGAAGCCGATCAGGCCGCCGACGGCCACGGCGCTGGCGGTCAGCAGCACCGCGACGAGCAGGACGCCGCGACGCAGCGGCGCGACCTCGACGCCCAGCGTGGTCGCGACGTCGTCGCCCAGGCTGAGCCGGTCGAGCCGCGCGGCCCGCCAGCGCAACCACGCGACCGACGCGACCAGCAGCAGCGCGGGCGCCACCAGCGCGCCCCACGAAGGATGGCCGAGGCCACCGAAGAGCCAGAAGGTGGCGCTGCGCATCAGCCGGCCCTCGGGCGCCAGCACCAGCACCATGCCGGTCGCGCTGGCCAGGAGCGCGCCGACGACCACGCCGGCGAGCAGCAGGCGCGACGGATGGTACGGCCCGCGCGCGAGCACGCGCACCAGCGCCGCCGCGCCGCTCGCGCCCACCGCCGCCGCGGGCCCGGGAGGCAGCCCGGGCGCCAGCGCCAGCGACACCACCGCGCCGACGGTGGCGCCGCCCGACAGCCCGAGCACCCAGGGGTCGGCCAGGTCGTTGCGCAGCACCGCCTGCATGGCCACGCCGGCCAGCGCCAGCGACGCGCCCACCAGCGCCGCCAGCAGCACGCGCGGCGCGCGCAGCGCGGTGAGCAGCTCGTCGGCCGACCAGGGCGCATGCCAGCCGGTCGGGCCGATGGCCACGGCCACCAGCGCCGCGCCCGCACACAGCACGGCCAGCGTGGGCACCGCCGCCTGCGCGCGCGCGCTCATCGTGCCGCCTCCGCGGCCACGCGGACGAACGCCGTGCGCAGGCGGGCCAGGCCGTCCAGGCTGCGCAGGCCGCCCAGCGCCTCGCCCAGCGGCACGACGACCACGGGCACATCCTTCCACGCCGGGATGCGCCTGAGCGCCGCCACCTTGGCGTCGACGTCGCCCTGGCCATCGAAGGCGTAGGCATTCACGACCACCACCTGGGGCGCGCGCTCCGCCGCGGCTTCCCACGACACGTGGGTCCAGTCGTCGGCCAGGTCGGCGAAGACGTTCACGCCCCCGGCGCGGCGGATGAGATCGGTCAGCACCGTGCGTCCGCCCGCGGTGAAGGGCGGATCGCAGCAGTCGTAGACGAACACGCGCAGCGGCGCCGCGCCCGCGGCGGCAGGCGCGCCCGCGGCCTCCTGCCGCTCCAGCCGGGCCACCAGCGCCGCGCCCGCCGCGTCCGCACCCGTGCGCGCCGCCACGCCGCGCACCAGGGCGTGCACGTCCGCGAGCGTCGCCGGGTCGCCCAGCCAGACCTCGACGCCGCGCGCACGCAGCTCGGCGACCAGCTCGGGTGCCTGCTCGGCCACCGTCTGCAGGCCCAGGACCACCGTCGGGTGCACCGCCAGGATGCTCTCCAGCCCATCGACGCGCGGCACTCGCGCGATGGCCGCGCGCAGGGTCGCGCTCGCGTCCACCGGCTCGCTCACGCCGACCAGGCGGCCCGTGGCCGCGAGCGCCACGATCATCTCGGTGGTGACCTCGTGCAGGCTGACCACGCGCGGTCCGCCCCACGCCGCGACGCTGCGCTCGTGCGCAGCGCACGCACCGAGCAGCAGCACCGCCAGCGTGAGGGCCAAGCGCGGCATCACGCCTAGTGGCAGTAGTTCTGCCCCAGCGGAATGGTGACGCTCCAGGGGTACGCGGCCATGCCGTCGAAGCTCTTGACGATCTGATTCGTGACCGTGTCGATCACCACCACGCGATCCGCGCCCGAGACCGCCGCCACGACCCACTTGCCGTCCGCCGTGGTCGACGCCGTCTCGGTGTTGCCACCGACGGGGATGCGCGACGTGATCGTGCCCGTCCTGGTATCCACCACCGCGATGTCCTGGCGCACGCGGTTCATCACGAACGCCTTGTCGGGCGCCGCCGAGGTGTAGTTCACGCCGTAGGCTTCCTCGTCGCCGGGCAGGGCTTCCAGCGCGACCGAGCCGAGCAGGCCGTCGATGCGCGAGACCGTCTTGTCGCCCAGGTTGGGCACCAGGTAGCGGTGCGGCACGTCGACGAAGGGATGCTCGGCGTACACGATCCACGGCCGCGCGCCCACGGTCAGCTCGGGCAGCTTGTGCCTGGCCACGGTGTCGTAGACCAGCACGCGGCCGGTGGCGGCGTGCGCCGCGTAGAGCACGCCGTCAGCGTCGATCTGGGCGTCGTGGAAGCCGCCCTCGTCGGCGACCGGCCCGTCGCCGGGCACGCCCTCGAGGGTCAGCTGACCGTCGATCTGCAGCGTGGCCAGGTCGACGCGGGTCACGCGGCTGGCGCCCGCGTTGGCCACGTAGCCGAACTTGCCGTCGGGCGAGAAGCGCATGAAGTGGGGCGTGACGAAGCCGGGCAGGCGCGCGCGCTCGACGTCCTTCTTGGCGTCGATGAACTCGACCGCGCCCTCCCACTCCAGCATGACCGCGAGCAGCGCGCCGTCGCGCGACAGGCTCATGTGTGTGGGGTGCATGCCGACCGGGATGCGCGTGGTCACCGCGAGCGTGCGCGCGTCGACGACGACGACCTCGTTGGTCTCGGGCGAGCTGACGTAGACCTTGCTGAAGTCCTGTGACAGCTCGGCCATGTGGCTGGACAGCCCGCCCGTGTGCACGCGTCCGACGATGGCGAGCGTCTTCAGATCGATGACCGCGAGCTCGTCGGAGTCGCGGCTGACGATGTACGCCCGCTGGGTCAGGTCCGGATTCGCCGGGGCCGGCGTGTCGCCAGCGCACGCAGCGGTCAGCGCCGCCAGGATCACCATGCCACCGAATGCCGCGCTCGTTTTCATCTGCCGTTCCTCCGAAAACGCAATGAGCCCCGGCGAGGCGTCGCGGAGCGGCGCTCTTCACCGGGGCTCGAGTTCCTCGACGACCCCAACCAGACTTCGTTCGCGAGATGCCGCTGCTTACAGCTCGTCGAGCTTCTTGGTCTGCTCGATCTTCACGTCACACGGCTTGCCGTTCTGGAACGACACCAGGACCTTGCCGTAGAAGCCGCTGTCGGCCAGGCGCTCGAAGTAGCGCGCGAGCCGGAGCAGCTCGCTGCGTGCGTCTTTTGGGCTCGGTTCCGTTCCGCGCGGAGCCGACGGCAATGCGGCCATGAAAAAACCCCTCGTCCCGATGGAGTGGAGGAGGGGTTGGAAGACCACTATTGGTCACCAGCGACTCCCCGTGTCCACGCGGGGAAAATGCCAATCCCTCGGGCAGGTCTCCTGGCTCGCAGATGTGGAAGAGATGCTGTGTTTCTTCCGCGTCACTTCCTGCCTTCCCCGAATCGCATCGAGTGGCATTGCGGGAGTGACTCTCCACTTACAGTGGCGGGACCGCGCCGGTCTTGCACCGGACTTCCCTGTTAGGCCCTTTTGATCGGGCACCCGAGGTAGCTATTCAGTTGTGAAAGCGTGAAGCCGCGATCCGTTTAGCCCCCGCGGGCTCTGCCTGTCAATCCTGATTTGTGCCGCGCCATGTCGCATGCTCAGAAAGGACATGCTGCTCGCCGAGCTCATCGCGACCTCCCGCGCCGTCGCTGACACGCGCTCGCGCAAGGAGAAGGCCGGACGTCTTGCGGATCTCCTGCGCCGGCTCGCTGCCGAGGAACGCGTGCCCGCCATCGCCTGGCTGTGCGGCGAGCTGACGCAGGGAAAGATCGGCGCCGGCTGGGCCGCGCTGCGCGATCTGGCCGGCACGCCCGCCCCGGCCGACGCCTCGCTGACCGTCGCCGAGGTTCAGCAAGCGTTCGAAGCCTCCGCGCACCTCGCCGGCGCGGGCGTGGCCGCGGCGCGCAAGCGGCTCCTGGGCGCGCTGTGGGCGCGCGCGCGCGCCGACGAGCGCGACTTCCTCGCCCGCGTGGTGCGCGGCGAGCTGCGCCAGGGCGGCCTCGACGGCGTCATGGCCGAGGGCGCGGCGCTGGCCGCGAACGTCGACGTGGCCAGCCTGCGCCGGGCCTGGATGCTGGCCGGCAACCTGCCCGAGGTCGCGGCCGCCGCGCTCGCCGGTGGTGCGCCCGCCCTGGCCGCCTTCGAGCTGACCCTGTTCACACCCGTCCTGCCCATGCTGGCCTCGCCCGCGGACGGTGTCGCCGCCGTCCTCGAACGTCTGGGCACCGCGGCGCTCGAGGACAAGCTGGACGGCGCGCGCGTGCAGGTGCATCGCGACGGCGACCTGGTGCGCGTGTTCACGCGCGGCCTGCTCAAGGTCACCGCGCAGCTGCCCGAGGTCGTCGAGGCCGCGCTGGCGCTGCCCGCGCGCCGCCTCATCCTCGATGGCGAGGCCATCGCGCTGCGCGGCCCGGGCGGGCCGCCCTTGCCCTTCCAGGAGACCATGTCGCGCTTCGCCCGCCGCGTCGACGTGGCCGCCGAGCGCGCGCGCGTGCCCCTGTCGGTGTTCTTCTTCGACGCCCTGCGCATCGACGACGACGCCTGGCTCGACCGCAGCGCGGCGGAGCGCTTCGCCGCCCTCGACGCGCTGGTGCCGGCCACGCAGCGGGTGGCGCGCTTGCTCACCGCCGACGCCGACGAGGCCGAGCGCTTCCTGGCCGCGGCGCTGGCGCGCGGCCACGAGGGCGTCATGGCCAAGGCGCTCGACGCACCCTACCAGGTGGGCGCGCGCGGCCAGAGCTGGCTCAAGCTGAAGAAGGCGCACACCCTCGATCTGGTCGTGCTCGCGGTCGAGCGCGGCAGCGGCCGGCGCTCCGGCTTCCTGTCCAACATCCACCTGGGCGCACGCGATCCGGCGAGCGGCGGCTGGGTCATGCTGGGCAAGACCTTCAAGGGCATGACCGACGAGATGCTGGCCTGGCAGACGCAGCGCTTCGCCGAGCTGGCGGTCACCGAGCACGACGGCTGGGTGGTCGAGCTGCGCCCCGAGCAGGTGGTCGAGATCGCCTTCGACGGCGTGCAGGAGAGCACGCAGTACCCGGGCGGCTTCGCCCTGCGCTTCGCGCGGGTCAAGCGCTACCGCGACGACAAGCGCGCCGCCGAGGCCGACACCATCGACACGGTACGCGCGATCTTCGCACACGACCGTGCCCGAGGTAGTGTGGACGCGTGACCAGCTCCTGGCCCTACGCCCTGGCGTGCATCGTGGTGCCCTGTCTCATGGGCCTGGCGATGTACGGCGTCACCGAGCTGTGGGACCGCCGGCGCAAGCGCACGCGTCCCGACGCTCCGCTGCCCGTGATCGACTACATGATCTGATGGGCCCGACGCTGCTCGTTCACGGCACCTCGGTGCCCATCCTGGGCGTCGCGCTGCTGGGTGTGGTCGTGGGCTTCGTCGCCGGCGTGTTCGGCATCGGCGGCGGCTTCCTGACCACGCCGCTCCTGGTCGTGCTGTTCCGCCTGCCCCTGCCCATCGCCATCGGCACCGGCCTGTGTCAGATGGTGGGCACGGCCCTGGTGGCCTTCCTGCGCCACCACAAGGCGCGGCAAGGCGAGTCACGCTTCGACCTGCTGGTGCTGCCCGGCAGCCTGCTCGGCGTCGAGCTGGGCGCGCGCCTGCTGACCAGGCTGGCCGCCGCCGGCCGGCTCACCCTGCTGGCGCACACGGTGCCGTGGGCCAACCTGGTCGTCGAGGGCGGCTACGTGGCGCTGCTGCTGGTGGTGGCCTGGAGCTCGTGGCGGCAGGACCACGGCCCGGTCGACACCCTGCGCTACCTGCGCCCCGGGCCGCTGTCGCGCGTGCGCCTGGGGCCCACGATCGATCTGCCCGTGGTCGGCCTGCGCAACGTCTCGGCGATCCTCATCGCCAACATCGGTCTGGCCCTGGGCGTGCTGGGCGGCCTGCTCGGCATCGGCGGCGGCGTGGCGCTCAAGCCGGTCATGATGTACGGCTTCGGCTTCACCATCCGCCAGTCGGTGGGCACGGGCATCCTGGCCATCTTCGTCATGTCGTGCGTGGGCACCTTCGCGCACGCGCTGCGCGGGCACGTGCACCTGGGCCTGGCGGTCATCTTGCTGGTGGGTGGCGTGGTCAGCGCACAGATCGGCGCCCTCTACAGCGGCCGCGTCTCGGGACGCACGCTCGGCCGCGTCCACGCCAGCATCATCGTGGCCGCGGTGGCCGCGGTGCTCTGGGACCTGATCTCGAAGATCCACTAGCGCCGCCGATGCGCTAGCCTGGCCGCGCATGCCCATCGCGTCGTCAGTGCTCGACACCATCGGAGGTACGCCGCTCGTGCGCCTGGCCGCGCTGTCGCGCGCGGCCGGGGCCGAGATCCTGGCCAAGCTCGAGCACATGAACCCCGCCGGCAGCGTCAAGGACCGGGTCGCACTGTCCATGGTCGACGACGCCGAGGCGCGCGGCGTGCTCCGTCCGGGCGCGCTCATCGTCGAGCCGACCTCGGGCAACACCGGCATCGCCCTGGCCATGATCGCGGCGCGACGCGGTTACCGCCTGGTGCTGACCATGCCCGAGGCCATGCCCACGGCGCGTCAGGCCATCCTGCGCGCCTACGGCGCCGAGGTCCTGCTCACGCCCGGCGCGCTCATGACGCCCGCGGTCGAGCAGGCGCAGGTCTACGCCGCCAAGGTGCCGGGCGCGGTCATGCTGCGCCAGTTCGAGAACCCCGCCAACCCGGCCATCCACGAGCGCACCACCGCCGCGGAGATCTGGCGCGACACCGGCGGTCAGCTCGACTACTTCGTGGCCGGCATCGGCACCGGCGGCACCATCACCGGCGTGGGCCGGTTCCTGCGCCGCCACTCCACCGCGCGCGTCATCGGCGTCGAGCCCGCCCTGGCCGCGGTCCTCTCCGGCGGCCCCGCGGGCAACCACATCCTGGCCGGCATCGGCGCCGGCTTCGTGCCGCCCGTGCTCGACCGCAGCGTCATCGACGAGCTGCTCGCCGTCGACGAGGACGAATCCCTCGACGCCGCGCGCCGGGTCGCCCGCGACGACGGCGTGCCCGCGGGCATCTCCTCGGGCGCCGCGCTCGCCGCCGTGCTGCGCCTGTGCCGCCGCCCCGAAGCCGCCGGCCGCCGCATCGTGGTCATGTTCCCCGACGGTGGCGAGCGCTACCTCAACACCCGCCTGGTCGCGGCCGCGATTCCGCCCGGGTAAATTTCTTCCAATCCCCGCCGCCTCGTCTTGCCTATAGCTCATCCCACAAGGAGCAAGACATGCCCATCGACAAGAACCTCTCGACCATCGCCCCCTGCCTCTCCTACCGTGACGCGCCCGCGGCCATCGACTGGCTCTGCCGCGCCTTCGGCTTCGAGAAGCACCTCGTCGTGCCCAACGAGCAGGGCGGCATCGCCCACGCCGAGCTGGTCTTCGGCAACGGCATGCTCATGCTGGGCACGCGCCTCGACGACGACAATTCTCCCTACCAGAAAACGCCCCGTCAGGTCGGCGGCACCGGCACCGTGTCCATCTGCGTCATCGTCGCCGACGCCGACCGCCACCACCAGCGCGCCGTCGCCGCGGGCGCCGAGATCATCGCGCCCCTCGAAGACAAGCACTACGGCGGGCGCGGCTACGTCTGCCGCGACCTCGAAGGCCACCTGTGGGCCTTCGGCACGTACAACCCCTGGGCGCCGACGAAGTAATTCGGCCCCGGAGGCGACACTGAAACGCAGAGGCGCAGAGGCGCAGAGGCCAGATGTTTTGGGTTGGCTCGTACGCCCTTCGCGCCAGCCTCATTGGCGGGACCAGCCTGCGAACCGAAACAAGAAAGCCAGTCCTCGGGCGAGTGCTTGGCTCCTCGCTCTGCGCCTCTGCGCCTCTGCGTCAAAGACCGCCAGGCGCTGCCTTCTTCGCGCCTCAGATCGTGAAGTCCTTCGCCGGCTCCTGCAGGCGCGCCTTTCGCTCTCTTCGCCGCGCTCGCGCCTCGAAGACTCGTACCAGGACAATCGCCCACACTTGCGGCACCACCAGGCAGGTCGCGACGTAGGCCCAGGACTTCATCGGGTCGAGTCTACAGCGGGGTGCGGCGCAGGCGCAGGGCGTTGCCCAGGACGAAGGCAGAGCTGAGCAGCATGGCCGCGAAGGCGAAGCCGGGAGTCAGGAGCCAGCCGAAGGACGGGTAGAGCAGGCCGGCCGCGATGGGCAGGCCGAGGAGGTTGAAGAAGAAGGCGAAGAAGAGGTTCTGACGCACGTTGCGCATGGTGGCGCGGCTGACGCGACGGGCGCGGGCGACGCCGCGCAGGTCGCCCTTGACCAGGGTCACGCCGGCGGAGGGCAGGGCGGCGTCGTTGCCGGTGCCCATGGCGATGCCCACGTGCGCGGCGGCCAGCGCGGCCGCGTCGCTCTCGCCGTCGCCGGCCATGGCGACGATCTTGCCGGCGGAGCGCAGGCGCAGGATGGCGTCGACCTTCTCGGCCGGCAGCACGTCGGCGATGACCTCGTCGATGCCCAGCCGGCTGGCCACCGACTCGGCGGTGGCACGCGCGTCGCTGGTCAGGATGACCACGCGCACCCGCTGCGCGTGCAGCAGGCGCATGGCCTCGGCGGAGGTGGCCTTGAGCGGATCCGAGAGCCCGAGCAGGCCGGCGAACTTGCCGTCGAGGACGACGTGGACCACGCTCTGGCCGTCCTTGCGCCAGGTCTCGGCGCGCTGCGCGTAGGGGCCGGGGTGCGCGCCCAGATCGGCGACCAGGCGCGGGCTGCCCAGGGCCACGCTGTGCCCGCCGACCTCGCCGATGATGCCCTGGCCGCGCACGATGCGTACGCCGCTGGCCTGGACGAGCGGCAGGCCGCGCGCCTTGGCGCCCGCGACGATGCCGTGGGCGAGCGGGTGCTGGCTGTGCTTCTCCAGCGACGCGGCCAGCGCCAGCATGCGCGCCTCGTCGAAGCCGGGCGCGGCGGAGATGTTGCCCAGCTTGGGCTTGCCCTCGCTGAGCGCGCCGGTCTTGTCGATGACCAGGGTGTCGACGTGGGAGAGGATCTCGAGCGCCTCGGCGTTCTTGACCAGCACGCCCGCGTGGGCCCCGCGTGCGGTGCCGACCATGATGGCGATGGGCGTGGCCAGGGCCAGCGCGCACGGGCAGGCGATGATGAGCACGAAGGCGGCGTTGGCCAGCGCGTAGGCCAGGCGCGGCTCGGGCCCGAACGCGCCCCACAGGAAGGCGGTCACGATGGCGACCAGCACGACCACGGGCACGAACCAGCTGGCGATGACGTCGGCCAGACGCTGGATGGGCGCGCGGCTGCGCTGCGCGTCGGCGACCATGCGGACGATCTGGGCCAGCAGCGTGGCCTCGCCCACCCGCTCGACGCGCATGACCAGCTGCCCCGAGCCGTTGACGGTGCCGCCGGTGACGCGCGCGCCCGGGGTCTTCTCCACCGCGAAGGGCTCGCCCGTGACCATCGACTCGTCGATGGCGCTGGTGCCCTCGACGACCACGCCGTCGACGGGAATCTTCTCGCCCGGGCGCACCCGCAGCCGGTCGCCCACCAGGATGAGCTCGAGCGGCACGTCCTCCTCGAGCGCGCCCACGCGCAGGCGGCGGGCGCTGCGCGGCGCCAGCCCGAGCAGCGAGCGCAGGGCGCTGGAGGTGGCACCGCGCGCGCGCAGCTCGAGCACCTGGCCGAGCAGCACCAGGGTCACCATCACGCACGCGGCACCGAAGTAGAGCGGCGCGCCGCCGCCCGGAGCGCGCAGCGCCTGCGGCGGGGTACCCGGCGCCACCGTCGCGAACAGGGAGTAGAGGTACGCGGTGCCGGTGCCCAGCCCGATCAAGCTGAAGCGATCGAGGCGCCAGGTCACGATCGAGTCGCGCGCGCGCCGGATGAGCGGCGCGCCGCCCCAGATGCACAGCGGCGTGGCCAGCAGCAGCTCGAGCCAGGCGATGAGTCGTGCGCCCAGGGCGTGGTGCCCCGGCTGGCCGGGAATCCATTCGGCCAGCGCCATGAAGACCACCGGCAGGGCCAGCACCAGGCTCCACCACAGCCGGCGGCTCAGGTCGAGCAGCTCGCCGCCCGACTCGCCGGGGGCGACGGGCCCGCGCGCGGCGAGCAGCTCGCGACCGGGCTGGTCGGGCGCGGCGTCTGAGGAGGGAGGCGGGTGCACGGGGCGCCCACACCTTTGCGCGGAAAGCGCCCCTGCGCAATGTCGGGCTGCACGCCCGCATCAGACGCCACAAGCGCGAGATCCCTGGCGCCTTTGGTACCTGGCACGTTCCCTGCTGAAGGGCAGGACAGGAGGGGTTGATGCTCACGCACACGCACAAGACCATCACGGGAGTCTTCGACAGCGGCGAGACCGCCGAGCGCGCCACCCACGTACTCAAGCGCTGTGGCTTCCAGGGGCACGACATCAGCGTGCTCGCGAGCGACTCGCCCTACGTCGACGAAGAGCTGCCCCTGGACGAATCGGGCGGCGTGCTCGTGGGCGTGTCTGCCCCCGAGGACCTGGTCGACGTGGCCAAGCGGGTGCTCAGGAGCTCGGGAGCGACCAGCATCGAGGTCTCGTGACCGTGCCCGGGCGCCGCAGTGTGCCGTGCCGCTGCAGCACGGCGTGTCAGAAACGCTCGCAATCCCAACCCCACCCCCAGCCAAGGTTGCGTCTTTTCACCGGCTTGGAGCCGCTGGCACACGGTCTGCTCTCGTGAGACCCATGCACAGGAGAGTGCCCTTTGCTTCGTGAGGACTCGCCCATTCTCGTCGCCACCGACCTGCAGCCGGGCAGCGACGATGCCCTTCGCGAAGGCCACGAGCGCGCCTCCACGCTGGGCGTGAAGCTCATCGTCTGCCACGTGCTCGAGCGCTCCGAGCCCATCGAGGTGGGAGCCGAGCAGCTGCGCGAGCGGGTGCGCGAGCTGACCGGGCGAGACCACGGCGATCTGGAGGTCATCCTCGCCGAGGGCGCGCCCGCCGAGATGATCGTCGAGCTGGCCACGCGGCGCGGCGCCGGCCTCATCGTGGTCGGACCCGGTCGCACCCGGGTCATCGGTGACACCACGGGCAAGGTGATCCGCCACGCACACTGTGCGGTGCTGGTCGCACGTCCGCCCGTGTCCTCCGGCCTGGTGCTGGCGTGCACCGACTTCTCCGACGGATCGTTCCCCGCGCTGGTGAGCGGTGCGAGCGAGGCCCAGCGGGTGGGCGGCGATCTCGTCGCCGTACACGTCGTGCCCGTCGACACCATGGTGGAGACCGACGTCATGGGCATGAGCACGGCCATGGCGCCCGTGATCACCGACGATCTGCGCCGCTCCGCCGAGACCCGTCTCGCCGAGGTGCTGGCCAAGCGGCGCATCCACGGACGCGCCTGCGCCCTCGGTGGCGAGGCCAGCGCGCAGATCCTGCGCGTGGCCCAGGCGCTGCCCGCCCGCCTGGTCGTGGTGGGCACGCACGGCCGCACCGGCTGGCGTCGCTTCTTCGTCGGCAGCGTCGCCGAGCACGTGGCCCACACCGCGCCCTGCTCGGTGCTCATCGAGCGGCTCTCGCCCACGCTCGCCTCGTAAGACCCACTGACCACGCTCGTTGCTGCCATCCTCCCGGCATGCACGATGCTTGATCGCGTGACGTGCTTTTCGAGGAGGACGTCATGGGCAAGAACACAGTCTCGATGTTCGCGGCGCTGGTGGCACTGGTCGCCGGCGGAAGCCTGGCCCACGCAGACGAGTACACGGGCGAGGGCGGCGAGAGCATGATCGATGAGTACGGGCTCAGCCTCAGCGTCGGTGGCGGCGTGCTCGGCTTCACCAACTCGGACATGCGCGACACGGCCGACGTGGGCGGACTGTGGGACGTGCGCGTCGGCATCCTGACCAACATGCTGGTGGGCGCCGAGATCGCCTACGAGGGCGGTCTGCAGAACATCAAGGCGCTCGGCCTGAGCGACAACGCGCGCCTTCTGTCGACCTCGCTCGAGGCGGATGCGCGGGTGAACTTCCTGACCGGACGCTGGACCTGGCAGCCCTACCTGTTCGCGGGTCTGGCCTGGAAGCGCTACGACCTCACCAACGTGAAGACCAACCTGTCGAGCGTCAACGACAAGGACAACGTGCTCGAGATCCCGCTCGGCGCGGGCGTGGGCTTCCGCGTGAGCGGCTTCCTCATCGACGTGCGCGGCGCCTTCCGGCCGGCGACCGACAACGACCTGGTACCGAGCGCGAATGGCACGGATCACCTGGCCATGCACACGTGGACGGCGGCGGCGCGCCTCGGCTACGCCTTCTGAGGTTGTGAATTCGAGCTTGGGGCGGTGCCGGCGGGCCGATATGATGGCCTGTCTTGCCGGTACCGCTGCGTTCTGTGAGCCTCGTGCTGCTCGTCTGGGTCGGTTGCCTGGCCAGCTGCAGCGCAGGCTCGGCCGACCTGGCCATCGCCACGACGTTCGACGTCTGCACGCCCATCGTCGTCGACGTCCCCGACGCGACCGCCGAGCAGCTGGCCAGCCTCGACGACGCCATCGAAATGTGGCGGACGCGCGGTGTGATGATGCTGTCGCGCACCGACGCGCTGACCTCTGCGCCGCACGTCGAGCTGCGCTTCCAGCACGCCGCGGCCAACTTCCACGGCCTCTACGACGACGCCGCGGGTGTGATCTATGTGAACGACGTGCTGGGCGACCGGCGCGAGCGCGCCGTCACCATCGCGCACGAGCTGGGCCACTCCTTCGGCCTGCTGCACGTCGCGCCCGAAGTGCGCGCCTCGGTGATGAATCCCGCCAACCTGACCGTGCTGCCCACGGGCGACGACGAGGTCGCGCTCGCGACGATCTGGGGCCGCTGCCCGTAGGTGCCGAAGCTCGACGGCTACGAAAGTCTTCGCGGCGCCGACTCGTCGCGGAAGCGCGCGTGCTCGAGCAGGATGTGCGTGACGCTCAGGCCGACCTCGTCGGGGTCGTCGATGTTGCACACCGAGAACTCGAAGTGGCCCTCGTGCCAGTCGAGCACGCGGTTGAGCAGGGTGCGCGAGTCCTGCTCCAGCTCGGCGGCGCGCACCTTGTGGACCCGGCCGCGCGCGAAGGTGAGCCAGGCGATGTCGGAGTCGTGCGAGACGGTCAGGATGCCGGTCTTCTGCTCGAACTCGAACATGGACAGCAGCGCCGGCAGGCTGATCTCGGTCAGCGATCCGCGCAGCACCACGCGATCCGCCTGCGGCTTCTGCGCGCGCGCCAGCCGACGCACGCGGATGCACAGCTCGGCCACCGTGAACGGCTTGGGGATGAAGTCGGCCACGCCCAGCTGGTACGCCTGCAGGCGAGCCAGGTCGCCCGCGTCGTGCGACATCATGACGATGGGGATGCTGGCCAGCTCGGGGCGCGCGCCCAGCGTGCGCACCAGCTGCACGCCGCCCATGACCGGCATGTGCAGCGCGGCCACCAGCACGTCGGGAATCTGACCCAGGCAGGCGGCGAAGGCCTCGGCGCCATTCGATGCAGTGACCACCTCGAAGCCGGCGTGGCCGAGCGCGGTCGAGGCGCGCTCGAGCAGCCGGGTCGAGCCGTCGGCGACCACGACGCGCATCGCGTCGCCCTGGGTGGCGGGCGAGCGCTGCTGCGCGGCGTGCAGCATCTCGGCGATGTGCGCGGCGAACAGCTCGGGCGCCACCGACGCCGAGGGCGCGAAGGTGAAGCCGATGCCAGGCAGGCGCCCCAGCGAGCGTGCCTCCTCGGGGCCGAGCACGTGCGCGACCTCGGCGAGCAGGCGCACCGGGCCCTTGCCGGCGTCGAGCGTGATGGCGACTGACTCGCGTATCGGCAGCACCTCGGGCGTGCGCACGAACACGCCGCGCCGGCTCAGGTCCTGCGACATCCCGGTGATACGTCGGTCACCCCAGGCGATCTCCGCCGGGTACGCGACCACGATCCGCTCCTGCTGCCGTCGCACGTGCAGAAAGGTAGCAGCGGCGGACGGTTGGCCCAAGTCCGTCAAGCACCTTTGTTAGCGAAAGCACGTCGCGGCACTGTCATGGCCGTAGCAGCGCTTACGCTTTCGCGCCGGATCGGACGAGTCGGCGCCCCGCATGAGGAAAGATCCCCGCGCGGGCGGGAAGCCGCGTTCCCGTTGTACTCTTCCGGAGTGTCATCCACCGCCATCCGTGTGATCGAGAAGGTCGATGCCCCGCTGGTCGAAGCTCTCGGTGCCTTGCTCGTCGACGTGGTCGCCCAGGGCGCCTCGGTCGGCTTCCTGAATCCGCTCTCGCCGGCTGACGCGCGCGCCTACTGGGCGGGTGTCTTGCAGCCGCATGTGACGCTGCTGGTGGCCGAGCAGCAGGGCCGTCTGGTCGGCACCGCGCAGCTGCACGCGGCCACGCAGCCCAACGCCAGGCACCGCGCCGAGGTCTGCAAGCTCATGGTCCATCCGGCGGCGCAGCGGCGCGGCATCGCGCGCGCGCTCATGGACGACCTCGAGCGCGCCGCCCGCGCCACCGGCCGCACCCTGCTCGTGCTCGACACCCGCTCGGGCGACGTGTCTTCCGACCTGTACCGCTCCATGGGCTACGTCGAGGTGGGACGCATCCCGCGCTACGCCCGCTCGTCCTCGGGGCAGCTCGACTCGACCGTGCTCTTCTACAAGGAGCTCACGTAGCAAGGCTTCACGCCCAACTGCCAGATCACTCGGCGTCCTCGGCGTCGTCGCCGGTGTCGAAGAGCACGCGCCAGGCACCGTCGGCCTGACGCTTCCACACGGTGACGTAGGCGCCGTGGCCCTTGACCTCACGCGTGCCGCCGTCACCTTGGTTCACGGCTTCCCACGCGCCCACGCTGTAGCCGAGCTGGCCAGACGGCGCGAGCGCGCTGGCGAGCGGATGCCACTCGAGGCGGAAGCCGGGCCGCCCCAGCACCGGGCCCATGAAGTCGTGGATGGCGGTCTTGCCCTCGATGCGCTCGCCCGGCTTGCCCTCCTTGGCATCGCGCCACATGGCGCCGTGCTCGTCGAACCAGTCGGTCCAGCCGGCGATGCCGCGCGCGGCGGTGGCCTCGGCGAACTCGAGGTCGGCCTGCTCCAGCGCGGGCGCGCGCGCCGCGGGCGCGGGCTGCAGGCTGGCGCGCTCGAAGCTGATGGGCGTCGCTGCCTCGCCGAAGCTGACCTTGCCCGCGCTGCGCTCGAGCTCGCCGAGCGTGCTGCCCTGCTCGCCGTTCACGAACATGCGCAGCTGCGCCCGCTCGCCCGCGGCGGTGATGATGCCCACCACGAAGGCATCCTTGTCGAAGCCGACGCCGAAGAGCGCGTCGCCCGCGAACGTCCAGTGCGACTCGCCGCCACCGGCGTCCTTCCAGTCGCCCACGAGCCAGGCGAGCGACGCCAGCGCCGCAGGCAGCGCGGGCTTTGCGGCCGCCGCCGCCGCCGGCGTCTCCACCTTCGTCTGGCTCGCGCCGCCGCCGCACGCGGCGAGCATCACCATCACCGTCACGAATCGTCTCATGCGCGCATGATACATTTCGCGGCCACCCGGGGAGGGATCGCGTGCCGCGAACGACACTTTCGCAACGTCTCCGCTACAGGTTCGACAACGTCATGGCGCGCGGCACAGGCGCGCAGATCGGCATGCTGGCGCTGGCGACGCTGGCGCTCATCTTCGTCACCGCGCTGGTGCTGGCCGTGGCCGGCCTGCGCCCCGAGGACGGCGACGGTCATCCGCTCTCCTTCGGCAAGCTCATGTGGCAGGGGCTCATGCACACGCTCGACTCGGGCGCGGTGGGCGGCGACTCGGGCAAGTGGAGCTACCTGTTCGTCATGCTCGGCGTCACCGTGGGCGGCATCTTCGTGCTCTCGGCGCTCATCGGCATCCTGACCGGCGGCTTCGGCCAGCTGGTGGAAGGCCTGCGCAAGGGCCGCAGCCTGGTCATCGAGCGCGACCACACCGTCATCCTCGGCTACACGGCCAAGATCCACGCCCTGCTCAACGAGCTGGTCGAGGCCAACTCCAACCGGCCGGGCGCCTCGGTGGTCATCCTGGCGTCGCGCGACAAGGTGGAGATGGACGAGGACATCCGCTCCACCCTCGGCGACGTGCGCCTGCGCATCGTCACGCGCACGGGCAGCCCGCTGTCGATGCACGACCTGGCCCTGGTCAACCTGGCCGAGGCGCGCTCGGTCATCGTGCTCTCGCCCGAGGAGGACGCCGAGGCCGACACGGTCGTGCTCAAGACCCTGCTCGCGGTGTCCAAGGCGGGCGCGCACGCCGGCAAGCCGATGCACATCGTGGCCGAGGTCAAGAGCGAGAAGACCCTGTCGGTGGCGCGCATGGTGGTCGGCGACGCCGCCGGGCTCATCCTGACCCCGCCGCTCATCAGTCGCCTGCTGGTGCAGACCGGCCGGCAGTCGGGCCTGTCGGCGGTGTACACCGAGCTGCTCTCCTTCGCCGGCGACGAGATCTACATCCAGGCCCAGCCGCAGCTGGCCGGCAAGGCCTTCCGCGACGCGCTCGTGGTCTACGAGGACTCCGCGCTCATGGGCGTGCTCACCGCCGATGGACGCAACCTCATGCCGCCGCCGTTCGAGCGCCGCTTCGAGCCGGGCGACGCGGTCATCTGCATCAGCCGGGACGACGACACCATCGTGCTCAACGGCCGACCCACGCCGCTCGACGAGGCCGCGCTCGCGCCCGCCGACCAGCACGCACCGCCCGGCCCCGAGCGCACGCTCGTGCTGGGCGACAGCGAGCGCCTCGACATGGTGCTGCGCGAGCTCGACGCCTATGTGGCCTCGGGTTCGACCACGCTGGTCGTGGGCGAGGAGGAAGGCGTGGCCGCGCGTGTCGACGCCGCGGGCCAGCTGCAGCACATGACGGCCACCTACCGCGTGGGCGACATCACCGACCGCGCCGTGCTCGACGCGC
>OBEQ012189794.1_pt1 | contig 21369 bp, 17 predicted proteins | sample 1670901 | NCBI WGS metagenome assembly OBEQ01 (sample SAMEA104232315, study PRJEB22302) | groundwater metagenome | biome: forest; feature: aquifer; material: groundwater | place: USA | collected 2011-08-07 | depth 5.4 m
CTGAGAATCCCGATCTTTCCGCCGCCTATTTTTCGTTTTCTGTCAGGCTTCATTTCTTTGTATGCAGCACGAAGAGCTCTTTCAAAGGCAGGGACAAGCTCTTCAAACTCTTTCTTACTCATTCCAAGCAAGGCTTTTGTGGCTCTATCATCACGAAAAAAGGAGCGGAGGTTCATATGAACCTATTATATCAGAATGGGTATGGCAACAGGCTTATTTTAAAATACATAAAATCTAATACAGGCTTACTACCATTTCCAAGCCCAGCTCGTCATGAGATACCAATCGTTTGTCCGTAGGAGGCGCTCTGAAGGGCGACTAAGCCGCATGTCGTGGACCCCTTTGACGGTTTGAGAGATGAGATAGGCGTAGGCAGGACGAAGCAAAAACAGAGCGGGGGTTTGTTTTTGAATAGCACTCACCAGCAGACGCCTTGTACTGTCGAGTGACTCTGTCGATGTTGCACCTTTGATCGCTGCAAGACCCTGATCTACTTCACGACTTGTGAGATTGGAGAGATTCAATCCTTGATCGCTGGCATTGTCGCTTTGCCAAAACGCAGAAATATCCTGTGTAGGTGGAAGTAAGACATTCCAGAGGAGTACGTGGTATTCTCGTTTAGAAAGGGTTGTCTGCAACAGATCTTCTGGATTTTGTACGCGAATTTCTACGCGAACGCCGATTAAAGACCAACGTCTTTTGAGTAATTCAGCTATTTTGAGCAAGTCTACTTGATGAGGGAGATCGATTGTGAGGGCGAGCTCTGTTGAGCTTGTGTGTATGGGTTTGGCAACAGAGGGGGTGGTCTGATTCCCTTTACGGCGTGAAGACGAGGAAGGGGCGGGCACAACAGGCGGTTCAAACACGCGGACAGATCCGTCGGTCGGCAAACGCCATCCGATGGTGTTTAAAAGAATACGGGCACCATCAATGTCGCTCGCGCGTGAAGAAGTGACGTTCAAAAATGGAAAGGGACTATCCACGATACGGGCATGCCCGCCAATCACCTCTTGTAACTCGTTTCGATCGATCGCCATGTTGAGCGCTTGACGAAGCCTCACATCGTCGAGAGGGGGTTGTTTTACATGAAAGAAGGCCACTGTTTCTTGAGGAAGTTCTATGGTTGTGCTCTGAGTGTCTCCGTGTTTCATCTCTTCCAGATCCTTCCAAGGGACAAACGCGAGCGTCTCGACCTGTTTGTTTTGAAGAGCGGCTTGTGCCTGTGAACGATCCGGATAAAAACGAAACTGCCAGCTATCGAGATAGGGAGCTTGTCCATAATATCCAGAGAATCTGCTTAGTTTAAAACTAAGAATAGCCCCTTTTTGGTCGCGTTTAAATGATTCAAGTTGATAGGGACCGGAGCCGATAGGCTTGAGATTCGCTTCCGCGAGTGCAGCGGTCGGTCCTTGAACGTCTTCCCAGATATGTGCCGGCAAGATGCCGAGGGTAAGATCCATGAGAAGGTTCGGATTGGCTTGATCAACATGAAATTGCACGGTTGTGTCATCAACACGGACGGTCTCTATGCGTTTATATGTACTTGCGATAGGACTTCGCCAGGTTGGATTGCGAACGGTATCGTAGGTAAAAACAACATCTCGCGCAGTGACAGAGGTGCCATCATGGAAGCGAGCGTCTTTGCGCAGGGTGACCTCAAGCGTTTTGCCATCATCGCTCCAGCGATAGCGTTCCGCTAAGTCCGGGATGGGTTCAAGCGCGTTGTTGACGCGAAATAACCCTGAATAGATGAGAGCGCAAAGATCGCGATCCACATCGTTCAAAGGTGCGTACAGAGGGTTTATGAGTTTTGGTGTGCCCACGAGCGCCTCTGTCAGAGTGCCTCCAAACGCGGGAACGAGTATGAGATGCGGACGTAAAACAAGACCGGCGCCCACCAGGAGTGCTATCAAACTTATGAGGAGGCTGCCCCAAAAAAATCGACGTTCTTGTGACGAAAAAACATGGTTCAAAAAACGCAGTTGCAAAAGATGTTGACGCGTTGATGGCTCCTTGATCGCCAAAACCAAGGCATGATCATGATGCGCCGCAGGTTTAAACTCTGTAGAGCCTGTTTTGCCTTGTTGCCAGAAGAACCAGCGCTGCCACCACGTCCGGAATTTGGAGAGCAATGGGGACATGGATACAGGATTACGCGAGGACGAGGTTCAGGATAGCGATGGCAAAAAAGAGCGCCGCGAGCGCAACGGTTGCGTAAAATAAGCCTTTTTCAAGACCGCGTTTTGTGCGAAATACGTTACCGTCTCCGCCAAAGGCCATGCCGAGGCCGGAACTGCGTTGTTGTAAGAGGATGGCGACGCACATCAGAATCGAAATAACGACCATGGCGACCGCGAGGATAGTTTGTCTCATATCGAGGAAACGATAGCCTGAAACAGGAAGTTTGGTCAACGAACGCGTTCCCTTTTTGATGGACGATGCTATACTTCCTCCAGATATGTCCTTTGGTTTTCTCTCTCGTGTTTCTGGATGGCGCGTGGCGCGATGGGTATTTTTGGGGATGTGTGTAGCGCTGGTTACATGGTTTTGTGTGATCTTTGGTCGGTATTATCGAGCGATTCTTGCAGGGGAGGTTAATCCACTCCTGGATCAGCAACTACAAGCGTCTGTCAGCCATCAACTCGCCAATGCGCATGTGACGGAGGAGGACCTCATTCGTTTACAGCCTCCATCCGCTCCGGCGTTTGGAAATCCTGCTGCAAAAGTGGTCGTCGTTGAATTTTTGGATTTTGGGTGCCCTTATTCTCGTGACTCGTTTTCTGTTGTTCGTGAGGTGATGGAAAAATACAAGGATCGCGTATATTTTATCGCACGCGATTTTCCCATCGATGAACTGCATCCACGTGCAACGAGTGCGGCGCTTGCTGGACGGTGTGCTCAAGAGCAGAAGCTGTATTGGCCCTATCACGATAAATTATTTGGAAATCAAGAGCATCAAGAGGACGAAGATCTCCGTCGGTATGCACAAGAAGTAGGGTTGAGTCTCCCATCGTTTGATGCATGTATCAAGGACAAGCGATACATGGAACGGATTCAGGCAGACTCTGCCGATGGGTTGCGAGCGGGTGTCGAGGGGACGCCGACCTTCTTTTTAAATGGGGTGCGCATCCCCGGTTCTTTTGACGCACGTACATTTGAGTTTTTACTGAAACAGTTCTTGGAACGACCTCAATAAACAGAGGGTGGGTGCAGACACTTGCTCGTTGGAATAAAAGATGATAGTGTCGCCGCCAACATGTCCAAGAAACCTGCGTCGATCACACGCATCGTGTCTGATCGCTCTGTCATTTCCATCAAAGGGGCGCGTGTCCATAACTTAAAGAACATCTCCATCGATCTGCCCAAGGAGCGGTTTATCGTGGTGACCGGACTTTCTGGGTCGGGAAAATCTTCGTTGGCTTTTGATACGATTCACGCGGAGGGGCAGCGGCGGTATATGGAGAGCCTTTCTTCGTATGCACGTCAATTTTTAGAGTTACAGGATAAACCAGACGTAGATGAGATTACCGGGCTTTCTCCTACGATCGCTATCGATCAAAAATCGGCATCCAACAATCCACGTTCAACCGTTGGCACGGTAACGGAGGTATACGACTTTTTGCGTATCTTGTTTTCTCGTGCTGGTCGAGCGCACTGTGTCGCGTGTGGTTCTCCTGTCATGGAACAGCTCCCTCGTGCTATTGCCGAAAAGATCTTGAGTCTGACGCATTCAACACCGGTTATTCTTCTCGCGCCCATGGTTCGTGGGCAAAAAGGGGAACATAAAGTGGTGTTGCACGCTGCACGTCACGCTGGGTATCGCGAAGTGCGGTTTGACGGAACGCTGGTTGATATCGATGAACTCGTTCGAACGCGTATTGATAAAACAAAAGAGCATACGATGGAGGTGGTGGTGGCAAAACTCGATCAGGATACAAGCATGGTATTGGAATCGTTGCTTGAATCGGTCAAACAGGCCCTCGAATTAGGCAACGGGCTTGTGACGGCGTTTCTTGAAGAGAAGGGGGAGGACGTGCTGTTTTCCCAGTCGCTGTTTTGTGCCGCCTGCAACCTTTCATTGCCAACGCTTGAGCCGCGATTATTTTCTTTCAACTCCCCGCATGGCGCATGTCCGGCCTGTACAGGTTTGGGCACGAAGCTGGTGCTCGAGCCTGATTTGGTGATTCCAAACAAGCGACTCACGATCGCACAAGGGGCGGTGAAGCCGTTGACGCGGATTGCGGGGAATCAAAACGGACAACTCAAGCTGCTTGAATGTGTGGGGGAACATCATGGATTTTCTGTTCATGAACCCGTTGGGAACTTTTCCGCAAAAGCACTGCGGGTGCTGATGGAGGGGACGGGGGATGTTGTGTATGACGTAGAGGGGAAATCACTTTGCTTCCGTGGAATTGTGGCGATGCTTGATGAAAAATACAAAGACACAGAATCAGAGTATGTTCAGAAAGAGATTGAGGCCTACATGCGGGTTCTCACCTGTCCTGCCTGCAACGGTCAACGCTTACGACCAGAGACGCTCGCTGTGACCGTGGCAGATCGATCCATCGCCTCGATTGTTTCCGTTCCTTTGGACGAAGCGGTGAAGTTTTTTCAAGGATTGGGGCATGGCCCCGTTCGAGCACGCCCTTCCAAGATTACCCGGATAAAAGCATCAAAAGAGGTTGATGTGCAAGGTTTTACGGAACGTGAACGGTTGGTCGTGGATCAGGTTTCAACAGAAATTATCCGACGGTTGCAAAACTTGATCGATGTTGGACTCAACTATCTTACGCTTGATCGTGCGGCGGTATCTCTCTCTGGCGGAGAGGCACAGCGGGTCCGTTTGGCCGCACAGCTGGGCTCGGAGCTCTCTGGGGTGATCTATATTTTGGATGAGCCGTCGATTGGGTTGCATTCACGTGATAATGACAAATTGATCGCGACGATTAAGCGTTTACGCGACTTAGGGAATACGGTGATCGTTGTTGAGCATGATGAGGCAATTATTCAAGCAGCAGATTATGTAGTGGATGTAGGCCCTGGCGCCGGTGAATACGGAGGGGAGATTATCGCCGCGGGGACGCTTGCAGAGATCAAACGATCCAAAGAATCCATGACAGGGGCCTATCTCTCTGGTCGGCAGGCAATTACGCGACCAAAAACACGGCGCAAAGGCAACGGAAAAGGGCTTGTGATCAAAGGAGCTACGGCGTTTAATCTTAAAAACGTGGAAGTAAAGATTCCTCTTGGAAGATTTGTGTGTGTCACGGGGGTTTCGGGTTCTGGAAAATCAACTCTGGTTTTGGATATTTTAGGGCGAGCGCTCTCATCCCATTTTTATGGGTCAAAAGACCCTGTGGCTGCACACAAAACGATTGAGGGGATGCATTATCTTGATAAGATCGTATCCGTAGATCAGTCGCCCATTGGACGAACACCACGTTCAAATCCGGCGACGTATACAGGATTGTTTACGATCATTCGAGACCTCTTTACCGAGATTCCAGAAGCCAAGATGCGTGGATTTGATGCAGGCAAGTTTTCGTTTAATGTGAAGGGCGGAGGCCGATGCGAGCCGTGCGGAGGGGATGGATACGTGCAAATCTCCATGCAGTTTTTGCCTGATGTATATGTCGAGTGTTCCGAATGTCATGGTCGTCGATACAACATGGAGGCGCTCGAGATCCACTGGCGCGGAAAAAACATCGCGGATATTTTGGATATGACGGTTGAAGAAGCGCGACGGTTTTTTGTGGATCAGCCACTTGTCTACGACAAGTTATCTGTTCTCCATGAGGTCGGGCTTGGATATGTAAAGCTTGGTCAACCAGCGACGACTCTTTCTGGTGGAGAGGCGCAGCGTGTGAAGCTCGCGACAGAGCTTTCTCGTCGTGCAACGGGCAAGACGTTGTATATTTTGGATGAACCGACGACAGGGTTGCACTTTGATGACATCAAGCGTTTGCTCGTGGTGTTGAATGCACTGGTGGACAAGGGGAACACGGTCCTCGTCATCGAACACAACATGGATGTTATAAAATCAGCGGATTGGGTGATTGATGTGGGTCCAGAAGGGGGTGTGTATGGGGGAGAAGTTGTGGCGGAAGGTACGCCGGAAGAGGTAGCAAAAGCAAAAGGAAGTTGGACGGGGAAATACTTAAAGGAGGTGCTATAAAAAACAAAACCTGTTTGTAGATGACAAAACCCCGTCCGATGCCGTCTAGAAAAGACAGGTAGCTCGGACGGGGTTCAGAAGAAGAGAGGTTAAGGTGTGCGGTTAGCGGTTGGTGATGCGAGCGAGGAGTTCGGCTTTGCGAGCGGCGAGCTTTGCCTCTTCAGCGGCGATCTCATCCAGGTTCGTGATGATCGCCCCAAGGGAGACGCGTTCTTCCTCGGCTGCCGTGATCTTGGCCTCGATTGTCTTCAAGCGCGCCGTCGCTTCTTCGGTTTTCCGGAGAAGTTCCAAGATCTCTGCCTTGGCCGTTTCCGTCGTCTGACGAAGAACTACTTCTTGTAACGTGAGAGCACTGTGAGCGCGACGTAGGGCCTCTTCCGCCGTGCTTGTAGAAGGTTCTTCGGATGGCGCCGGAGTGACCTCAAAAAGGTCAATCGGGTCTACGCACACATCGATCGTTGGTGCTTCGATGGTTGTGGGCGCTTCTTCGGGAGGAGCAGGGAGCGTCGCGGGTGGTGCCTCGGCCAGTGGGATGGCTTCGGGCTTGATGTCCGTGAACGCGGCGGCTGCCTCATACTTCTTGCGCAGTTCGTATCGGCAGGTGGCGTACAGATCGTCCGAGGGTTGCACGAGGCAGCTTTTTTTGCTGTTTACACTCCTCGAAGGGAAGAAGTCGCATCCAGAGAGCGACGTGGGAGCGAGGAGAAGCTCGGCTCCATACTGATCAGTGGAGACAAGGACGTGAAGAGCGCCGCCTGCTCCACTGCTTCCGGGCCCAAGGTCATAATCGAGGAGAACCTTGGATGCCGTGCTCACCGTCATGTTCCAGCGACGTGACACGGCGAGACAAAACTCATTGTTTGGAATCGTGCCGTTCGGTCGTGCGAGCGTTGTAGCGATCTCTTTTGCCTGTGAGAGGTGTTGTTCACGATCGTGAGAGGGCACGATCATCCTTCGTGTGATGATTTTGATCACCATATCGAGCGGGTTCCAGGCAAGCCGGTACTCATGGTGACTGATGCACACAAGAAGCTCTGCTGCACAGAACCTTCCAACCACGCTGAGTACGTTGGCGGGCTCCTTCATCTCCGCCGCTTTGACGATGTCCGTGAGAGAGAAATCAGGAGCCTCTCCCAGATTCCAACCGCCACGCGGTTGTTCATCTGCCTGTCCTTGCTTGAACAGGTCCCAGACCTTCTTCTCTACGGCTGTCATGCAAACCCCCTTGAGGCCGTGAGGGCGTCGACAGGAGGTGATAGGTACGGGCGCGGCGTCGGGTTGGAGGATGACGATGTCCGTCAAGAGGGCAGCTCCGGGAGCGGGCGGGGCGTCTGTTGTCGAGTGGACTCGTTCGTCCCCATTTTTGAGGGTAGACGGGTCGAGCAACAGATAGAGCCTTTGCGAGTCAACCCGCGTCCATCCTTCATGAAGAAGGATGCTGTCGAGGGTCTGCTGCGCATCGTGGTTGGGCCACTTATTGAGGAGCTCACGAAGCGGTTCTGAAGTGTATCGATGACGAGCTTCGTCCAGCTTACTGCGTTCTCGATAGAGAAATCGGTATGCTGTGGCGGCGGCAACGGACGTCGCAACGGTCGTGGTGGCGACGGGGACGCTCTCGTCTGACGGAGGGATGGCGGTTTTCTCGTTCTCGGACTGAAGGTTCGCTGGATCGATGGTGCAGATCATGCGTTGCGGCCGGCTGTGCGCATCGATTTTGATCCAGCGCAGTTTGTCAACCATCTTGTCTGCCTCGTGATTGCTCAAAGAGATGCCGGCGGCACGGGCCGCTCCGCGCACAACTTTTCCGATACGAGCCGTCTTGCGAATGCGGCTGCCGTCTGGTTGTGGTTCTGCGCCTGCCCAAATTTTTGCGTAGATTGCTACGCGTTGGTCGTGTAAGGTCGACATGATGTCGATCCTCCTTGGTTCGAGTGAGAGCGCCTAGTCGCCTCAATCGAGGGGTTTTTTTAACAAAATGGCTCGATCTTGTCAATGAAAGGGTGCGGTGGTTCTGGCAGCCTTGACGATTGAGGCTGATTTGGCTATCCTTGGCCCATCATTTTGTATGAAAGACGCATTAAAATTGCCCGCGGTTATTCAGCCGGGGCAGGTGGAAACAGGGATGCATGTTCGCATTCATCAAAAAATTAAGGATGTGAATGCAAAAGGCGAAGAAAAAGAACGTATTCAGGTGTTTGAAGGACTTGTTTTGGCCGTTGGAGGGGTTGGGGTTGGAAAAACAATGACGATTCGTAAGGTTACGGAAGGGATCGGCGTCGAGCGTATTTATCCTGTTGGTTCTCCCGTCATCTCTAAAATTGAGCTGACTCGCATGATGAAGGTGCGTCGCAACAACATTGCCTTTGTGCGTGATTCTAAAAAGCGCATGAAAGAGGTAAAGAACGTTCAATTACGTGAGGTGGCATAAACCAAAAATCCATCGAAATCTCAAAGGGACGGGTTCAGCCCGTTCTTTTTAGTAGATGGATGATTTCTTCTCGTGATACCGCTTGAAAAAGATACAAACAGCCAACATAGGTGCATCCTCCGAGGACGATCAACGGCACGAGCGAGAAGGAGAAACACAGGACAAGAACAGCGGTCATAAGGCCGGCACTTACCCATGTAAAAAGCAAAGAACGAGGATCAAATCCAAGAGAGACGACGCGTGAAGCGACGACATACGAACCGGTGGTGATGATGATCTCTGAAGCAACAGTAAGCCACGCAGCGGCAACCATCCCATAGTGTGGGATAAAGACGATGTATCCGGCAAAAATACCAATAGCGGTGAGGATATAGATGGGAAGCATCTGGCGTTGAGCTTGAATGGCGACAACAACATGGGCGTAAATCACGTTCAGAAAAATAATCCCGGTTGCAAGGATCAAGATACGGAGAATAGGCCCTGAAGCAGCAAAGTTTGGACCAGCTACCAGAGTCATCATGCGATCGGCGAGGATAAATGTGCCCATGACGATAGGAGCGATGAGAAACAGAATGGCTCTCACCGCTTGTTTTGTAAGAGAGGAAAGCCGCGCGTGGTCATGAACTGCCCACGCAGCCGAAAAGAGCGGGAGCATAAGGCCCGCCATCATAAAAGGGATGGTGATCAAGATTTCCAGAACCCGATATGCGGCGCTGTAGATACCTACCTCGGCTTGCGAGCGTGTGAGGGAGAGAATGATGGTGTCGCCCTTGTAGTAGACGAGATTAAAGAGAATCGAGACGCCAATAGGCCAAGAACGTGCAAGGGTTGTGCGCCAAAAATCAACGTCCCAGTTCCAACGAATGAGACGAGATGGCCTGGTGAGCCAAAGATTGAAGAAGAAGTTTACGGCGCTCCCGAGAGAGACAAACCACATGATGGGAATGAGTCCAATACCCATCTGACGAGCGAAGAGAATGCCAATAAAAAGGGTACAACGTCCAAGGATCTCGCCAACCGCTCCAATGTATGTACGCAGATGTCTTTGTTGGACGCCGCTCAGTATCTGCGTCAATCCCGGAAACAAAAGCGAGCCCGTGAGGGCAAAAATAGCCCACTTGATATCTGTTGAATATGGCGAAAACCATCCAATGAGAGGTGCGAGGACGGTGAGAGCCCCGGCCGTTGCGAGGCGGAGGGTGAAGAGAGCCGATACGCAACGTTTCTCGTAGGCGGGGTCATCGGCATGTTCGCCAAGAAGCGCGACAAATGTGACGCTGATACCCAGATCAAGAAAGAGGGTGAATGCTTGAAGGAACGCGTTCGCTGTCGAGTAAGCGCCAAACCCATCTTGGCCAAGGTAACGAGTGAGTAGGCCTACGATAAGCACGCCAAGGATTGTGGAGATGGCCTTACCTACGAGTTGTGCGGCGCCATTGGAGGCCAAGCGACGAGAGAGAGACATGGAGGAAAGTATAGTCGTGAAACCAAAAAGGGGGAACGTGGTATCATGATCGTAATATGGGATCTTCTGAAACGGCGCTCATGGTTAACGTGGTGGATGGATACAAAGGGATTTTGGATGTATTTGCCAAAAAACAGGCAAAAATACATCGAGAGTCCATCGCCCAAGATGAAAGGGTCTTGGGTGCATGGGAGGCAGAACGCGTAGCAACTTTGCAAAAAGCCGCTCGATACTTGGTTGGATTTGTTGGTAAAACGGATATGGCACACATGCGTGCCGCCGCGGCGCCGGAATCGTTAAAGGAAGTCGTGTTACGTGGAGGGGCAGACGTGGCAACACTCATGATGATCGGAGAGGGTCGCGATGAGTTTGGGGTCATGATGGCAGAACGTAAAAAAGATCTGGCGGATGTCGAGATGAGTCTTCATGACTTTGTGGGAATGCCGCGTATGGTGGCAGATCGGTTGGAGAAAAAAGTGGCGGAATATTATCGATCGTTCGCTGCGTTTGAAAAGAAAGATCTATGGACGCAAGAACAGGCGCTACGGTTTCATCTTGCCGATCATGCGTTTAAGGAGGCGGTGAAGGCCTTTCGAGATTTTCACGCGTCTTCCGCTAAGCCACTACAACGAGCCGCGTAACGAATCGAGTGAAATCAGGTATACTGATGGTGATGAAGAAAGGTTTTCTAAAATTTCTGTTCGGCGTTTCATGCGTCGCGGTGTTTGTATTCCCACCAACAGGAAAAGCGGCGCCTTTGCGTGATGCGTATCAGGCTTCATTTTTGTCTGTATCTGCTCCAGCAAAGTTAGCGCCGGGAGAAATGGGAAATGTGCGTGTAGAGTTCAAAAATGTAGGGACGGCTTTTTGGGTGTCTCGTGGAGAGGGGTTTGTCTCTTTGTATCGATGGGATTCTGCTAAAAAAGTGGAGATACCGAGCGCCCTTGTGACGTCTGCGTGGGAAACGCCGACCAGGGCACTTCGTCTTCCTGTTGCGAACGTTGCTCCGAATACCTCTGTCGTGATGAATGTACCGATTCAAGCGCCAACGCGTCCCGGAACCTATTCAGAGACCTTTATTTTGACCGCTGAAGATGTGGCGTGGATGAAATATGGTCAAGTGACAGTCACACTTGAGGTTTCAAATACCCCAATCAAAAACACCCAACAAGCTACGTCTCCTACCGCGACGACGCAGGAGCTGCAACCCTCCTCGCTTCCTTTATCGGGGGGGAGCGTTGGATGGGTTGCGGAGCTGGTAGAAAAATCAGGGTCAGAATGGCAGCTGGACGCTGAAGGTGTCGCAAATGTTACGTTCGTGTATAAAAACACAGGGACAAAAACGTGGACACGTGATCAAGCGGGGTTTGTTTCCTTGTACGCAACCGATGGAACGAAAGAGCGATTAAGCCTTTTTGCGGGAGCGCTGTGGAAGGGGAATGCCGCAGCGCGTCTCAAAGAGCGTGAAGTACGACCCGGCCAAACAGGAACGTTCGTTTTTCAGCTCCGTGCTCCACGAGTGGCGGGTTCTTATCATGAAACATTCACCCTTGCCGCGGAACAGTCCGCCTGGATAGACAACAGTAATGTAACGCTTCCTGTGCGCGTGATCCCGACGCAAGCGTCGGAGTTTATTGCTACCGGGTTGCCTGATGGTGTGCAGCCGGTTTTTAACCCATCGCTTCCCGTGTCGACGCCTATCAAGCCGCTTAAACGCACGGCAACCCTTCTTTTACGTTCTGTGCAAGGTGTCACGTTGCTGGGAAACGGACGACAGGAGATTCAAGTTGGGTTTAAAAATACGGGTGAAACCACCTGGAACTCTCGAGCGCTGCGTTTAAAAGGGGTCGTGCCTGCCACGAATGCTCGTTGGGCTTCTGTCCGAGATGATTCATGGCTAAGCACCGCTGAACCTGTTCGAAAAGCGGGAGATGTGAAGCCTGGAGAGCTTGGATTTTTGACATTTAAGGTTAAGGCGCCTGCAAAAAAAGGAAAGTACACGGTGAGTTTTGCCCTGTACGCAGACGGTGAGCCTGTGCAAGGTGGCGACATTGATATCCCTGTGACCGTAACAGCAGACGGGTATATTGAGCCTGAACCACCCCCATCGGTTCCTCTTGCGAGGGGAGGGCTCACGCCCCCCTCAATCCAAGCCCCGGTGCTGATCCCTGTCCCGCTGATTACGTTTCCCTCTGCCGAGGCGGTGCCGCTGTCAGGAGACGTTTCGAGCTTGCCAGCGGAACCCATGATTCGTGTAGGGATTTTCCGGACAACCGATGATCAAATGGTGATCCGCGCGATGCAAGTTCCGGTGACGGTGACCCAAAGTGGAACAACGGTTTGTCGTTTAGAGTCAATGCAATCAGCGACGGTTTTGTTTGATCGCATCAACAAAGTGTACAAGTTATCCGGCGGTTCATGCGCTGGTCAATCGTCCTCCGTGTACCTGTTTCGTGCGGAAGATGGCGTTGCTCCCATGGAGGTTGCGGACTTTTCTCGACCTGTTGGATGGTTGCCTGGAGCGAATGACAACAGCTTTCGTGCGCAACTTGAATTACGGTATACGCCATCAACGGATGGGGTCTGGATTATAAATGAGTTGCCCATTGAGTGGTACTTAAAAGGGATCGCTGAAACTTCAAACGTCAGTCCACAAGAGTTTCAGCGCACGTTGCTCGTTACAGCGAGGACATATGCAATGTATCATGTGCAGCGCGGCACAAAGCATGCGGACGAATTTTATACGGTGGATGCGAGGTATGATCAGGTGTATCGAGGATACGGTGCGGAGCTTCGAAATCCAAATGTTGTCGCGGCCATTGATGCGACACGCGGACAAATTGTGACCTATCAAGGCAAGCTCGCCATTACTCCGTACTTTTCCCGTTCCGATGGTCGAACACGTTCATGGGGCGAAGTGTGGTACGGCGCCTCCCAATACCCATGGCTTGTGAGCGTCGCGGTGCCTGAAGACCAGGGCAAGACTCTTTGGGGCCACGGGGTGGGAATGTCTGCGTCAGGAGCGCTGGGCATGGCAAATAACGGCAAACGCTACGATCAAATCCTTGGGTACTTTTATCAAGGAACAGAGCTACGCAAGGCGTATCGTTGACGGATTAGCTGATCATCTTGTCGATGAGGCCGTATTTCATCGCTTCATGTGCGCTCATAAAATTATCCCGCTCGGTGTCATCTTCTATGGTTTTTGCCGGTTGGCCTGTGTGTTTTGCGAGAATCTTGTTGAGTTGATCTTTCGTTTTTAGAATGCGTTCTGCGTGAATTTTGATGTCGGTTGCTTGACCCTGCATGCCGCCCAACACTTGATGGATCATGATTTCGGCGTTTGGAAGGGCAAACCGTTTGCCTTTCGCGCCACCGGCTAAAAGAACAGCTCCCATAGATGCGGCCATGCCGATACAGATGGTAGAAACATCTGCTTTCACATATTGCATCGCATCATAAATCGCGAGGCCGGCGGTCACAGATCCGCCTGGTGAGTTGATGTAAAGTTTTATATCTTTGGTCTTGTCCTCGCTTTCCAGAAAGAGGAGTTGTGCGACCACAACGTTTGCAACCTCATCGCTCACCTCTGATCCAAGCATAATGATGCGGTCTTTGAGGAGGCGCGAGTAGATGTCATACGCTCGTTCGCCGAGATGGGTTTTTTCGATGACAGTGGGAATGAGCCAGTTTTTTTGGTCGATATTGGAAAGGGTGTACGGGTTGGACATAGATATAAAAGATGAATCATCCTACAAAACAAGGATAATAAGATTTGAATTAGCAGTCAAATATTGAGAGTGCTATATGGGGGCTATCTCGTCACGTGTACTTTTTTATTCTCATCAACCTTCAATCGACCTTGAATGGTAAACCCAGCGGCTTTTTTATGGCCACCACCGCCGAGGCACTTGGCAAGCTTCGAGATATCACGACGAATGCTGCGTAAAGACCCCTTTATCTGTCGATGAGGCATCTCGCGCAAGACAAGCACACCTTCGGCTCCTCCGCATACGGCGTTTAAAAAATTAGAAAGTCCTTCCATAGCTTCCTCATCTGCCTCTGGAACCTCTTTCAGATCTTCTTCTAAAAAGTAGGTCGATGTGATGTTGAGGGTCGTGTTGTGGTTTAGTCGGGCAAGAGCCAACCCCCACAGCTTGAGAGTAGGCATCGATTTATTTTGCACCAGCTGTCCCAAAATCTCGCTGTGACGACCACCAAGTGCGCAGAGATGGCCAGCCGCTTGCATGCCCTGTGAGGTGGTCCCGGCGTTTGAGAAGCAAGAGGTGTCGGTGAGGATTCCTGTAAGCAGCGAAGTCGCCATCTTTGCGTCGATGGGAATTTCGAGTGTGGTAAAAAATTGATAGACGATTTCCGCGGTGGAACATGCATCTGTCCAAACGGCATTCACCTGACCATAGTGTGTATTGGTTGCATGATGATCAATCACAACAAGCTGATACGGACAGGGGATTTTTGGAAGAAGATTTTCGATCCCCACATGACGAATATCACTGGCATCAAAGGTGATGATCAAATCAAACGGTTCTTGAAATATGCGAGGATCACGAGAAAAATCGTGTGCACCATCAAGAGAGAGTAGCGAGGAGGGAATGGGGAGCGCACAGAAGAGCGTTACGGGTTTACCCTCGCGTTTCAGCCAGTTATACAGCGCAGAGCTGGAGCCAATGGAATCTCCATCTGGTTTGCTATCCGCCACAAGCAAAACGCGCTCGGCGGCTTGGAGAAGGCCGGCAATTTTGGCAAAAATGGCGGGCTTAGATTCCATACGGCCGTTTATAGTAGCCCCTCTCTTTCAAGACGGTTTAACATCGTCTCGATCTCTTCGGCCTGTGCTTCGGTATCATCAAACACATAGTGCAACTTTGGAATGACGCGGATACGGAGGTGCTTGGCGAGGCCATCGTTTATTTCATGCTTGGCTTCACGGACGATGTCGAGGACCTGTTTTTGGGCACCTGTTGGAAAAACAGAGAGGGTAATTTTCGCAAAACGACGATCTTGGGTCATTTTTGCATCAAGAACGGTCACGAGCATACCCGGCACAAATTCAACATCGCGCGCAAAGATTTCGGCAAGGCCGTTTTTAAGGTGTTCGAAGCCGACATCCATGGAGAGAGACATAATCGTTGAGGGAGAGTAATCAAAAGAGCGTAAGGGATTTTTAGCTGTTCGTCTAGCCTTTTGTCTGAACCCCGGTTATGATCCAGTACATCTTGTATGTACCTCCGTCGTCTCGAAATCCAAGGATTTAAGACCTTTGCTCAGAAGACGGTGTTGGAGTTTGTGCCGGACGTATCTGGGCGACGAGGAGTGACGGGTGTCGTGGGGCCTAATGGATCTGGAAAGTCTAATATTGCGGATGCTCTTCGGTGGGTGATGGGAGAACAGAGTATGAAGTTGTTGCGGAGCAAAAAATCTGAAGATGTTATTTTTTCGGGAACGAACAAGCGAGCCAGGAGCGGGTTCGCAGAAGTCACCGTGACGATAGAGAATGATGATCGAAAAGACGGGGGCGTGTCGCCATTCGGCGAGAGAACAGAAGCGGCGATCACGCGTCGACTGTATCGTGATGGAAATTCAGAGTACGAAGTGAATCGTCAGCCCGCGCGACTACAAGACGTGGCGTTGTTGTTGGCTGAATGTGGAGTAGGGCAAAGGTCTTACAGTGTTATAGGGCAAGGGATGATTGATCATGTCTTGGTCGCGAGTCCGACAGAGCGGAAGGAGTTTTTTGATGAAGCGTTTGGGTTGCGGCCGTTTCAGCTCAAACGTCATGCCGCGATGCAGAAGATGGACGCGGCGCGAGAAAACCTGATGCAGACAGAGGTAGTGCTTCGTGAGATTGGTCCGCGGCTTGCTCTCCTAGAGCGCCAGGCAAAGCGATTGGAGGAGCGTGGAACGATCGAAACCAGCCTTCGTGAACTTGAATCCGCTTACTACGGTCATACCTGGCAAGAAATCACAGATCATCTTGTTCGTGTACGTAGTCAACTCGACGTTGTGCGTTCGGAGGTGGGGGGCAAAGAAGCTATCGCACAGGAGGTTGAGGGTAAAATGAGAAAGCTCGAACAATCAACCCCTCTACACGAGGGGTTCGGTGAGTTGCGCGGAGCACTTGATCGGCTCGCTCTTGAGCGAACGACGCTCCGTGAACGGGAGTTGCGTCTTGAAACTAAGCGCGCGGTTGCAGAGGTACGTGCCGAGAAGCCTTGGGCACCGTTGCCTTTATCAAAAATCATCGAGACGGTGCAGCTGCTGCACGTGGAACATGAAACGCTCGAGCGTGCCCTTGAAGCGGTGCCGATTGATCCAGAATATATTCGACAAGCGGCAGCTCGTTTAAAGACGGCGAGTTTAGATTTGCTCATCAAGCTTCAACGGCCCGCGCCAGAGCCGGAGACGCGCGTTGCAGTAGCTAGAGGCCAAGATCCTCTCTTAGAACAGGAAGCGGAGATGATCCGTCGAGAGATGGAGCAGGTTGTCGCGCGTATCGGTGAGGCAAACACAAAGCTTGAGGCGTGGAATCGTGCAGAACAGGAGGGCCGTAGCCATGTGTTTGCGTTGCAACACACCCTGAGTCGTGTTCGACAAGAAGCGCACCTCGCTGAACGACGCATGACGGATCTTTCGGTTGAGCTCGCACGAATTGAAACACGTAAAGAAGCGTTTGTGACAGAGGTGCAGCGGTACGCCCCGCATCTTTTCGCGGGAGAGGTGTTTACGTTTTCTGTTGCCCCTACGATGGACGTGGGAGATGCTCCGGCGCGGATTCAACGGTTACGAGCACAGCTTGAGTGGATTGGAGGGATTGATCCGGAAGCGATCAAAGAACACGGTGAAACAAAGACGCGATTTGGATTTTTGACCACACAGATCGAGGATTTACGGGCAACGCTCGCTTCACTCGACGAGGTGACGCGTGAGCTCGATCGAACGATTCATGAGAGAGGTGAAAAGGCATTTACCGCCTTGAATAAAGAGTTTGGGGTCTATTTTAAGAAGCTTTTTGGTGGAGGTGATGCCGAGATCATCGAGATAAAAAGCAGAATAGGTGATGAAGAAGATGTGGCGGTTGATGAGGTGGATGAGTTGACGGGAATAGAAATCCAAGCAACGCCACCGGGAAAGCGGAACAAGTCCATCGCACTTTTGTCCGGCGGAGAACGCGCTCTGACGTCCATTGCTCTCATTTGCGCCATCATGGCAACCAATCCTTCGCCATTTGTGGTGCTCGATGAGGTGGATGCCGCGCTTGATGAAGCAAACTCTCGAAAATTTGCTGAGATTCTTGGGGCAATTTCTGACAAAACGCAATGTATTGTCGTTACACACAATCGTGCCACGATGACACAGGCCCACGTTCTTTACGGGGTCACGATGGGAGATGAGGGGGTGTCAAAATTATTATCGGTGAAGTTGGACGAAATAGGCTCCTATGCCAAACAAGATGTATAGAAGCATGGCCGCTCTTGTCCGTGTTTTTTTCTGCATGGCTTGCCTAAGCCTTTTTGTACAGGGAGGTTTTGTCTACGCGGCGTCTCGTGAGGTAACGATGCCGTTAGATTTTATCAAGACGAGTGCTGGGGAGATCGCGGAGGCTGGACATGCAGTATCTGCGGCACGGTCCGGAAGGCACGTCGGCCAGATTCCTCGTATATGCGAAGGCGATCAGTCGCAAAACTTCGATTGTTACGAGGCGTATTATCAAAAACTGGTTCGCCGCAAAGGGGTGAAGCGAGCGTTTGCAGATTTGCGTTTGCAATATGTGCAGAATTCATACGTGGTGTCGCAGTGTCATCCTTTGACGCATGTGATCGGTCGTATAGCAACGAAAATGTATCGCGATGTTGGTGAGGCATATACTCATGGCGACAGTTTTTGTTGGTCCGGGTATTACCACGGTGTGTTGGAAGGGGTCATCGGCAAAATTGGTCGACGTCATTTGGGAGAGCGACTTAACCGGATCTGCGCCAGTTTGCCTGGGAAAACGCAATACACGTTTGATTATTACAATTGTGTCCATGGGCTTGGTCACGGGGTGATGGCGTATATGCAGGACGAGCTCTTTGACGCGCTTGCACTTTGCGACAAACTCGACGGTTCTTGGGAGCGCGAATCTTGTTACAGCGGAGTATTTATGGAAAATGTGATCGTGGACAACAAAAACCACCTTACCAAATATCTCAAGCCCACCGAGCCGCTCTATCCGTGCAACGCGGTGGAAGAAAGGTACAAAGCCTCCTGTTACTTGATGCAGACGTCGTACATGCTGAAGATCACGAGCGGTGATTTTAAAAAGGTGTTTGGGTATTGCGGGCAAGCGGAACCAGCGTTTCGAGCCACCTGCTACCAATCAGTCGGACGAGATGCCTCTGGGCGGAGTGTGAGCGATATTGTCACCACCAAAGCAACCTGTGAAATAGGGGAGAGTTTAGAGGCGCGGACCAATTGTGTGGTAGGAGCGGTGAAAGATATTATGTCGTATTTTCATTCTGATATAGAAGCTGCACGGTTTTGTGCCAGCGTAGCAGAAGATGTTCGTGAGCCGTGTCGACGCGCAGAAGAGGAATATAAAATCCCCCTCCATTTGTAGAAAGGGGATTGAATCGTCAGATTTGATGAAGCTAGGCAGCCTTCTTTTCTTTGGCGAGCTTCTCTTTTCGACGTTTAGACACGGAGTTTTTGTGACGCTTTACCCCGGTGACGATCTTATGGTCAATAAATAGGTTCCAAACCGTTTCGGAGCATTGGGCGCCTTTGGAGAGCCAGTGCTTAACGCGTTCCTCATCAATCTTGTACTGAACAGGATTGATGAGCGGGTTATAGGTTCCCAGGATTTCCAAAGCTTTGCCCCATGGGTCGCGCGCCTTTTCGGACACAATGAAGCGATATTGGGGTTGTTTGGTCTTCCCGACACGGGTGAGGCGAATCGTTAACATGGCGAGATATTAAGGAAAAGTGGGGGAGTCGTCAAGGGGTGTGGACAACATATTTGTAGAGCCATTGCCTGTGTGGAAGAATATGCTCCATAAACTATTCTTTATCAATCATGCATCTATGAGAGAACCTCGCGATTTCGCAGACATTGTTGTGGAGAGGCCGTTGTCGCTAGAAGTGTATGCAAAAGCAAGGAATTTTTTCGAAGATCCGGATAATATCATCAATCCACTTGATTTTAAGGGGTATGGTGGGTTTGACCAAAGAGGTATTGAAAATGATATTCAAAAAATAATCGCGAAGTTAGCACGGATAGCGCAAAGAGAGACCGTCAACGAAAAGGAGATAGCTAGATGTGCTTCCGTATTCGAAGCGTTGTTTGCTGATCTTGCAGAATTGAATAATTGGGTAGGTGAATCGACGATGGTGGGCACCGCTTCAAAATACGACGATTTATTTAACGGTGTTGACGTTGTCATGGAGATGGTTGATACAAGAATCAACATGTCTGTTCCTTTGGCTATCGATGTCACCTCATCAGAGCAGAGTATTGTAGAAAAATTAGGACGGATTAAAGATTCGATAGATAGCAGCGAACTCACGAGAATTGATTATTTTCGTCCTGTTGCAGAAGGAACGAATTTACAGCAGGGGAGACTTTCTTGTGTGGCAAAATGTGTGGTTGCGGTCGATCGAGAGACGATAGCAGAGCTTGGCGATTTGTGGATAAAAAAAGATAAAGCGAGTTATGCGAAGCTTGCAAACCATCCTATTCAGCATCAAATTCTCGAACAGCTTTCTTTACAGTTGGGAGCGTTTCTCAAATATGCTCGTAGCAGAAGCGGCTCTCAAAAAACATCCATGGCTTTAGCAAACGCTCTGGAGCGCGTACAAACGGTGAAGAAATCTAAATCTGGGGGAGCGATCACGGACCCTATGACCCAAACGATGAGACGAGATCTTGTTGGTTTGTTTGAACCACAGGTCTACAAGCAGGCTGCCTAGTTTTTGGGCGCGTGGTAAGGGCGCGGTGGAGGGTCTATTGAACAGTCGCGGTTGGTTTGATAGCTTACGTATAAGCCTTTGTAGGCGATTTATCCTTATTCTTCGTCGCGGTCTCTAGGGTCCTGCATTCGGCAAGGATTCCGTGAGATGGCACTGAGCCGATATGGCTGAACAGTTTATTGATCAGGAGTTTCTTGAGTACGTCGTGAAGTCCATCGTTAATAAGTCTGACGATGTAAAGGTTGAGCGCACCGTTGATGAGCGTGGGGTTTTGCTTACGTTGCATGTCAACCCAGAGGACATGGGGTACGTGATTGGTCGTGATGGTCAAACGGCGCGAGCTCTTCGTATTTTACTCAAAATCGTTGGAGCAAAGGGCAATGCTCGTGTGAATATGAAGATCTTTGAGCCAGAGGATGCTCGTCGTGAGCACCAAGAGCGCAAGATCCCTCGAGCATCGTCTACACCCATGGCGGTCAAGCATGGCGAAGCGGGCCTCGTGACGGATGCAGACTTGAGTGACCTTGGGATTTAAATGAGGCAAAAGCCACTGCGTGTCGATATTCTCACCATCTTTCCGGAGATGGTTGAGCCGTATTTGCGTGGATCCATGTTGGGCCGCGGGCACACGATGGGAGCGCTTGATTTGCGAGCGCATCAACTTCGTACGTGGACAAACGACGTGCATCAAACGGTGGACGATCGTCCTTTTGGTGGAGGGCCTGGCATGGTGATGAAGGTCGGGCCTATCCACAAAGCTCTCCAGGCTCTAAAAGTTCGAAAAAAGGATGGATCCGTCCCAGCAACGGCAAAAAAGACGCGGGTGATTTTAACGAGCGCTAAGGGCAAGATATTTAAACAAGCTGACGCGGAAAGATTGGGGGCGTATGATCGCCTCGTGTTTGTGTGTGGACGGTACGAAGGGGTGGATGAGCGAATCGCAACGCATCTCATTGATGAAGAGCTCTCCATTGGAGAGTATGTGCTGACGGGCGGAGAGCTCGCTGCCCTTGTGATGACGGACGCTGTCGCAAGATTGCGTCCTGGCGTTCTTGGCAAGGAAGCTTCTTTGGACACAGAGTCGCATACAATCGAAGGGGTGCTCGAATATCCACAGTACACACGTCCAGAGACATATCCTGTCAAAAAAGGGCTCGACTGGTGCGTGCCCCCGATTTTGCTCTCTGGTGATCATAAAAAAATCGCGCAGTGGCGAAACGGAGCGTCGAAGCACCTGTGAATGCACCTGTGAATGCCTTGACGCTCCATCTGAAAATCGATATTCTCCCCACGCTTACGGCTCCTTCGTCTAACGGTTAGGACAGCGGGTTTTCA
>OBEQ012140732.1_pt1 | contig 21367 bp, 26 predicted proteins | sample 1670901 | NCBI WGS metagenome assembly OBEQ01 (sample SAMEA104232315, study PRJEB22302) | groundwater metagenome | biome: forest; feature: aquifer; material: groundwater | place: USA | collected 2011-08-07 | depth 5.4 m
CAGTACGGCATGTGCACCATGGACAGCACCATCCGCACGCTCTACGACAAGAAGATCATTTCCTATGAGACGGCCGTCCTGCACATGAAAAACCCCACCGAGTTCCAGTTACTCGGCAAAGGGGGGCGTCCCGAAGCCTCGAAAAAGCGGCTCTGGCCGTCCCATCAGTAATCCCCCTTTTAGTCTGTAGCGCCTTCTCCGAACCCCTGATTCCGCTTGACGTTACAGGACGGCTATGATACAAAATGAGTTGCCCCGGTCACGAGGGTTGTGCCGGGTCACTGCGTGGAGCGGGGCCCCATCGTCTAGCCCGGCCTAGGACGTCGGGTTCTCAGCCCGAAGACAGGGGTTCGAATCCCCTTGGGGCTGTGTCTTTATATGAAGGGAGCCTCGGTGTTCGCCGGGGCGGCCTAGTGGATCGTGCATTGGGTTGGATTGAACATCCGACTGACTGGAGCTCTCGTTGAGCGACGCACGCCGAGCATTCGGCAGCGACAATTTAGTGTGCACAGGCATGACAAGGGGTTCGTCGCCTCTTGTCATTGTGTTTTGTGCCGGTGGGCGCATGCTATACTTATCGATGCACAGTCGAGAAGGAGCGATCTGAATGGCTCAGCCGTACAAGTTTCTTCGGGTCAGCACCGTGGTCTTTAAGGTGCTCGCCTGGGTGACCCTGGCGTTGTACGCGGTGTCCGGGATCGCGCTTATCGTCACGGGCGGACCGCCGGTGCCGCTGATGGGCGTCGAGGTCTCAGCGCGTCTCTTCGGAGCGGTGTATCTGCTTGCCGGCGGCGCCAACTTTTACTTCCTGTGGCTGATCCGCAGCATCATCCAGGTCCTGCTCGAAATCCGCAGCGGTCTTCCCGGAGCATCAGGGGCCACAGCGAGCGCCGGGGGTTCCTAAAGCGCCGGCGCAGATGGCGAGCAGGTTCGGCGGCGAGGTGACGTATCATGGCAATCGAAGCGAACAATGCCCATGAGGGGCTCAAGGCTCGTTTGAAGATGAGCCTGGTTGGTCTCATGGATGGAACACCGCCCGGCTATCGCTCCGCCAACCAGCGCAAGGAGTTGACGGAGAGCCTCCGCCAGGCCCTGAAAGCTGAAGATGCGCGCGGATTGCGGCTGTCGAGCGAAGATGCGCAGCGGCTGATCAAGGACGTGCTGGACGACATCTTAGGTCTGGGCCCGCTCGATGAGCTCCTCAACGATGCGACCATCAGCGAGATCATGGTGAACGGGCCACATGAAATCTTCGTGGAACGCAACGGTTCCGTCCGGCGCATCGAGGCGAAGTTCCGCGACGTGCACCATCTCATGATGGTGATCGAACGCATGCTCAGCTCCGCGGGTCTGTCGGTGACCGAATCCAACCCTCTGTGTGATGGCACGCTCCCCGACGGCGCGCGCATCAACGTGATCATTCCGCCGCTCGTGCTTAACGGCCCGGTGGTGACCATTCGCACGAAGTCCACCGCGTGGACGATGGACGCCTACGTCAAGATCGGAGCCTTGAGCCCCGACGCGGCGGAGTTTCTCCAGGCGTGCGTTCTTGCCAAGGTCAACATGGTGATTTCCGGCGGGACCTCAACGGGAAAAACAACCCTGGTGAGCATTCTCTCCAACAACATCCCGCAGGAGGAGCGCATCATCACGATCGAGAACGTGGCGGAGTTGGAACTCCACAACCGGGATCACTGGATTCGATTGGTGGGCAAGGCCCCGAACGTGGAAGGCCGCGGAGAGATCCCGTTGCGCACGCTCGTGAAAAACGCGCTGCGCATGCGGCCTGACCGGTTGATTCTCGGCGAGGCTCGCGGCGGCGAAGCGCTTGACGTGGTCCAGGCGATGCACTCCGGGCACGACGGGGTGATGACCGTTCTGCACGCCAACACGCCGCGCGCAGCGCTTGAGCGGCTTGAAACGTTGATGCTAATGAGTGGGCTGGATCTGCCGCCGGCCGCGTGCCGGATGCAGATTGCCAGCGCCGTGGACCTGGTCATCCACATCGGCCGGTTCGCCGATGGGAGCCGTCACGTGGCGGCGATTACGCAAGTGCTGGGAATCGCAAAGGAGGGTTTTGAATTGGAAGATCTGTTTGTCTTTGACGCGCAGGGCTTTTCCCCTGAAGGAAAGCTGCTTGGGACTACCCGCTACACGGGAGCGAAACCCAAGTTCGCCTCGAAATTCCATCTCGCCAATATGGCGCTGCCCTCGTGGGTCACCGCATGAGCGCGTCCACACACCGCGCCTACCGATCGTGCTTTCTGACGGCCGGCGGCCTTGCGGCGCTGCTGAGTGCCGCGGCGTGCGATAAAATCCCCGGATTGTCATCGGGCAAATCCGCTGATGCGGCCTCCGCGAGCGCGCTCACGGCCGCCAGCGCGACGGCGGCGGTGCCGGCCAAACCGGTGGTCCTGCCCAGCGATGTGCTGGCGACGGTCAACGGCACCCCCATTTCCAAGGCGGATTTGGAAGTCCAACTGCACCAGCGGCAACTGTTTATCCAGGCGTCGGGCGGCACGTGGAGCCCTCTCACGCCTGAGGAGATGGAGCGCCTCCTCAATGAAACAGTTGATGCGGAGCTCGTCAGCCAGGATGCGGTGGCCCGGGGCCTTGGCCGCACACTGGATACCCAGAACCGCTGGGAGGTGCTCCGCCGCCAGTTTTTCTCTCAGGAGTGGGCGCGATGGCACCAGGCTCGGGTCGAGGTGACCCCTGAAGACATCGACAAGTTCTACGAGGAGCACAAGCAAGGGTTCCGGGAGCCGGTGCAAATCAAAGTGCGACAGATGGTGGTCGCATCGGAAGATCAGGCGAAGCGCGCGCTGGCACAGCTGCTCGACGGGACCGGCGATTTTACGACGCTCGCCAAGCAAATTTCGCTCGGTCCGACGGCGTCCCAGGGCGGGGAGTTGAAGTCGTGGGTCATGCGGGACAACGACAAGAAGCGGCTGTTCGCCACCGAAGCCGAGGCCGAGGCATCGCACGTGATGAGCCTGGACGCCGTGCTCGAGGCCGCGGCGTTTGCGATTGATAAGGTTAACGGTTTGAGCAATTATGTGAAGGGCGCCGACAACCAGTACCACATCTTTCAGCTCATCGAGCGCAGGGAAGAGAAGCAGCGCGCCAAGAGCGAAGTGTCTGATTGGATCAAGCTCACCCTGCAGCAGCAGAAGATGGAGGCGGCTATTGAGGAGTTGCGCGGTAAAGCGACGATCGAGCGGCACCCCGACCGCTTAGGAGGCGTTTCACAGCCATGATCCCACCACCTGCCTGTCAAGGCGGCGCTGCAATAGCGGAGACCAATTATGTGTATCTCCTCATGAGCGAGAAAAGCGGGGAGTTCTATCTCGGGTGGACGACGGATCTGGAGCGCCGCCTTGATGAACACAATAGCGGTAAGAGCCACTACACGAAATCGAGAGGACCATGGAAATTGCTCACCTGTGAGGTCTATCCTAATTCACAAGCGGCGAAAGCTCGCGAACGAATACTAAAACGAAACCCGAGGATGCTATTCTTATTTCAGAAGCGTGCACTACTGCAAGTTAACGGGACCGCCGTTGGCGGTCCCAGGCAGGTGGTGGGATGATCAAGCGGTTTATCCCCTTCATCTTCGCGGGCATCTTAGGGCTGGTGGCGGTGTTTGCGATGCAGCAGGTCATCCAGAGTGAGCGGCGCAGTCTGGCGGTGCAGCGCAAGAAGCTTGAAGATGAGTATCGCAGCATCCAGCCCATAGATGTGATTGTCGCGCATAAGCAAATTCCGGAGGGGGCGACGATCACCGCGGAGCATCTGGACAAGCGTTCAATCCCGAAAGCGTATATCCAGCCCTATGCGGCGACCCGCGGATCCGAACTCTTGGGGATGGTGGCCAAGGTCCCCATTGAGGAAGGCGAGCAGATTCAGCTGAATAAACTGCGCCGGCAGGAGGATCGACCAAAAGCGGAAACGCTCTCCGTGCTGACGCCCAAAGGCATGCGCGCGGTCACCATCGGCTCGGATGCGCTGGGAGGCGTCGGAGGGTTTGTCCGCCCGGGAGATAAAGTGGACATCTTATGGACCTTCCAGGTGCCCCAGCAGGGCGCTGCCGCCCGTCACCCCTCGCAAGGAAACGCCGAATTAGTGACGATGGCGCTGTTTCAAGGGATCGATGTGCTGGCCGTCGCCAACGAGATGGTGGGCAAGAGCACCAGCGATCAGGCCAGCGGCAATGACTTTACGGTCACCATTTCGCTCACCCCCCAGCAGGTCTCCGTGCTGTTGTTTGCGCGCGAGCAGGGCAAGGTGCAGTTGAGCCTTCGCCCGAAGACCGACAAGGGCGAAGAGGTCGCGGTGGCGCCCGCGAACATGCAAGCCTTGATGGTGGCGGTCCTTGGCGAAAAGGCGGTACCGCCGGCGCCGAAGCCCCCGCGGATCGTCGAGGTCTTCAAAGGACTTGAGAAGAGCGTGGTGGCTGTCAGTGACGAATCGCAGTAGACGCACAGGCATGCGCCTCGTGAGCACACTCTTCGGTGACGACCGCTCGCGCACGAGCGCGTGGACGGTCATCGGTACCGTCGTATTGTGTTTCTTCTTGAGCGCGCCGGCCATGGCCGCGCCGGCCGATTCCACAAGCCAATCCAACGAGCCGACACCCGTCCCCGTATTGTTGCTGCTGGCTCCGGGGCAAATCCAAACCGTGCCAGTCTCCAACGTTGAGCGGGTCGCAATCGGGGATCCCGAACTTGTCGACGCCACCATCATCTCCCCCAAGCAAATTCTCATTCAGGCCAAGAAGGTGGGGTCCACCAATCTCATCGTGTGGGATGCCCGGGGCGAGCGGCAGACCACCGTGAACGTGGTCGATCCCCAGCCGGAGGCGATCAGCCAAGAGTTGACGCAATTCCTGCAGCAGCAAGGTGTCGTTGATGTCACGGTGAAGCGGCAGGGAAGCGCCGTGTTTCTCGTCGGAGAAGTGGACACGAAGGCCCAAGCGGACGGTATCGAGCAGATGGCCTCGGCGCTGGCCGGGAAAGTGGTGAGTCTTGTGACCGTCAAACCTGCCATGCCGCCGCGGGTGGAACCCGCCCCGCTGGTCAAGTTATCGGTGCAGGTCTTGGATATTAATCGAAGCGACTTGGAAAGGTTAGGGGTCAAGTGGCCAGAATCCATTGGGTTCACGGAGCAATCGCTGGCGGTAGGCCCAGGAGGCGAGATTAAACCCAATGAGGCGCTCGTGGGCCGCCCAGGTTCCCTGGCGGATCGCGTCGGAGAAGCTTTCCGGATCGGCCGGCTGGCTCGGCTGCCGAACAGCACGTTTTCGCTCAACCTGCTCCTTAAGCAAGGCAAAGCCCGGCTCCTCGCAGAGCCCAAACTGGTCACCGCCAGCGGCAAGGAAGCCGCCTCCTTCATCGGCGTCGAAGTCCCCGTCATCAGCGCCACATCCTTTGGGAGCAACACGTCTTCCGTGAGTGCGACGATTGAGTATCGGAAGACGGGCGTGTTGCTGAAAATGACCCCTAAGGTCCAAAATGAGGAGCGGGAACCGAAGATTACTACGGTGATTGAATCAGAAGTTTCAAGCATTGATAAGACGGTGGGTTTGAATATCCCCGTCGGGTCACAGACCATCCTGGTGCCTGGTTTTAAGGTCCGCAAGGCGAATTCGGAGGTGACGACCACCTCCGGCGAGACCATTATCCTTGCGGGTCTGCTGGAAGTGGAAGACACGAATGAGGTCAGTCAAGTGCCCGGCCTGGGCAGTATGCCGGTGCTCGGCCGGCTCTTCCGATCTCCGGAAAGCGTGAGTACGAGGCGGGAGCTGGTCATCACCGTGACGCCGGAACTGGTGGGGGACGCCGCGAAGGACACCGACCACCAGATGGCGCTGGAGCAGGCCCTGGCGGTGGCCGAGGTGACCGCGTCGGTGGATGATCCACGGCTGCGCTACGCGCTCCAGATTCAGGACAAGATTGCCAAGGTGCTGCGCTATCCGCAGCGCGAAAAGGAGTTGAATATCGAGGGGACCGTCAAACTGAAACTCCACCTGTTTGCTGATGGGACGTTGGGGCGCGCCATGGTGTCGGAATCTTCCGGCATCGAATCACTCGACCTGGAGGCCGTCAAGGCCGCCGAGTCGCAAGCGCCGTATCCGGGATTTCCCAGCCAACTCACGGCACGGGAATTGTGGCTTGAGATTCCCGTTATTTTCCGCCCGTAATCACAGAAGCACAGAACGCCCCGTAAGACAAGCCGACCAACACCACAGAGCCACAGAGGGGAGCCGGGAACGTGACCGTGTTCTTCTCTGTGCCTCTGTGGTGTGTTTGAGTCACGCTCTGTGCCTCTGTGTTATTGCCTTCCATGACCCCCTCAGGCATACTTATATATTGAGCGGCTGTGTCGGTATCTCGACACGCGGCGGAATGTCGGCGTGTCCCCGTGCCGCGCGAATGAATCTTGCGCAGTCCTTACAGGGAACATGGTAGTGTTTGTTGAGAGTGCGTAATGGAGCGACACAACCTATCAAGGATGTTCAATGGCGCTTAATCCTGGACCGGTGAATGCCACTCCAGCGACGAACGGTTCGCCGCGGGCGACCGGGAAGTGCCTCGTGGTGTTCGGGACGAAGGGCGGCGTCGGCAAGACCGTTGTCGCCACCAACCTCGCCGTCGTCTTGGTCAACGCGACCAAGAAGCCCGTGTGCCTGGTCGACCTCGACATGATGGCGACGGGCGATCTGGCTAAGATGTTGGGGTTAAATCCCTTGCATACCATCGTGGACTTGGCTCCGCAGCTGAAGAAGACGAAGGAGCCGCTCCTGATTTCCCTCGAAGGGCTCACGGTCGCCCACGCCTCCGGCGTCCACGTGATCCAAGGGCTCGCCAACCCGCGCCAGGGCAATCTGCTTGAACCCATCGTGCTGCAGAACCTCTTCCAGATCTTGAAGAGCCGCTATGAGTATGTCATCGTCGATGCGGGCAAAGGACTGACCGATCCGCTGATCGCTTCATTTGACGAGGCGAATCTCATCCTGCTCATTGCCACCCCCGATATCGTTTCGCTCTACCAGACGAAGTGGGCCATGAACATCATCGAGAGCCTGCTCTTTCCTCCGGGCCTCGTGAAGGCGGTGCTCAACCGCGCGGAGAGCCGCGGCGGCGTAGGCTCCCAGGATGCGCGTCTGGCGATGCCGTGCGACGTCATCGGAGAGATCCCCTCCGATGGGCGCGCCATGGGGACCGCGGTCAATCAAGGGACCCCGGTGGTCACCATGTATGCGATGTCGAAAGTCGCGGAGGGCTTTAAGCGGCTGGCGGAAACGCTCCTCGATAACCCGAAACTCTTCCTTACGCATCAGGATCTTCCGCGCCGCCGCCAGCAAGCGCCAGACGGGGCGGCCTTGGCACCCACGGGCCTGGCCACCGGCTCGGCCCGGCTCTATGCGCCCATGGAAAAGGCGGCGGAAGCAGAGCGTGACGATGAGATCGTGCTCCTGAAGCGGCGCATTCATGAACGGCTCGTGGAAGAACTCGACCTGAAGAAGGTGGACTTAGGCATGATCGGCAACCAGAGCCATATGCAGGAAATGCGCGAGCGCTGCCAGCGGGTGATCGCGAACCTTCTCTCGCGGGAGCTGGGCGGGATCATCTCTTCGCATGAAGTCCGCGCCCGCCTCGTGAAGGAAATCGCCGACGAGGCCTTGGGGCTCGGCCCCCTGGAGGAATTGCTGGACGACGAGACGGTGACGGACATCCTGGTCAACAACAAGGACCAAATTTACGTCGAGCGCAAGGGCAAACTTGAGCTGACCACGAAGAAGTTTATCTCGGATGATCAGGTGCGGGCCGTGATCGAGCGCATCGTCGCCCCGCTGGGACGGCGCATCGATGAGTCCAATCCCATGGTGGACGCGCGGCTGCCCGACGGATCGCGTGTCAACGCGATTATTCCGCCGCTGTCCGTCAAGGGGCCGGCGCTGTCCATCCGCAAGTTCGGCCATATCCATCTCGACGACGGCGATCTGGTGCAGTACCGCAGCCTCACCCCGGACATGGTGCAGTTGATTCGAGCCAGCGTCATCGCGCGCAAGAACATCATCATCTCCGGCGGGACCGGCTCCGGCAAGACCACCATGCTCAACGTCATCTCGAAGTTTGTCCCCAACAACGAGCGCATCCTGACGCTGGAGGACGCCGCCGAGCTGCGGCTGACCCAGACCCACTGGGTGAGCCTCGAGGCGCGGCCTGCCAACGTCGAAGGCAAAGGCAACGTCAGCATCCGCGATTTGTTCCGCAACGCCCTGCGCATGCGGCCGGACCGGATCATCATCGGAGAGTGCCGCGGCGCGGAAACGCTCGACATGCTCCAAGCCATGAACACGGGCCACGAGGGGTCCATCACCACCATCCACGCGAACTCCCCGAAGGACGTCATCAGCCGCCTGGACTCGATGGTCCTGATGTCCAGCATCGAACTGCCGGTCCGCGCCATCCGCGAAATGGTCGCCTCCGCGGTGCATCTGATCATCCACACGGCCCGTTTGTCCGACGGCTCGCGCAAGGTGTTCTCCATCAGCGAGCTCGTCGGGTTAAACAGTGAGGGAGACATTCAGATGCGCGAGATCTTCATGTTTAAACAGACCGGCGTGGCACCGGACGGGACGGTGCTGGGTGATTTTCTGCCGACGGGCAACCAGCCGAGTTTCCTCAAGGAACTGAAGATCAAGGACATTACCATCGATGAAACCATCTTCCAGAAGAAGCCGGAGGAGAGATCCGTTGGCTGAGACGGCACCGCTGTGGCAGATCCGCGTGGCCAGGACGCGGGAATCGCTTGCCGTCCGCGCCCCGATGGCCCGGTCGCTGACGGACCGGATGGTCGGGTTGCTGGGCCATGAGTCGCTGCAGGAGGGCGAGGGGCTCATTTTGACCGCGTGCCGGTCCATCCACACCTGCTTCATGCGGTTTACGATTGATGCGATCTTCGTGGATCGGGCGTGGGGCGTCGTGGCGATTGCGCGCTCGCTGCCGCCATGGCGGATGACCGCTCCGGTCTGGCGGGCCAGCGCGGTCATTGAGCTGCCGGCAGGGACGGTGGACCGCGCACGGGTGGCCGTCGGCGACCGACTGGTTGTGGAGCCGGTGAATGGCCAAAATAGTGGGTAGTGTCCCAAGTTCACCATGAGCATACCGCAAAACCGCAAAAGGGCCGCAAAAGCGCAAAGTAGACCGCCGAAATTTCGTTTTGCGTCTCTGCGGGTTTTTGCGCTTTCGCGGTGTCCACGGCCTATGAGGACAGTACCAAAATAGGCTTGACAAGCGATGAATACGACGGGTAGACTTGAGGTATCTCGTAGTCTTGACAAGGGAACGAGAAGCTGCATCCTCGAAAGGGCAAACCCGGAGCAATCCGGGGGCGCAAAGCCACGGTCCCACCACCTGTTTGTCGGCCTGGTGGGCCGATACCCCGCTGTCGGCGGGGCAAACAGGGGGGGGGAAGCCGAGCTGCCGAATGGTAGCCCGGCTTTTTATTTTAGTAGTAATTAAGCAGATATAAAAAGGATATAAGATTTAACTATGATGAACAGAGGTAACGCGACAAGATATCGAGCGACATGCGGTCTCAGACGGCGCGGCAGCGCGTACGTCGAGTATTTTATCGCTGCGGTGGCCATGACGCTGGCGGCGCTGTGGCTCTACAATGCCGGAGACTTCCAGAACGTCCAAGGATCGCTGCAGGGAACACTGGACACCCAAATGGATCAGATCCGGGGTCCGGTGAGGTAGCCGATGCGCATGCGGCGGACGCGGCGCGGCATCCAAGGCCAATCGATGATCGAGTACGCAGTCCTCGTGGCGGCGGTCAGTTTGGGGGTGATCGCTGCGGCGAACTGGGTCTACCGGTCGTTCACCGGGCAGGCCCGGCGCATTGAAGACACGCAAGTGGTCTTTTGATGCGGCGCGCGGCGAACCGGGCGGGGCAGTCCACGCTTGAGACGGCGACGCTCTTAGCCGCCGTGGTTGTGGCCGCCACGATGATGGCGGGCTATATCCGTGGATCGATGCGAGCGACCGTGAAGTCGACTGAGATGCAATTAAACGGAGCGATGCAGGACAACCGGCCCTAGGGAGTGTCGAATGTCGAATGTCGAATGTCGAATGAACGGCCAGGGCAGAGGGCGGGGGGCGGGGGGCGAGGGGGTTCACCCCCCCACCAACTTTGGATTGCTCACCCATCGGAATAAGTTGGTGGGGGGGCAGTCGGTGGTGGAGTATCTGGTGGTCACCACGGCCATTATCGCCATTATCATTTTGACGGTAGCACCCCAGATTGCGCTCAGGAGTCAGGCACTGATGGGCACCGCCATCAACAATATTGGGAGATGACCGTCATGAGCCGGCGGGGTCAAGCCGTGGTGGAGTACCTGGTCGTGGCCGTGGCATTGATCGCGGTGGTGTTGGGGTTTACCGACGCCATCAGGCAGCGGTCGAGGGATCTGATGCAGCAGGCCCGTAACGAAGTGACCCGGGCCGCAACGGACCCGGCGGCGACGGCGGATGCGATTTTACCGTCTATTCCGTGAAACCGTGGAGACTGTGGGATCGTTGTGGAGACGTGGATGAGGCTGGGAGGAGGTGAAGAGATGAGGACACGACTCGGGCGAGTGGGCAACACGCGCGGGCAGTCCATCGTCGAATATCTGGTGGTCGCGGCGGCCATCATTCTTGCCATTATTACGTTGACGCCGAACATTCGGGGAAGAATGATGGACTTGGGCAACGCCTCGGCAGATAGAGTGGGCGCTGCCACTGTGACGTTGGGTGCGGTTACAGCCGTCGCGCATTAACGGCATGCAGTCGACAGAGACATTGAGGAGGTGAATGTGATGAAACTTCTAAACTCGCGAGGACAGAGCACGGGAGAGTACGCGATCTTGTTCGCGATTGTCTTGGGTGCGGTGATTGCGATGCAGAACTACGTGAAAAACCGCATCGCGGCCGGCATTCGCGGTCAGGCGGATACCTATGCGGCCGCGGCCGGCGGAGTTGCGGCGGGTATCACCACAACCGGTAACAGTGACTCGAATGCCGACGCGACTATGACCAACGCACAGCAAGGGCGATTGAACACAGACAACACTGGCCACAACGTGACGAACTACCCCGAGTAATCTAAGGTCAGAAAAGAATAGTGGCCATAGTTGTACACATACAGAGAAAGGGGTGATACAGATGAAACTGAACCGACGCGGTCAGGTGACCGCCGAGATGGCGGTGCTCTTTACGTTTGTGATCGCCGCCTTCGTGTTCATGGGGATCTATCTCCAGCGGGCGGCGCAGGGTGGCGTGAAGGGCAATGCCGATGGACTGGGTCAGCAGTTTTCGACCCAAGGTGATATCCAGTCGCACAGCCATCAGCACGCAGTAACGGCTGTCGGAAGTACGACTACAGACTCGGATGGCACCTACACCCATCACGTGAACTAACCATCATCGCGCATCACGCACGCGAAGGGTGGCCGGGCACGTGCGGTCACCGGGTCCCTGTGAGGTTCGCTGCGGAATGATGGGGGGGGAGTGTGTGCGTCGTGCGCCCGGCACGGTGAGTATCCAAATCGCTCAGGCGTAACGAGATGGAGGCGACGGACGATGTGGGATCGGCGTGGCCAACAGATCGGTGAGTATGCTGTGCTGATTGGGATCGTGGCCACGGCGTTCGTCGGTTCACAGCTCTACATGAGCCGACGCATCGCCGGCAGCCTGATCGCGGTCAGCACGACCGTGCTCGGCCCACCCGCGGCGGACACGGGAACGAACACCTCGACCACCGACAGCGCCGTCAACGAAATCGGCAACGCCGCCGGCATTCACACCCAGATCCTCTCGAACGCAAACGGCAATAGTACCAGCGGCAACGTGCTGGCCGAAGCCTTTGGACCCTACCTCGGCCTCATGCTCATCAATAACAGCAGCGGCACTACGATCCCGCTGGGTGCTCTTTCGCTGCCGGGGTTTACCTCTCCTGCCATCACCGATAACCCGAATTGGATGATGGACCACGCCAAGGGGCGTGACAAGGTGGAAGTCAGGGACCGCAACCAAGACGGCGCAAGAGAAATACTGGCGCTCGATCCCAGTACGATGAATGCCTACCTTCCACAGCAACCGGACGGCCTGCCGAACCTTTTGGCGTTCGATTCCGACCAGGTGGTGTACGCGATCAATGCCTCGGGAGCCTCGGATTCCAAAGATGCTTCCGATCCTTGGAGGGCGGCCAGCAAGGTGTCACGGGCGAAAGCCCTGGTGACCTATCTGGATTCTTCGGATTGGGATCAGCAGGTCAAAGATATCAAGGATGGAAAGGTGAGCCTTCCGGATGCCAAGAAGAAGCTGGATCCGACCGACGAAAATCGCCGGTATGAAGCCTTCAAAGCCATCTATATGAATCTCCAAGAAGAAGAGAAGTTTGACGGGACGAAGCACGACCCGCTGGAACAGAAGCTCAAACGCATTGCGGGTTACAACATCGAGGGCGAGCTTGGTAAGGTGGATATCTCTCGCCTCTCCATTAAAGACGTCGAATCCATGCTTGAGGAGGCGCGCAATCCCAACAGCGGCCTTGCAAAGCAGTTGGCGGCAGACGGCGTCCTGGGTGATGCCGGACCCGCGACGACGCAAGTGAAGCGGGAGATCAGAGATTCTCAAGGCAACGTGGTGATGTCGCTCGAAGCCGGCGGGGATCTCGCCAAGGACTGGAAGACTGAGCCGGGCAGCAAGTATGACGGCACCGTGGTCTATACGACGATAAAGACCGGCGACAAGGACGTCTCCGTGCCATACGGCATCCAGGCGGCCAAAGATCCAAAGGGAAAATTAGAGTTTCGGTTCGGCACATTCGAGGCTGACCTCACTGGGGGATCGCCATCCATTGATGTGGTGGCGGAAACGACGGACGGCGGCAAGATCCTCGAAGAACCGGTGACATCCCGCCGCACGTTTGTCGGAGGATTTGATGAGAGCGGCCATTGGAATCCTGATGTGACGAGCGCACCATCGGACGACCCTGTTCTTATTCCATACGTTTCCCAGGATTCGACAGACCGCCGGCCCAAAGGATGGCTCTATTCGGATGGCAAATTCCAGCAGGACGTCAAGGACGGCACGTATCCCAAAGGCACCAAGTATCTCTTTATCGCTGACACCAATCAGAATGGCCAATGGGATGCCGGCGAAGGACCGACCGCGGTGGTGATGACCAACTGGAAGGATATCGTGCCGGGCAAGGAGACTCCGAAAAATGTCCTGCAAACCGACGTGCCGACAGGGGCGGAACTGCTGGCCGCAGGCATGACGCCGCAAGACTTGAAGCACGTGGTGCTGTACCGGCGCTTCAAGCCGGACTCGGTCCCGGAAGATGCGCGGGGCAGCGTGCCGTCAGGCATCACCCGCAACGACCTTACGAAAACGATCACGGCGGAGGGCCGGGGTTCTCTCAGCGGCCTGGCGCGGGCGGTGCTGATTGCCGCGCTGGTCAATGCGACGTTCACCGAGGTCAAAAACGGCGATGAAGAGGACCGGCCATCCATCATGCGGCCGCAATTGCTCCAGGACCTCGTCGGCTCAAAGGCTGACTCCGGCGCGAACGGGCAAACACCAGGTCAAACCTCCAATTCGCTGAACCTTGGCGGCCTCCAAAACCAAATTACCAACGACATCAACCGAGCGATGCCGCATTCAAGCGCCGGGAGCGCGCCGGGCGCGTCGCCGGAACGGACACGACCATGACGCGGCGTGGCGAGCGCGCTCAAGCGTCAGTGGAAACGATGCTGCTGATCGCCATCGGGGTGACGGCGCTGGTGATGATGCTGATTTATGTCCAGCGGGGCATTCAGGGCAACTTCTATGCCGGCAGCTCATCGCTGGGACTCCAATTCGATCCGCGGGATGCGTGGAATGAAAACGAGAATATGAACTCAACCGATACCGTGATCCAGCGTCCGAGAGCCGGCGCCATCGGGGCCAATCTGCTCCACGGCAATCTGGCGGCGCCGAATACGAGTTTGAGGGACCTTGCGACCGGACCGGTGCACCGGGAGCCGTCGGTGCAGGACAGCGCGGTGACGTCGAGCTGGTCGTCGAACAGCAACGCCAACTATGCAGGTAACCGATAGGATGAACTGCGCAGAGCGCGGCGGCAGAGGCGACATGCGAGTCACGCGAACGCGAACAATAGGCTGGAACCGTTCAGGCCAGGCCCTGGTGGAGCTGGCGGTCTTCGGCACGATTGCGCTGGCAGCGCTCGGCTTTCTCATCCGTATCGGGATGCAGATGAACTATGACCAGGAAATCCGGATGGCGGCGTTTCGCAAGGGGCTGGCGGCTGCCGCGGCCGATAACGGCACTGACGAAGACTCGCTGGGCACGCTCTACCACTATATCGCCAACCGGCAGATGCCCAATCCCACGGACGGCTTCATGACCATGCCGCGGTCGCGGACGGAAGCCTCAGGTTTTGTCGAGTGGGGCGACCGGCTGACCTATGCCTATGACATCAACAGCGGGGATGCCGGGCGCAAGACCCAGACGAAGTACGTGGTTCGGTCGGATGACACCGAGCGCACCTTCCGCGGCTCGGACTTTGCGCAGGATATTCCTACTATTCCGGGGGTCGTCGTGAATCCTGCATTTACGAGCATCACCCGGGATTCCACGACGACCAATACGTCGGGTGGCTCCATCACGCAAGGCGGCGCGTCGACAAGCCTGACCTCCGGAACGCACACTACGTCGACGACGGTGATCAATACCAAGGCGCCTGGAGGCGACACGGTGGCCTCGAACCTGGCCTCGGGCTCAAACGTGACGTGGTAGGAGGGCGCACATCTATGCGCAGACGAGCGGTGACACACAAGAAGCGTCAACTCGGGCAGGTGATGATTGAGACCGCGCTTGCGGCGATCGGCATCGTGGTGCTGGCGTTTCTTGTCGCGAAGGTGGGCATGTGGCTGAACCGCAGCCTGGTCCAGCGCAATCAGAGTTTCCAGGACACCCGCGTGGCCGCGGCCAGCACGAGCCCGGGGCTGACCTTCGCGCCGCCGGAGCCTATCCACATCCTTGGTCCGACGGCGGATGCGACCGGGTCGCTGCCGCCCCAACCGCTGGGACCCAGTTCCATTCCCCCGCGTTGCTCGGGCGCCGGTGCGGCGCTGCTGACCGACGCGCAGCATCGGCGGGACGATATTGCGACAGAGCAAGCCGGCGCCAGGGCGCTTCAGACGCAAGCGGAGGACCTCGCCAATCAGGCGAGAGATCTGATTATCGCAAGTCCGCCCGCTGGGTGGTTGTGCAGCGGCGATCAGTGCAAGAGCGCGAACTGGTTCTGGGACATGGCCCAGCAGCTTCGGACGTGGCAGGACCAGCTGGCTACGGACCAGGCCCAGCTGGCTACGGACCAGGCCCAGCTGGCTACGGACCAGGCCCAGCTGGCTACGGACCAGGCCCAGCTGGCTACGGACCAGAGCGCGCTGACGGACGCGCAGAACGTCCCCTGCGGGGGGTGCACGACCACGAGCGTCTGTGGTGCTCCGGGTAGGGATTGCAGCGCCCGGCAAGCGTGCGTGGATGCTGTGACAGCGCAGTGTAATAGAGATTATCCACCCGGCGGCGCTCGAAATTTCTGCATGCTCCAGGCCTTCTCTTGCAAACAGCCGTGCGTCGACACCCCCCCCGCCTGCCACGATGTGACGGATTGCACGGCCCGTGATGCGTGTGAATCAACGAAAGCGGCCAACGTCAGCGCCGCCCAGGCTGTCGTCGATGCTGACCAGAATGCCATCACCACCGACCAGAATGCCATCACCACCGACCAGAATGCCATCACCACCGACCAGAATGCCATCACCACCGACCAGAATGCCATCACCACCGACCAGAATGCCATCACCACTGATCAGAACCACATAGACCAAATCTGCGCACAGACCGGCACGGGCAACCCCTGGGTGGGTGGAGCACCGGCCTGCGATGCCACCGCCATTGAAAATTATGCCACTGACGTGAATACCCAGGGCCACACCGTGCAGAGCGGAGTGGACTCGCTAGTGAACCAGTTATCAACACGGGCGAACCGGATTCAGCAGTATCTCCTGGAGGCACAAGACAAAGAGTCGCAAGGCCGGGCGCAGTGCGCGTCGGGCCGGGATCCATAACGGGCAGGGGATCACCAATGATTCGATGGATGCGCCGACAACGACGGACGACAATCCCACGAGGCCAGATGGCCGTGGGCTATGTGGTATTGATGGGGATCGTCCTGGTGTTCGTCGGAATGACCATCAACCTCGGCCAAATGGCCCAGGTGCGCACCGCCGTGTCCAACTCCGCCGACGCCGGTGCACTGGCCGGCGCCTCATGGGTTGCCAGCGGCGAGAACGAAGCCACCATGATCGCCCAGAAAATGTGGGATAGCATCGACATGGTGCAAGCCATCTATCTGGTGCCCTTTTGCCCAGCGCATGACGGGTACAACCCCGCATTGTACGCCAATCAACTCTGGCAGGCGCTGTCGATCAACAACGTATTTTTTTTCGGCCCCATTGCCAACGACATCATGGACGCGGCGTGGAACATCGGCCGGCGCGAGACGTTCACCGCGACGGTCAACAACATGCTCGCCCGCTTTCCCTGTGCGGCAGACACGCAAGGATGGGGAAGTACGGGTGACGAAATCATACATCATATCGACTCTTACCAGCATTTACTTGAGACTCCCAACGACGGCGAGCTGAACACTTCATTCAGTTGGACCAACTGCCTGCCAAGCGGCAACCCTGCATTGCTGCGCCATGTCATGCGCTTTCACGCTACCTATCCAGGCACTCCGCCCACCCTGCAATTCGTGACCGAAGGGACTGCCGCGGCGTACTTTCAGTATGCGCCTAACGTCACTGGTCCCAACATCCACTTCGATTGCAGCTTCAATGGGCGCGGCATTGACGGCGGGCCGTTGCCGACCCCGCTGGTGATGGACAGTGGCGTCTCGTATGGGGGGATGGATAGCGCCGGCCGGAAAAATTGGGATATCCCGCTTGCCCACATCTATCCACCCTTCGGCACCAACCTGTTTACGGACATCGTGCTCCAGACTTGCGCCAGCGGGATTTGCGGTATGGCGGGCGGTGAAACGCAGCCATATGTGGTGGCTCCTCGGAGAATTGTGCCTCCCAACGGCAATGTGCAAGTACAAGCCTTCCATAGGGTGACGCGGGAGGCTGGTGGGTTGGATCCGCTCTTTCATTTACCCATGTGGGGACAAGCGTTTCCGGAAGTCGGGGCGTCTGCTCAGGCAGATTACACGGGACCTCAAGATGCTGATCTTGGCCAAAATGCGGCAATTCGCCGCACCGCGAGCGCGCGGCTGACGGCGGCACACTGACCCGATGACACGCACCAGCATGGGACTCATCAGTCTGGCTCTGGCGGCATGCGTCGTTGCGTCGCCGGTGGCAGCAGAACCCAAGATTCCCCTGCCGCAAGGCGTGGGGCACTTGGCGGACGCGCGCAAAGTGCAGTTGGGTTCCAGCACCCTCGACGTCCAGGGGTTTACCTCAACGATGAGCGTGGAGACCTTAGAACGGTTCTATGAGGAGGCATTGCCGAAGGCCGGATGGCGGCTTGTGCCGCTGCCCTGGCAAACACAGCATCTCCAAATGACTGCACGCCTTGAGCAGACGATGAAGGACGACGCCGAAGCCGCAGCCGACCCAGCACTGCAGGCGAAATTGGCCGATGCCAAAAAGACCCGCGACCAGATGCGGCGACAACTCCACGCCCAGCAGGGCGACGCGCACGTGGTCGTGCAGTTCATGCCGCTGGGCCAGGACCAAACAGCGGTATTCTTCAACCAGTGGTGGGGCTCAGCCGACTGGGTGGGGTCGCAACCGTCCGGGGCCTCGATGCGTGTGCAAGCGCCTGGAGTCCAGCCGAACGTGTGCTGCTCTGGCGAGCCGGTGCCCGATACGAATGGGCCGCTGCCGTTTGCCATCCCGCACTATCCGGGGGCGAAAGTGATTGCGAAGAGTGCATCCTACAGCGGCCAGGAGAGCGTGACACTGCTGTTGGTGACCTCGGATGCGGCAAGCGACGTGGAAGCCTACTACCGGAAGCACATGGCCTATAACGGTTGGCAATTGGTGCCGATGACGGAGCGCGAACTTGCCGGTGGCGCGGGCAGCGATGCCATGCACCTGCTGCGCTACCGCAACGCCGCGCGCCTGTGCGGGCTGACCATTGGCCGGGCGGAAGCCCAGACCACCATTATGGTCATGGTGACGCCGCGGCCGCCCTACACGATATGGACGGGCAAATGAGCCGCGCGCGCGCCGGGCAGTCTATCATCGAGTACACGATTCTGATCGTGACCGCTGCGGTCGCGCTGTCGGTCTTCTTCGGGTTCATGCGCAACGCGATGTCGTATCGGTATAAGAGCGGTGCCGATGGGATCAGCCACGGCATGCGCTACAGATAGAGGCAGGCAGAGCGATGGTGCTGGTCATCTATCTCTTCGGGTTCAGCTCGGCAGCCCTCTTCGGGTTTCTGAGCTACCCGCCGTTTCTCGAGCGGGTGAAGACCTACCTGGCCCGCCGGACCGCGGAGGCGTCGCTCCAACTCGAGGACATGTTTGTGACGCTCTCGCGCCACCGCCTCCAACTGATGTACCTGGTCGCCCCGCCGGTGATGGCGCTGCTCGCGTGGCTCGTCACAGGGTTCTGGTGGGCGGCGTTCATCGGGCTATTCGTCGGTCGGCTGGTCCCGAAGATCATGCTGAAGCTCATGAAGGACCAGCGGCACAAGAAATTTCAGGCGCAACTGGTGGACAGCCTCCTGCTGGTGTCCAGCTGTTTGCGCGCCGGCTTGAGCATGATCCAGGCCTTCACCGTTGTGGCGGAGGAGATGCCGCCGCCCGTCGGCCAGGAGTTCAGCCTGCTCATGAAAGAGACGCGCATGGGAGTTAGCTTTGATGAGGCGATGGTGCATTTCAAGCAGCGCATGCCCTCCGATGATACGACCCTCTTTGTGACCGCGGTGCTGGTCGCGCGCGAGACCGGAGGCGATGTGACCGCGATCTTTACCAAGTTGGTGGACACGATCCGGGAGCGCAAGAAGATCAAAGAAAAGATCAAGACGCTGACCTTTATGGCGCGGCTGCAGGGCATCGTAATGTGTCTCTTGCCGGTGGCCTTCAGCTTCATGACCTACGCGATGGACCGGAGCCATTTTAACTTTTTCCTCAAGGACCCCCAAGGGCGGCTGATTCTAGCGGGGGTCATCATGGTGCAGCTCTTCGGGGCGTATCTCTTTATGCGGTTTAGCAAATCGCCGATTTGATGCGGGAGATCCGATGTTGATTGCGCTGGCATCCGTCTTGCTCTTCTTGAGCGTGGCCACCCTCGCGTGGGCGCTGCTGCCGAACGAAGCCAACCGCAGGATGCGGCGGCGCATCTATTCCGAGGTGGCGGGAACGAAAGATCCTTCGCCGTTGACCAAGTTGATTGAGGTCTTGGCCGCGGTGCACCGCCGTGCGCCCACCGGATGGTACACCGAACGGGTCACCAAGCTGATGGAGTCGGCCGGCAAGCAGCGGGTGCCGGCGATCCACTTTTTGGTGATCCAGGAAATGGGGGCGGCAGCGGGGCTCTTGCTCTACTTCGTCTGCAAGGGCACTCATCAGCCCATCGATTGGATGTGGTTCGTTGGATGCGCCGCGGCGGGGTTTCTGCTCCCAGCCTTCTGGCTGCAAAACCAGATCAAACAGCGTCGGATGACCGTCTCGCGCGATTTACCGGAGGTGGTGGATCTGCTCACCCTGTGCGTCGGCGCCGGCGGCGACTTCATGGGCGCGCTCAATCGCATCGTGCGCGAATTTCGCCCGTGCCCGGTCCGCGAGGAATTGGGGATATTAATGCAGGAGGTGCGCGTGGGCAAGCGCCGCCGCGATGCCTTGCGGGCCTTCGCCACGCGGCTCCAGACGCCGGAGGCGATGACGTTTGCGCGCACACTGATCCAGGTGGACCGGATGGGCACCGGGCTGGATGATGCCCTCACGATTCTCTCAGAGGACATGCGGTTGCAGCGCTACCACTGGGCGGAGCGGTTCGCCCAGCAAGCGCCCATGAAGATGCTGGTGCCGCTGTTGTTCAGCCTGGGGGCGGCGATGGTCATCGTCGCAGGCCCGATCCTGATTCAATTCTTCCGTGGCGGTCTCATGAGCGCTCCCAAGATGTCCGCGGAGAGCCAGCAGGCGAAATGAGTTTGTAAACAACGATAACCAATCCCGGCCGGGTATGCCTTGCTTACCCTGTCTGCAGACGGGGTGGGCGCAGAACTTCGGGCTACCCGGTCTTTTTTAGGGAAGGACGATTACGCAGATTATGAAGAGATGATTACGCAGATTAGGAAGAGATGATTTCACAGATTGCAAAAATGATTACGCAGATGAAGGAAAGATGATTACGCAGATAAGACAGGAAAAACAAACGAGTGGAGACCCACTGACGGAGCGAATTATCGGCTGCTGCTTCAGGGTCCACCGTGAATTAGGGCCTGGATTCCCAGAGAAAATTTACACAGCAGCATTAGTTATGGCGTTACGTGCGCTGGGTTTTTCCGTCGAACAGGAGCGTCGATTTGGCGTGACGTTCAATGGTACAACGGTCGGCGAATTCCGCATCGACGTGTTGGTGGACCAGCGTGTGGTTGTTGAAACAAAGGCTGTCACGGGTGTCATGCCTAAAGTATTTGGTGACCAGGTGCTGGCCTATTTAAAAGCTGCAGGTCTGCCGACGGGCCTGTTGGTCAACTTTGGTAACGCGAGCTGCCAAGTAAGGCGTCTGGCGAATTCATCTGCGAAGTCGGTTTCGAAATCTGCGGAATCAATCGAACAATCTGCGAAATCAGTTCTGAGAGCGCGGTAATTTCATGGAGAATCTGCGAAATCAACGTGAGATCTTCCCATGAGAATCAATAAGTGGCTTGAGCTCAAGAGAACCAAGGCCCTCTGCGTGGGGCTGGCGGTGCTCTTTGGCGCCGAGCAGATGGTGTGGGGCGCGGACATGAACACACTGACCGCGCTGCGCCTCTCGGCCCAACAGGAGCACCAGCTGGATGCTGTCCGCCGGGCCCAGGTCGTCACCATTTATGACGATATGTATGGGCGTTTGCCGACGGCCGCTGAGCTGAAAGAGGCGTTGGAGTTCTTGAAGCGCTCGCCGCAGCAGGCGTATCTCATTGAACGTCTGGCCCAGTCGCCCGAGTCGCGCTGGCGGCTGCGCCAGCTTAATCCGGAGCGGATTGCCAAGCGCAAGGCTGAAGCCGCGCGCATCAGC
>OBEQ012475260.1_pt1 | contig 21366 bp, 20 predicted proteins | sample 1670901 | NCBI WGS metagenome assembly OBEQ01 (sample SAMEA104232315, study PRJEB22302) | groundwater metagenome | biome: forest; feature: aquifer; material: groundwater | place: USA | collected 2011-08-07 | depth 5.4 m
CACGCCGCCAGCGTTCATCCTGGACCAGGATCAAATCCTCAAAAAAAATGACTTCCTACCACTTTCTGGTAGACCACAATCATCTACTAAAATGATTGTGATATTAATCGTCTCTTAAATTATTAAAGTGCAAAGACAAAAAACCCCGCCATAGGCGGGTAAAATTCCCAATATCCTTTGGCGAAACGTTTACATACTTATAACATTATAGTTGCTTTCCAAAATTTGTCAATCCTGCAACTTGACTTTTCTGTCATAGTAAACAATACTAAAAATGTGGCAGTAAACTTTACACAACTTTTTTGGTTCCAGCAACTTCTGAGACAAAACAATAAAGGCGGTAAAGTTTCTAATTCTTCAATTGTCAGAGCAATTTTATTAACACTAATAATTTCTGCTTTACTTATCGGTGGAATTTTATTTTTCATTGCCAGTAGTACCCACTAGTATTAAAATTACAGATATTACTTTGCCAACTCATGAAATTTTCTCCTGGCTTCTATCATCAACAATGTTCTTGCTTAAAATTAAGGATTTTTAGGACACTAAATTTCTCAAGAAATGTCATTGCGAGGTCGCACCAAACCTAATAGCGACCGTGGCAATCTTCCACTATAATAAATCACTTTACGCATTTCGTCATTCTGGTAAGTCCGCAGCTGGCGGACGCATCCAGAATCCTGACTAACCGTTGATTCTGGACAAGCCAGAATGACGGTTCTGCATAAGATGACATAATAATCCTGAGCTAAGAGATTTATATAAAGAAATAATCTGATCTATTGGAAGATTGCCGCGTCGGTCGAATTTGTTTATCGACCTCCTCGCAATGACTACTCGTGGAAGATTCCCTCGGGATGACATGTGTGCTTTAATGATTGCGCAGGGTTTTTAGCGTCCGAATTGGGTATTCTATAAAAAACGATGCGGGGTTATGTATTAGCCTTCGCGCCGAAAAAGAAACTGTTAACGAATTATCAAAGCGAATTACCCCATGATGCTGACTTATATGCAGCGCCAAATCTATGTCTTCTGCAACTTTTGTATCCAGCAAACACACTTCTTTTCGCACAACTTCCCACATTTTTTTTGTTAATGCCATATTGGGACCATTTAAAATGTTGTGGCTTACCGCAGCCCGCATCCCAGCATTATACGCTTTGGAATAGAATGCAGATTTAAGAGGTGAGTCATAAAAAACAAGCGGACCAGTTAACGCGTTGATTGTATTTTTCTGAAAATTTTCTTTAATCTTTTTTATCCAGTCCCCAGGTACTCGTGTATCTGCATCGCACCGGGCAATAATTTCGTATTTTGCTTTGTCAAAGCCGCAATTTCTGGCAGGAGTCATACCCTGCTTTTTCTCTTTGACAAGTGTAACACCGAATTTTTTGCAAATCTCTGCAGTTTTATCTTTGGAGTTGTTATCCACAACAATAATCTCGTCTGCTGGAATATCTTGGCTCATAAGACTTTCCAGACACTTCCCTATATACTTTTCTTCGTTATATGCCAGAATAACAACAGACACCTTCATAAATACTAGCACTTCGTGTCATTCCGAGCGATTCTCCAGCCGATGAATCGCGTGGGAATCTTCTTGGAAGATTGCCGCGTCGCCACAATTAAATATGGGCTCCTCGCAATGACAACTTTGTTATTTGATTATAAATCTTTTTGGTGTATAATGTCAGAGTATCTATGACAACACATAAAAAGAACCGCATTTCCCGCTCTTAACGTATACACTAAATTAATACCATATCTGTAACTCCTATGGATATTTCGCACACAAAGTTTAAAAAGTTAAAAGAAAAAGCCATACACGACTGGGCATCGGCAAAACGATTGCCAAAAAACAAAGATACGCTACCCATGTACACAAGAGCAAAATCGTTTATTAACACAACAAAACACCCGGTTGTCCAAAAAAGGCAGGAAGAATTTCTGACAATTCTTAGAAAAGAAGTAAAACGACTGCTTGGAACCGAAGTTGCAGAAAGCGTTGTAAAACAACTAAAGCTTAACCACAGTTTTTCTACCGCACAGCATTTTAGTTCTATATTACATCCATGGACACTAAGCGCAAGTTTACAAGCAGCACTTCCGTATTTTGACCAGGATTCTGACGCGTTAAAAAATATAATTGTTTTGTCCTGCGCAAATATATCGTTTGATAACCAGTGGTTTCCCAGAGGATTTATATTCCATTCTGTTTCCCCGGACGGATTAGTCGAAAATAGACGAGCGTTTTTTTCCCGCAAAGTTCGCCCCCTTCCCATTACCAATCACGAGTCATATAAAGAAGATGCAATTGCTGTGATTATAGGAAAACTGCAAGGCATGAGAAACGAAAATCTATTGTCTGCGCCCGTCTTTGATAAAATAAGATATATCGTGAATGCAACGTTTGCAGATCCTAAGGTTTTATCACAGACAGTTTTTACAGACCAGATTACCATGACAAGTTTTGTATTATGGAAAAAAATTCTGGAGCAAACTTCGGAAAATTTAAATATCCCCAATTTGGTTTTTGTAGAACAGGAAAATATTGTTATGCAATTACTCCTTGCCTACCACGTACATAAACCAACTGTTATTCATGAACTGCTTTTTAATCCCGAGTATCACTCGCTACTGGAAGAATACTTTGAGGGAATACAGGGTGGCTTTTCCCAAAAAAACAGGTTGGGAACATTTTTGTTTTGGGCAATGCCAAAAGAACAAAAATACCGAACCCAGCTATTTAGAAAAAGAAATATGTTAGTAACTGCAGACGAATCGTATAAAATTTCCTTAACACCGGATGGCATAGAAAAGGGAATCCGGGAAAAAACATTAATCCCAAGTACATTGTTATCGTTGCTTCTTTTGTCGATGTATTACGGGTATATTTTAATCGGAGGCATGGAACAGGCAAATTATTTAACTCAGGCAAAACAAGCGTTTATAAAGTTACTAGAAAAAATGAAAGATTTGGAAAGTATAGAAGCAGCAAAAAGCGTCCCAACAACAAATAACGTTATTACACGACCCATGCTAACATATATAGAGGGCCCTCAAGATGCTAGAGTTCCTGCATCGGGTTTGGATATGTTGTTGTATGCCGAAAAGGGTTCGTTAAACAAAATTTTTGACGTATCAAAAAAAGTAACGCTTGGACAACTACTTGACCGGGTGTTGCCAAATATTTATAAAGAACACACACCAGACGAGGAAAAAACAGAAGAACTTATGGCCATAACCGAACGGCAAATAGAAAAACTAACAGGCCTGGACAAACTCGTCCCCCCCCTGGCCAAGCTATAGAAAACCTTTCTCAAATTTTATTGTTCGAGTTTATCGAGAACTGTCATCCTGGCTTTTGTCCAGGATCAGTCATTTTAGATTCTGGAGTCGCACGGCTCCCCAGAATGACGAGCGGAAGATTGCCGCGTCGCTCACTGCTCCTCGCAATGACAACATGAGACTAATGGTAGCGGGATTTCATCACCTCATAAAGAACGATTCCCAAAGAAACCATCACATTTAAACTTTTATTTACACCCCACATGGGTATTTCGACGATTTGGTCGACCATGTTTAGCACTTCTTTTGAAACTCCCTCACTCTCGTGCCCAACAACCAACGCAACAGGAAATGTATAATCTGCTTTATCATAGGAAATAGAATTTGGGCTCTGTTCTATTGCTACTACCTTTAAATTTTCAATTTTCAATTTTAAATTTTCAATTGCAGTTTTTGCCGAAGCAAAATACTGCCAGTCTACCCATTCTGTCGTGTTAATCGATGCCTTCTTAATGCGCGTATGCGGTGGCGTTTCTGTTTGTCCACATAGTATTACTTTTTCCGCAGCAACTGCATCTGCCAAGCGAAAAATTGCCCCAACATTATAGGTATCTAATACATTATCAAGAATAATATAGATTGGGTGTTTTTTAATCTTGCCTCGCTCTGCATCTGTTGCTTTTGTAGTACGAAGCTCTGCTGCTCCAAGTTTCATCCCCTTATTATACACGAAACGTTAATGTTTGAGGACTGCCTGAGATGTTGCTGTTGCAGATGCGGGGGCCATGGCACCAAGAACAGTATATTGCTGTTCTAATTGCTTTGTTGTTAGAGCTGCTTCTGCCATTTCTGTTTGCATTGCTCTTTTAATATCTTCCGAAATTTCTTTATTTTGTTCATCTTGGGGCAACGCGTCTTCTACCTGTACTTTTGCAGATAGCAATCCCGCCTCTGCTGCTTTTGCTTTAAATTTTATTTCCAGATTATCTGATCCAACTAACACATCTAACCCCTGCTGATCCTGTTTAATCGTTGTGTTTATCTCCTCTGCTAATGTGGTAACATTATGACCAGATAGTTTTGCTTGGGATAATGCCGTTCCTGCTTTTTGCAGATTATCAGCAATACCATGCAAATCTATATCGATACCCGCTTTATTTTCTTTTGCAATCATAAAACGAAGTTCGGCCATTCGTTCTCCGGCAATATTTGCGTACACTCGTGCTTTTTCTTCTGGAGTAAACGCAAAAGCAACACGAACAGTTTGTTTAAACTGGTCAAGAAAAAATATAGGACTATCTGGTAATAAAAGCCCAGGGCCTTCGTTTGTTGCAGGAACCTGAGGAATGGCTGTGTCGGTAACTCCCAAAACTTCTTTTTGGTTATATGCAAATACAGGAGCAGGGCTAACAATTACCAACAAGAGAAAGACAGACAGTATTTTCTTTACCACATACTATTATTGAAACATTTTTCACAGGATGTCAAGTACTGGAAATTTTTTACGAGCTTCGCAGATATTGGATAAGGTTTGCCGGAGTTGTGAGAATAATTTTAAAATCTTCTTTTAGTTTATCTGCTTTAAAATGTCTTGTGTTATACGATATAAGAAACTGCGTCTTTGATCTTGCTGCTCCTGCTACAATATGGGCGTCATTTATGTCCAGCACATAATCCTCAAATGTTTTTTTTAATTCCTTTGTCGTTTCTTTAAGATTTACTTTGGTAAATCTTTTATTTACAAGATCGTTTAGTTTTTGTTTATCAAGATGAAACCTTTCTATAACCAATTTAAGTTCTTTCAACGAGACATTTGAGAGAAAAAGTTCTAGATTATCTATTTCATTAAGAAGTAAAAATGCTGCTCCTTTTGAAGAAATAATAGAAGATATGACAACATCTGAATCTACAAATACTTTTAGACCCATTATTATAGTTGTGCTCGTACTTTTGCAATTTCTTCTTGTACACGAGAAAGCTCTTTTAGGTCTTCCTTTTCTGCTTTATACATATCGTAATCTACTCCGGTAAAGATAAAAGATAGCGAACTTGCGGGAATACGATAGACTTTACCAATTTTTTTGGCAATAATCTCTCCACGGTTAATAAGTCCGTATACCGTATTTTTAGAAAGTTGCAGCATACCTGCTACTTGTTCTGGAGTGTATGCTTTTGCAGTTGTAACATTACTAATCATGACCAAATTGTACTAAAGGTTACTAAAATTGTCAATAGAATAACGGCAAAAATGATAAGAGAAATAATAATTTGTTTGTTTTCTTTAATTCTATCAAGGAAAAAAGGGAGCTTTTTTTTAAAAGATTTAAGGAAGGAGAATTCCTTCATTAAATTACAGTAGCAGGTTTCTGGTTGGGGTGTCAAGAACATGCTATACTATTTTGTATGACAGCAACTGCTCATGCGGTTATAGGCACAGTTATAGCGGCAAAAATTGGCAACCCCTATTTGGCAGTACCCATGGCCCTTGCAAGCCACATTGTTGCCGATTATATTCCCCACTGGGACACCGCAACAAATGTAAAACAAAAAGGGAAAGAACGAGTCATGATGCAAACGTTGTTTGATATTGCTCTGGGATTTTTTGTTTCGTTTATTTTACTTAGTACCATTTTTACCCAAACAAACCCCGTATATGCATTGTGTATTATTTTTGTAGCTCAATCGCTTGACTGGCTAACAGCGCCATACTATTTCTTAAAAATAAAAACGCCCCCGTTTTACTGGGCATACAAATTCCAAAAGCTTTTTGACCACGAAATGCAGGCCCCCTGGGGCATTATTAGTCAAATTGTTATAGTTTTACTTATTGTTTTTCTCGCAAAAATTCTGTAATCTTATAAAGCTATGCTCACAAAATCTGATTTATCACAATTACGAAAAATGACACAAGAAGTCGTACGAGAAATTGTACGGGAAGAGGTAGGAAATGAAGTAACATCTTTAAAAGACGAACTCCAGGCAGATATTACCATGTCTCGGATGAGAATACAAACAGACATAAACGAACTAACAGACAGAATAAAAAATTTAGAAATTCGGGTTACCAAAATGCACAAAGATTTAAAAACAGAAATAAAAATGGGCTTTGAATACCTGGACAAAGAACATTCAGGAACTGCCAAAAGAGTGGATAAAATCGAAGCCTGCTTAGGATTACTCAATAATTAAATTATTTAACAGGAGGCTCAAGTTTCCAGGCTGCGAAATCACATTTTGGATAGTTTGAACAGCCGAAGAATGTGCGGCCTTTTTTTGTTTTTTTTACAATAACCTGCCCGCCATCTTTTGGACACAAAACCCCAGTTTTTTCCACAAACGGTTTGGTAAATTTGCAGTCAGGAAACGTGGAGCATGCAAGAAATTTACCAAACTTTCCCGTCCTAACAACAAGTGGATTTTTGCATACTGGACACACTTCGTCTGTTTGTTCTGTTTCTATTTTAACCCTGGCAACATCTTTCATGCCAGCTATTTTTTTCTCAAGGGGCAAGTAAAATTCGCGCATTACAGGCACCCATTCTTTTTTCCCATGCGCAATATCATCAAGCGAATCTTCCATATGGGCGGTAAATGGTATGTCGTCGATATCCGAAAAATTTGCAACCAAAAAATCGTTTACTGCAATACCAATGGATGTTGGGCAAAACCTGCCTTCCAGTCTTTCTATATACGTTCTGCCTTCTATTGTCGAAACAATACCGGCATACGTAGATGGACGGCCGATACCTTTTTCTTCGAGCGTTTTAATTAAAGATGCGTCGTTATATCGTGGAGGCGGTGGCGTTTCATGAAAAACAGATTGAGCATTAATTAAATCTAAATTCTGCTTTGCAGAAAACTGAGGCAGCCTATTATCCTGCAACGCCTGTGGATTTACTCTAAGAAATCCATCAAACATAAGAACTGAGCCATTGGCCTTGAATTTATACTCATGATTGTCATTGCGAGGAGTCCCGATAGTTTCGGACGACGTGGCAATCTTCTTACTGGAAGACTGCCGCGCACTGAGTTTATCGAAAGTGCTCGCAGTGACAATAACTGTCGTTGACTCTATCACAGCATCACTCATTTGGCTTGCAATTGCCCGCTTCCAAATTAACTCATACAATTTCCAATGTTGATTCCCTATTTCATCTTGAATCTTAAATCTTAAATCGGCAATCCCTTTTGCGCTTGTCGGGCGGATTGCTTCGTGTGCTTCTTGTGCCAGTTTTTGCTTTGCAGAATACATACGCGGTTTTTCTGGAATATATTTGTCGCCATACTCTTTTTGTGCAAATGCGCGAAACGCAGAAACAGCAGATGCAGAAATAGTAACCGAATCTGTACGATGATACGTAATATACCCTTCTTCGTACAGTTTTTGTGCAATACTCATGGTTCGTTTTCCATTAAGCCCAAGCCTGTGCGCTGCATCTTGCTGCAATGTTGAGGTAGTATACGGGGGTAAAGGGCTACGGTGTATTTCTTTTTGCAACACATCTGCAACAATAAATTCTTTTCCTTGTAAAGCAGCGACAATTTTTTTTGCGTCCTCTTCTTTTACAATTGTTGTCCGCGTTACCTTGTAATCTCCATCGTACAAATGAAATACTTCTTGAGTCTCGATTTTCTTTCCATCAACCTCAATCAACTCAAATTCCGTTCCCTCTTGCAAGGTCGAACCTTGCGAGGCTAAAATGGCTAAAATCGTCCAATATTGTTCTTTCCCAAATTTCTCAATTTCCCTTTCCCGCTCGACAATTAACCGAAGGGCTACCGACTGCACGCGGCCAGCCGAAAGTCCCCGCCGAACCTTTTGCCATAACAATGGCGAGAGTTTGTAGCCGACAAGTCGATCAAGGACTCTGCGAGCCGTTTGCGCATTTACCAGGTTTTCATCTATAGCACGCGGGTGTTTAAACGCTTCTTCAATCGCTTCTTTTGTAATTTCATGAAAAACAATCCTCGAAATAGACGGTAGATGATTGACTGTAGAAGATGGATTATTGAAGCTATAAGCTAGAAGATCGATTTTTTCTTTATCTATATTCACCTTTTTTCTAGCTCCTAGATCTACCTTCGATTTTCTACCATCTATCGTCAAAAGTTTCGCAATGTGTGCAGCAATCGCCTCGCCCTCGCGATCAGGGTCAGTGGCAAGAATAATTGACGTAACGCCCTTTGCTGCAGCTTTTAATTCACTTATCACTTTTTGCTTATCTCTTACTACTTCAAAATCCGGCGCAAAATCGTGTTCTACATCCACAGCCAGCGTGCTTTTTGGCAAGTCAACAACATGCCCCATAGAGGCTTTGATTATATAATCCTTGCCCAAAAACTTTCCAATCGTCCTGGCCTTTGTTGGTGATTCGACTATAACTAATTGCATATCTATTCCTGTCATCGCGAGGAGTAGCAGCGACGTGGCGATCTTCCAGAGATTGCTTCGCTTCACTCGCAATGACAACAATTATCAATAATTGTAGGTTACAGTATACACTGGGTGTCAAGATGTAATTGCAAAAAATCCTCCATCCACACTTCTAATTATTCCTTTCACTTCCATAAGGGAAAGCAAGCTGCCTGCTTGTGAAGAAGACATTTTTGATCGCCTTACAATTTCGTCAAAGTGCAACGGTTCGTTTGCCAAAATTTCCAAAATCTTCTCTTCTTCTGCACTACTTCTCGATTCTTTTCGTTTTGAGTTTTGAGCTGTTGTTTTGAGCTTTGAGTTTTGAACTTTGAGCTCATTTAGAATATCTTGCACGCTGGTTACAAGCTTTCCACCCTTTTCGATTAACTTATACGGTCCTTTCGAGAGACTTGAGGTAATCGGCCCCGGTACTGCAAAAGCTTTGCGTCCATATTGCAGCGCAAAATCTGCGGTAATAAGCGCCCCGCTGTCTTCTGCTCCTTCTGTTACGACAGTGCCTATTGATAGACCCGCGACAATTCGGTTTCTGGCAGGAAACGACCCCATGCTTGGCGGATGACCAAGAGGAAGTTCGGAAAGAATGCATCCACCGTGCTCGATAATACTATCGTATAGATACGTATTTTCTTCTGGGGTACAACAGTCTACGCCGCAACCCAAAACAGCAATTGTTTTACCCCCATTGTCTATAGCCGTTTGGTGTGCAACAGCATCAACACCCATTGCAAGACCCGAAACAATCGTAAAACCTTGTCCTACTAACTCAAAAGTAATTAACTGCGTCACATCTCTACCATATTGGGTAATTTTTCTAGTACCGACAACAGAAATTATTAACGTAGTGTCATTGCGAGGCATTGGAGCCGAAGTAATCTTATTGTCATCCTCGGGCAAGACGTGGGGATCCATCTGGATTCCCGCGTTCGCGGGAATGACAACTTGAGTAGCTCGCGATGACAAAGATAACTTCTCGACTTCGCTCGAAGAGTAAATTGATCCTAAGTCTCCCTTAACATACAAAACATATGGTGGTTTTGTTGTTTGTTTTAGTAATGAGGGATATTCGGGATCTGCAAGTGTAAGAAACGAAACTTTTTTCTTTTCCAATTTTTCTGCATATGCGTCTACAGAAAAATCTTTTTGAAATTCCGAAAACTTTTCCGCTGTTTTTGTCCCAATTAGCTTCGCAAGGCCTCGCCTTGCAAGAGGTACCCCTGCAGTTTCCCAAGCAGATTTTGCACTACCATAATGAGCAAGCAGTATATTAAATTTAACCGGACCAATGCCGGGAAAAACCGAGAAACCAAGCCAATATAACCGCTCTTCATTCATAATGAGATCCTGGAGTCGTCGCGCGCTCCTCCCCAGAATGACGACAATAAAAGGAAAAATACCACGGCGAGAAAACTAACAATCAGCGCTGCAAAAATAATTGGACCATGCAAAAAAATAAAACTGTACAATACGGATCCAAAAAATGATGCAAAGAAAACAAAAGGAATTGTTTTAATTTCGAATTTTCGTTGGTACAGAAAAACAAGAAAGATAAACATAACAAAAAATATACTCCGTAACCCAATTTCCCCAACCAATAGTGTATCTAGAAAAAATCCTGCAAAAAACGCAAAAATAAAAATACTAGTTCGAAGTGTTTTTATATACCACAAAAAAAGCACAAGCAAAGTTACCGGTAATGCCAAAACCGTTGCTTCCATAAAATCTGCAAGGAATAAAAAAAGAAGAGGTAATACGTGCTTCATGAATATTTGTCATTCCCCTCCCTTGTCATCCCAAACCTTGATGCGGGATCCAGAACCTTTCCTGGATTACCGCTTTCGCGGGAATGACATAAGAAATTCGAGGATGACACTACTCTGTTAGTATAAACACCATAGTTAGGTTTTCGAAATCCAAGGGGCTTTTTATTTTTGCCATCTGAAACAAACTGCTTTGCGTTTTATCGATCGATGCAATTGCGCCTACTACCAAATTTGGAGGAAAACCAATGCCCTGCATATTTATATCCCCTTTTGTTGTTACAACATCACCTGTGTGAACCGTTTCAGAAGCAAGTATATGATCGATAATAATACTTTCCCCCTGTCCTTTTACAACTCCCAGTGTATCTCTCCCCACAAGTCCTGTAAACGAAGACGCCCTATCTGTTATGAGTGTAACAACAGAAAGATGCTGGGACACTTTTGTTATTCTTCCAACAACGCTGTCTTTATATATAACAACCTGGCCAATTTTTACTCCATCCGCACTCCCCGTGGACAGAACAAAATAACTCGGTTTCGAAACTCCTGGAACAAAAGGCGCACCAACAATTGCTGCGGGAAGCAATGTTTGGGGGCTTGGACTAGTAGTTTGAAATTGGTCTTTAAGCGCAGCATTTTCTTTTTGCAAGTTTTGCAATTGTGCAAGTTTTTTTAAAAGTTGCATGTTTCCTGGTTGTGCCTGTGTTTTTTTAGAAGCTTTAAAAACTGCTGTTTGTCCCGGTCTAAATAGCGACTGAGTTATCCCTTCTAGTCCTTGCAAAAATCCTGCCTTGCCTGCAAAAAAGACAACAACAGACAAAAAGAAAAAGAAGAAAAATACTAAAAAAAATTGTTCTCTTTTACGCATACTGCTCCAAACTCCAAATCCTAAATTCTAAATCCTAAATAAATTCCAATAAGCCAAATTCTAAATTCAAAACATTTGGAATTTGTTATTTTGTATTTGGTATTTGTTTAGAGTTTAGTATTTCGAATTTAGAATTTTACCGAAGTCCACCGGTTACTTTTACCCTATTTAAATATGTTTCGTCTTCCAGCACCTTTGCCGTACCACGAACAACGGTTGTTAATGGGTCGTCCGACACAAAAACAGGTATATGCATGCGTTCTACAATTAGGTGATCCATGCCAGGCAACAATGCACCCCCACCCGTTAACAAAATGCCATGTTCTAAAATATCGGATGTTAATTCTGGTGGCGCTTCTTCCAAAACATCGGCAATTTCTTCGACAATTTTGGACAACACACTTGCCAATGCTTCCCTAACTTCTGTTTCGGTTACCCGAATGCTTTTGGGAAGACCACTTTCTATGTCCCGCCCCCTTACAACTGCCATTTTCTCTCCACTTTCTTCCTCAACCTTTACTTTTTCCTCTGTCTCTTTTGTCTCCTCTGTCCCTTTTTGTTTTGAGCTTTGAGCTTTGAGCTTTGAGCTTTTTTTATAAGCGCTCCCAATTTTAATTTTTAATTCTTCAACAGTTTTTTCTCCAAGCAATAACCCATGACGAAGCCGTATATAATGCATAATTGCAGCGTCCATTTCGTCTCCTGCAACACGAAGCGATCTGCTTACCACAATACCACCTAAAGAAATAATCGCAATTTCTGTTGTCCCCCCACCAATATCTACAACCATTGTCCCTGTTGGGGCAAAAACAGAAATACCCTCTCCTATTGCTGCTGCCATTGGCTCTTCTATTAAATATGCAGCACGCGCCCCAGCAGAAAGCGCCGATTCCCACACAGCCCTTCGTTCTACTTCGGTAACAGACGATGGTATACCAATGGCCACTTTTGGCCTGGCAAAAGACGATGGAAAAATTCCCCCTACCTGGTGCACCTGGTGAATATAATGGGCAATCATGGCAGTTGTTGCGTCGAAGTCGGCAATAACCCCATGCCGCAACGGTCGAACGGTTATAAGCATAGCTGGCGTTTTACCAACCATATTTTTGGCTTCAGTGCCAATGGCAATAATTTTTTTGGTTTTTTTATGCATGGCAACCACAGATGGTTCCCGAATAACAATACCCTTGCCACGAACCCATACCAGCGTATTTGCTGTCCCCAAATCGATACCTATATCGTAGGAAAATAACGAGAAGAATTTGTCAAACATAATTTAATAACCCAATACTACCAATAACCCAATAAACAAATCAATAAAAGAATTAATAAATGCAGAATATATTTTTAGTATTACCGTATTGATTGGGTTATTTGTTTATTTGAAATTGGTAGTATTCATGACATGATACCATCTTGTCCGTCTATTTCCAATATGCTAACATTAACAAACACACGCCCAATGAATATTCCAAGCATTTGTAACAAAATCATCGAGTGTTCCTTCTATGCCCTTTTCTTTTTCGTCCCTCTTGTTTTAAACGGCGATACATCCGAAATTTTTGAATTTAACAAAATATGGCTTACATTTATCCTTGCCGCAATTATTGGAGCCGCGTGGGGAACAAAAATGATTCTGCAAAGAAGAATTCAGATACAAAAAACGCCTTTAGATATTCCCCTTCTCCTTTTTCTCCTTTCACAAATAATTTCTACTTTTTTCTCCCTCGATTCCCATGTGTCTCTATGGGGCTATTATTCCCGCTTTAATGGCGGATTACTTTCGATTATTGCTTACATTTTTTTGTACTATGCGTTTGTATCCAATGCCACAAAAAATACTGTAATAAAAACGCTTTTTGTTTGTCTGGCCGGAGGAGTTGTGGTAACACTGTGGGGATTGCCTTCCCATTTTGGCTATGATCCAACGTGTTTTATTTTTCGAGGAAAATTAGATGTTGCTTGTTGGACTGCCGCATTCCAGCCAATGGTACGTATTTTTTCTACGCTTGGCCAACCAAACTGGCTGGCAGCATACCTATCCATCCTCATGCCAATTGCTATTGCATTCGGAATGAAAAATTCGAAACTCGAATATCGAAACTCGAAACAATTTCAAAATACAAATGACAAAAATACAAAACATTTTGAAAATTTGAATTTAGATCATTCGAGTTTGTTTCGGATTTCGGATTTCGGATTTCGGATTTACTTATTCCTTACTGCTCTTTTCTTTGTAGCAATTTTATTTACTGGTTCGCGTTCTGGTTTCCTTGGATTATTAGCAGGAGGAATTGTTTTCTTTCTTTTGAGTAACCAAAAAGAGTTCCTTATAAAATTCATTGCAATCCCCTTGCTTGTTTTATCCCTATTTTTTGGTACGCCAGTTGACCAGCAAATTGGACAATTTACTGCAAAATTTTTCCCAAAAACTTCAGTCACTAAAAATAGTCAACAAATCACACCCCAACCCGCGGGGTCGAGCCTTGAGAGTGGTGGGACAGAATCAGGAAAAATCAGGCTTATTGTCTGGCGTGGAGCCATAGACGCATGGTTACATAACCCCATATTTGGGACGGGTGTAGAAACATTTGCGTTTGCATACTATACATATAGACCTGCAGCGCACAACCTGACCAGCGAATGGGATTATTTGTATAACAAAGCGCATAATGAATACCTTAATTATTTAACAACGACCGGCATCTTCGGTTTAGGAACGTATGCTTGGATGATAGGAACATTTCTTTTTATAAGCATCAAACAGCTCAAAACGCAAATGTCAAAACTCAAAACTGCAACTCAAAACACAAAACTTGAGAAAGAAAAGTTTTTAGCTTTAAGCTATAACTTTGAGCTTTGCGCTTTGAGCTTTGCGCTTATTGCAAGCTATGTTTCCATCCTCGTTTCCAACTTCCTGGGCTTTTCGGTGGTTATTATGAACATTTTTCTTTTTATGATCCCCGCGTTTGTGTTTGTTTTGGGAGACATGCTTCCCCCGTTGTCATCGCGAGCACAAACGATCAGATCAGTGCGTGGCGATCTTCCATCAAAAAGATTGCCGCGGTCGTTTCACTCCCTCGCAATGACAGGAACGGGGATTTTTATCTTGCTACTTGCTACGTGCTACCTGCTACTTACTTTATACCGTTTCTGGTTAGCCGACACATCGTATACAGAAGGGTACAATTTGGACCGGGCAGGAGCGTACCAGAATGCCTACCTAAAACTTGCGGATTCTGCGAAAATGCGGCCAGACGAACCAACATTTTTGGACGAACTATCGTACAACACAGCTGTGCTTGCAGTAACCTTTGCGTCGTTAAAAGACGACAATGCATCGGCATCTGGGAAGCTTGACCAACAGAAAATCGCGTCCTACACGGCAGCACTAACAGAAAATGCAATACTGTTAAGCAATAAAATAACAACAGATCACCCAAACAATATTGTGTTTTGGAAAACACGAATCCGCATTCTAAATTTATTAAGCCAACAAAACCCTACATATATTCCCTTTGCCTTGTCCGCAGCGCAAAAAGCAGCAAGTCTTGCGCCCACAGACGCAAAAGTTTCGTATAGTTTGGCTGTGTTATATGGACAAAATAAACAGCCAGAAAAAGCAATCGAAACACTGCAGCATGCAATTGCATTAAAACCCGATTACCGCGACGCATATTATGCACTGGCGCTTTTTTACCACAACGCTGCAACAAATAAAAAAAGCGTCGTTATAGACCCGCAAATGCAAGAAAAGGCAATACGGGCAATGCAATATATTTTGGATCATATTGCATCCAACGACGCAGAAGCCACAAAAGCCCTTAAAACCTGGGCACAATAAAAATTTCGAATTCTTATGCTATAATTCACAGTATGTTACCTATTGTTAAAGCGCCGAGTGAGGTTTTATCCAGCAATGCAAAACCCGTTACAAACATAGACAAAAATATCCTCTCTTTTATAGAAGACATGAAACAAACGCTCCTAAACACCCACGATCCGGAAGGTGTTGGGCTTGCAGCGCCCCAGGTAGACAAGGCATTACAAATTTTTCTTGCCAAACCAACAGTAAAATCGCCATTTTTAGTTTTTATTAATCCAAAAATAATAACCGAATCAGAAACAATGCAGGAACTTAAGCGACCAAAAAAAACAAATGCGCCTGCGAAACTTGAGGGCTGTCTATCACTAGTAAATATCTGGGGAACTGTTCGGCGCCATACCACAGTTACTGTTTCTTTTCTAGATGAACAAGGAAAACCGCACACCAAAAAATTTTCCGGCTTTTTAGCAACCATTATTCAGCACGAAGTCGACCACCTAAATGGTATCTTGTTCCCCAAACGAGTACTGGAACAAGCAGGCAAACTATATAAATCGCATAAAAATGAGAAAAATGAGGATGAGTTTGATGAAATTACAATATAAATTGCTACATTGCTCTATTGTTATATTGCTATAATTAATTCTAACAATGAAACAATTCAACAATTCAACAATTCCTGTCGTCTTTTTCGGTTCTTCCCATTTTGTTATCCCAATTATAGAAAGTTTGCGGAAGAAATTTGACCTTTCCCTTGTTGTCACAACTGAAAAATATGAACATAATGCAGTCCCATTCTATTGTACACAAAATAACATCGAGTATATTTCCGTCTCTAACCTTTCCGACAAAACTATACGCTATACGCTATACGCTATACGCTGTGACGTTGCTGTCCTTGCCTACTTTGGCCTTATTCTGCCACAAAACATCTTGGACATTTTCCCAAAGGGCATTATAAACGTCCATCCATCTCTGTTACCAAAATATAGGGGTTCAACTCCAGGACAAGCTGCAATCCTTAATGGAGATACAACAACCGGAGTAACCATAATTAAGCTCGATAAAAACGTTGACCACGGCCCAATACTAGTTCAAAAAGAAGAAAAAATCTTACCAAGCGACACTTCCGAAACGTTATATACAAGACTTTTTGGTATTGGCGCACAGTTATTAGAAGAAAATCTTCCACAATATATTGAGGGTAAATTGCAACTCCAAGAACAAGACCACACAAATGCAACTTACACAGACCACCTAACCCGCCAAAGCGGATATTTTGATATAAATAATCCTCCTTCCTCCGATAAATTAGAGAGTATGATACGCGCCTACTACCCCTGGCCGGGGGTGTGGGCTACAATAAGAGTTAAGAATAAAGATTTAAGAATTAAGATTTTACCAGAAAAGAAACTGCAGGTGGAAGGAAAAAAGCCCGTAAACTATAAAGATTTTTTCAATGGCTATCCAGAAGCCAAACAAATCCTCGGAAAATTGTAATTTTATGCAGTGGACGGTTCTATTTTACGAAACAAATGCCGGAGAAAGAGTTGTTGAAAATTTTATAAAAAATCAGCAATCACAAGCCAAAGGAAAAATATCGCACCTTATCGATCTTTTAGAAAAACATGGATCAATACTCGGAATGCCTCACGCAAAACACCTTGGTACTAATCTATACGAACTTCGTGTTCGGGGAAAAGAGGAAATCCGCATACTTTACGGATTTAAGAAGAGAACTATTTATTTACTTCATGCATTCAAAAAGCAGACTCAGAAAACGCCAAACAAAGAAATAGAAACAGCTCTACAACGATTGCAGATACTCATTGACAAAATATAACTTTTACGTTATATTAGTATTATGAGAAACTGGAAAGATGTAAAAAAAGATTTATTGCATGATGCCAAAACAAAAAAAGCATACGAAAAACTTTCTCCTAGGTATGCCGTTATTTCCCAGGTTATTACTGCACGTATAAAAAAAGGTGTAACCCAGAAAGAACTGGCTAAAAAAGTAGGTACAAAACAATCTGCGATTTCTCGTCTTGAAAGTGGAGATACTAACCCAACGTTGGAATTTTTAGAAAAGATTTCTTCGGTTTTGGGGTATAAACTGCACGTTTCTTTCCAATAATTCCAAACCACCACAATTTCCCACCATGGCGTATTTTTGTGATACTCTGTATTTTTGTTAGAAATAGCGTTATGGTATACTTTGCTCCCAAAGAAATATTGTATGACAGAAAGACCACGAGATGAAGGTATTATAAAAAGAACAAGTGAATATGCACACGAAGCAGCAATTCGTGTTGGTATGATATACGACATAAGCGGGGAAGCTATTGTGGTTGCGCGCGATAGACAGACAGGACTTATTACTCAAACCACAATAAAATCAAGTTATGTTAATGAAGAAATTTAATTAATTCCTAAGTTTTTTAAAAAGCCAAAAAGAAGTGGAGGCAAGAATGCCGGAAAGGGCAAGAACCAGGGCAATTGTTACTCCCTCGTTACTTACATTTTCCTGGGATTTAGGAGTAACTTTTCCTGCTAAAACCTTTTGTGTTTGAGTTTTAGCTTTCCCACTTTCCATGTGGAAAGGTACTTTTTCTGTTTTTGCTCCTAAAACATTTGGTAAAAATCCGCTTGCGTTGCCTGTTTCGGCAAATCCAATTGGTGTGGCAGATATTTCGTTAGAATAATCCCCTGGCGCACACCCATTGCCAGCCCTTACTTTAAAGTAGTATGTCTGCCCCCCGGATAAATTATCCACAACAAAACTAGTTGTGCCTTTTCCACCAATATTTGGATTACCAAATTGCAAAGATCCAGATTTTGTTCCATACGCAACCAAATAATACGAAATTGGATCACTCCCCGCTTTCCAGCTTAGCGTTACCGTGTTTATCCCGGGGAAAGCCGAGATAAGTGTTGGCGCGCTCCCTGGTTTGGCATCGTTACAGGAAGAATTAGAGGAGGCAGAGGAATTAGAAGAACTAGATGAAGAAGATGAGGTAGAACTTGCTGTTGACGATCCCAAAACATTTGTTGTTGTGGTTACAGCTGCTAAAGACGTATCTGCAGGAAGGCTTACTGTTTTTTCGCTGCTTACTTGTTCTGGTGATCCCCGGGAAATAACGCGATAGTAATAGGTAGCACCAGGAGTTAATCCAGATAGTATAACAGTATGGGTTAAGGTTTTTGTTGCTGTTTCGTTTGTTGTCGTGTCGTACCCATATTTTGTCCCGCTGCCCAAAACTGCTTTAGATATTCTTCCCAAAATTACCCGGCCATACGACGGCCGGTCTGTTGTCCAGGAAACAGTAAACGACGTTGCACTTGGCGTTGCAACCTGTATGGAAGACGCGTCTATTGCAGGTGCTATTTCGTATGTTTGGGTTAATTCACTGCTAATATTGCCTGCGCTGTCTTTTGCAATTGCGCGCAATGTTATAGAACTTGCGTTTATGGTAATCGGCGATGCATACGTTAGTTTTGCGCTGGATGTTGCAGGGTCGGACCCATCCACGGTAAATAAAATTGTTGGGGTGCCAGGATTGTCGCTACTTGTAAGTGAGATTTGTTGCGGGCTTGTGTAGCTGCCGCCCGGAACACTTACTGTTGGTTTAGTTGGCGCAATTGCATCCACTGGTGTGCTTGTTTGCTGATGGTTATATGTGTCCGACGTTATGTCTTTTATACCGTTGTTTACCAGAGTTATTATTGGCGTTGTTCCCGTGTCGTTTGTAGCTTTTTCTGTAACGGTTATTCTGACAACTCCTGGGCTTATTTCCTGCGCATGCGTTACCGTATACCCGCTTACCAAAAAGTCGGTGCCCGTAGAATTTACCGTGGCACCATTGACGTCGCGCACAAATGTAACTTCTATCGTATCTATTTTCCCATTGTTATTTGTATCCAGTGTTTTAGCACTTTTAATTTGCGGTGGCGTAGTATCGACTGGTGCAGGTATAGACCCTGTTGGAGATTGCTGGTACGAAAAAGACTCTGTCCCTGGCTCGTCAACTCGTGTGGAATTAGATATTTTATTAACCGTTGCAGATCCAGTTGCAGTATAGCGATACAGTTCCAATTTATAGTCGTTTGGTGCCGCACTGGTTGTTGCAACAGTTATATTATATGTGTCGTTATTTGGCGTAGGAATAAGTAGCATTTTAAAATCCGGACTTGTTTTTCCGCTTACCGGGTCTTTTATACCATGTTGTAAATAATAGACGGCGTTTGGTATGTCGGTATACGTTGTTGTCCCATTGCTGCCTGCTTTTTGTCCGCTGCTATTTGTTAAATACATATCTACATCTGGGTTAACAACGACCATAATATATGAAAGATTTGTAAAAGAAGGTATATATCTTCTTATAGATAAATAATTGTTGTTGTATCCGTCGTTTAATGTATGTCTGTCGTCGTAGTATGGGTCGTTAATGTCGTATGTATCTCCATTAATTCCCTTTGCAACAATAAAATGCCCCGGTACTTCCAGTATTACGGGATTGTTACTATCTATCTGATTTTTTAATTTATCCTGACTTCGCCAATTACGTCACCCAAGTAATATTTGCGAGCTTAAGTAATTCTTGTACTTCTGGGTTATCTGCTTGAGTATACTTGGAGAATGTTTCTTGACTTAGGGTATCTTGAAGGATTACCTCTTTAGTTTTTTCTAGCAGGCTAACTATTTTCTCAAGCGATTTACCTGTTGTAATTTCAACATAGCGTGCAATTGCAAGAGCGCCAAAAACAATTGAAATATGCGCTTCAATCTTTTCTTTAACCGTATGAAATATTGGTCTTGCCTTAAGATCTGATTTACTAATCCGGAAACTTTTTTCCACATTCCATAAGGCACTGTACTTTAGCATAATATCTTCATTTGTTAGCTCTTTAGCATTTGTGACATATCCCTTTAAACCTTCAAGCTTTTCAGCTTTTTCAAGATTTGCTTGATTTAACTCCCACTTGTCTTTACCGACTTTTTTCAAGAACTTGTAGCGTTTGGCAATTACTGTAGGATTTAAGAGCGCGTATTCAGCTCTTCTTATCTGCTTGTTTCTATCAGTTCTATCTTTATGAGCCCGTCTCGTCGAATAGTTAACAACAAGGCATCTTTTATTACTCAGTTCAAAACGGCATAGGCTTCCGTCTGTTTTGGGTACAATTGCTACTATCTGTTCGAACAGTTTATGGGGTAAATTTGCAAGTCTTGCGCCAACGATATATTTAAGTCCAAGTCCTTCCAATTCTTCCATATTGTTTGTACTTACCATTGCCGAGTCTGCAACCACAACAAAATCTTTTACTTTGTGTTTGCTGATAACATCTTGTATACAGGGAATCATCGTATGTCCTTCAAATTTATTTCCCTCAAATGCTTTTATATGAAGAGGAATACCCTTTGTATTTACGGTTAAAGCAATTACTAGTTGCGGTTGATTCTCTTTCCGGTCTTTAGAGTAGCCAAACTTTCTAAAATCATCCTCATCAAAAGCTTCATAGTACAGTGTTGTAACATCAAAAAACAATACCGATATGTCCTGTGGAAACCTTTGGGTGATAAAACTCCAGATACATTCTTCCAGCTTTTCCTGATAATTGAAACTAAAGGAACGTTCCATTGCGCGATACACTCCGGTAAGTGAATATTTATGGATAATGCCAAATTTATCCTCCAGCCATTCTCTCGTTTTAGCCTTACTTACCGGACGCGCAATTCTTGCAATTACCAGGTCGGCAAAACAATCATCATTTAGCTTGTTAAAACCTAAAAGTTTGTAAAAGTAGCTGAAGAAATGGAAGGTTATTGAATCGTATGCTCCCAAAACAACAAGACGTGATAAAAAGGTTCCTACGTCTGATTCGTCATATCTGTTATCAAACAAGGAGACTTTCCCTTGTTTAATCCGTGCATTATCGATATATTGCTGTGCCAAAACAGTTAACTGCTTTACTTCCAGAGTGTTTCTCCCGGTTCCCAAGTGCCTTATCACTTTATTGTTCCGGTTAACTTTTTCAATTACCTGTACTTGAATATTCCCATTTCTGCTTTTAAGCCTCCGTATGAACATGGAGATATTGTAGCAAATGAGACGTCACCCAAGCGCACTAAATGCTGAGTTATTTCGTGGCTAACTTATGATACGAGTTTCTCAATGGCGAAGTCAGG
>OBEQ010012104.1_pt1 | contig 21365 bp, 20 predicted proteins | sample 1670901 | NCBI WGS metagenome assembly OBEQ01 (sample SAMEA104232315, study PRJEB22302) | groundwater metagenome | biome: forest; feature: aquifer; material: groundwater | place: USA | collected 2011-08-07 | depth 5.4 m
AGCGCCGTGTCAAGACGCATCGGCTGGCGGTTCGACTGATTCGAAGCAATCTCGCGCAGCTGCCGCAGTGGATCAAACCCGCGAGCCTCGATGCGGTAATCTGTACCGAGGTCCTCTATCTCTGTCAAGACTATCGAACACTCCTCCGGCTGCTTGTTGAAGCCGTGAAGCCGGGAGGCCTGCTATTCGTCTCGCATCGACCCACGCTGTACTATGTGGCGAGAGCGCTTCTGCACGTGAAAACCTTCTATGAACAGTCGGGCCAAAAAATCGGGGTACGGGTCGCCGATACGGGGAAGGGAATCGAAGAGGGGTGCATGAACAAAATATTCCAGCCGTTTTTTACGACGAAACGCAAGGGGACCGGTCTGGGCCTGGCCATCATTAAGCGCCTCATTGAACAGCATGAGGGGGCTATAGGGGTCGAAAACAATCCGAATGGCGGTGCGACATTTACGATCTCTTTCCCGCAAACAAGGAACTGTCTATGAAATCCCTGAGGAAAAAAAGAAAACTTTTCATTATCGAAGACGATGAACTCATTGTGATGACCCTCTCAAGGGCCCTCGAACGTGAAGGCTATGAGATAATGTCCGATATGACCGCTGTAGACGTCCTGAGCAAGGTGAGGGCATGGTTTCCGGATGTGGTATTGCTCGATGTAAATCTTCCCGGCCGAAACGGCATCGATATACTTCAGGAAATTCGCGAAAGCGGACCCCCGGCCAAGGTCGTCATGCTTACTGCAGACGATACGGCTGAAACAGCGGTCAGGGCCATGAAACTCGGAGCGGCCGATTATCTGACCAAGCCTTTCAATATCGAAGAGGTAAAAATCGTCATCAACAACGTGATTGAAAACAAGAGGCTTGAGCAGGAAGTCGACTACCTGCGCAAGATCAACTCCGCTTACATGAAGGGTGATTTGGTGGGGCAGTCGCGCACGATGGAGGAGATCAAGTCCAAGGTCGCGAAGATGGCGGATGCACGCGTGTCGAGTATCCTGATAACCGGCGAAAGCGGTTCCGGTAAAGAAGTCCTCGCACGGTATATCCACAATCTCATGTATGATGAAGGCAGCGCACGGCGCGAGCCGTTTGTAGGCGTCAACTGCGCCGCATTGCCGCACCATCTGCTGGAGAGTGAACTATTCGGGTATGAGAAGGGAGCGTTCACGGATGCGCGTGCAGACAAGAAAGGCCTCTTCGAGCTTGCGATCGGCGGCACCATACTGCTCGATGAGATCGGTGAGATGGAACCCCATCTGCAGACTGCACTGCTGCGGGTGCTCGAGGAGCGGACGATCAGACGTCTCGGTGGAAAGGACGATATCCCGATTGAAGTCACGGTGATTGCCACGACGAACCGCGATCTCACCGACGCGGTGAAAAACGGCTCGTTCAGAAAGGACCTCTTCTACCGGCTGAGTGCCTTTTATCTTCATATACCCCCGCTTAGAGAGAGAATGGAAGATATAATTGTTCTCGCCGAACACTTCCTCTCTCTCTTTTCGGTCAGATACAATAAAAAAATGTTCAAGGGGTTTTCGCCTGAAGTGGAAAAGCTCCTGAAATCGTACTCATGGCCCGGGAACGTAAGAGAACTCAAAAACCTTATCGAGAGGGTGATCGTGCTCGAGAACGCGGAGGAGATCGTTCCGGAACATCTGCCGAGTTGGCTGCTCGATAAGCCCGGCGACCAGCAGTCCCAGAGGCAGGGGTTTACCCTTCCGGCTGAAGGTATTTCACTTGAGGACCTGGAGAGGGATCTGATCAAGCAGGCTCTTGAGAGGACACAAAACAACAAATCGGGCGCCGCAAAACTTCTTAACATGAGTTACGATTCTTTCCGTTATCAGATAAGGAAATTCGGACTGGAGTAAAGCGCCTTAGAGATCCATCTCCAGACAGAGCAAATCTCTTTAATATTCAGACAAAAAAGATCCCGGCGGTATAGGTAGTATCATCTATCCGGCGGCTCCACGTGACGATGCCTTCATGAAACCCCGTCCCGTTATTCAGCATCACCAGGTTGCCCGGAACGATCGGGTATTCCGTCAGCACCCCGATCCCGGAAGAGCTTCGATTGATGACGTTTCCTCTCAGTCTGATCGGCTCGTTTCCTCCCCGCAATGTTCTTAGGGTAAAATCTATTGTTTCCGAGGAAGAGGCCCTCTTCTCCCGCCTCTTTTCGGAGGTTGGCATATCAAGCATCTCGTAACGGTCCCAATAATGCTCGCCCAGTCCCATTGCCTGGCCGGCCAAACGCCTGATCTCGGACGGGAAGAATGGTTTCGGGATGAACACATCCATCATTTCGTTAACTTCCCTGAACGTCTCATCGCCGGGATAGGTCTCGGACATCATCATGAACTTGGTCTGGGGAGAAAGTTTTTTCAGCGACCTCAATGTCTCCCCAATGGAAGAATTGTTGAGCATCTGCATATCGAGAAAAAAAAGATCGTGAGGATGCTCCTTCACTACACTGACCGCCTTCTCGATACTCGATGCCGTAATCACGGCCGTCATATCGCTCTGAAGCGTACGAGTCAGAAGGTAACGAATAAATGGACTTTTATCCAAGACAAGAATTCTCTTCATCATGAAAAAAGCAAGCAATTCCCATACCACGGTGATACCATAGTCAACGTAAGTCGGAAAGGGCTAATTTATTGGAAAAGATCACGTTCAGCGGTCCCGCTTGCGGAGAGCTTAAGTCGCGGGTATGGGAAAATTACCTAACCCCTACGGTTATTTGACCATATTTGACCAACAAGGGAGGACTGCTATCGGGCCTCCGGTCCTCATTGTGAGAGGTCAGCGCAGGTCACTTGCCCCGGTTGTACCAAGAATTAAGGGCGAGGGGAAGGGTAAAAAGCTGCCGTAATTCCCATTACCTCTATAGCAGCCTGCGCGCTTGTTTTTAAAAAAAATATTCTGTTATAATTAGTTTCATGCCGCTGAGGAAGCTATCGCTGATGATTGTTCTCGTTGTTCTGACTGCTGCGGGCCTTCTTGCTCTCAATATGCGGGTGGCGGCGGAAGAGGGGTGTGTTACCGGTCAGTGCCACTCAAAGCTGTTGAAGGCGAAAAACACTCATCCCGTTGCGGAACCGTGCGACGGCTGTCATCAGTCGGTGTCTGCGCAGCACCCGCAGAAAGGCAAGGAGACCTTCAAGCTCACGCAGAATGTCCCTGAACTATGCTTTTCCTGTCATACGCCTTTCGGGAAAAAGCCCAATGTCCATTCTCCCGTTAAGAGCGGTATGTGCACGACGTGTCATAACCCTCACGCATCCGATGAATCCAAGCTGCTGACGCAGCCGGTGAAGGACCTTTGCTTGTCATGTCACCCTGATAAAGTGAACTTTAAATATCTCCACGGCCCTACTTCGGCCGGTGACTGTACAGCCTGTCATTCCCCGCATGAATCCGCTAACAAGTTCCTGGTCTTAAAAGACGGCCCTGAATTGTGCTTCGCCTGTCATATGGATATGCAGGACATGATGAAGAAAAAGATCGTGCATGGGGCAGTGCTTAGCGGGTGTCCTTCATGTCATAATCCGCATGGTTCTTCTTTCAAGAAGCTGTTGCCTGAGTTAGGGGAAAAGGTCTGTTTTCAGTGTCATCCTCAGATCGCCGAAACAGTCGAAAAGGCAAAGGTCGTTCACGCCCCTGTAAAGAGCGAGAAGGCGTGCGCCTCTTGCCATTCCCCTCATTCGAGCGACAACGATAAACTCCTCGCGAAGCAGGGTAAAGACCTTTGTCTTGATTGCCACAAGAACATCATCAAGAAAAATATGAAGACCCTCCATGGACCGATCGCCGCCGGGAAATGCACCCCTTGTCACGATCCCCACGGCGCCAAGTATTCAAAGCTGCTCCAAAAAGAATTTTCTGTGGAGGCATATGTTCCATACACCGACAAGGCATTCGAGCTCTGTTTCAGCTGCCACAACAGGGACTTGCTCCGTTTTCCCGACACATCTTTTGCCACGGGTTTCAGGGACGGAGAGAGAAACCTGCACTATCTTCACGTGAACAATAAGGAAAAAGGAAGAAATTGCTGGCTCTGTCACAACATACACGGCAGCGGCAACCCGAAACTTATCGCCGACAGCGCGCCCTTTGGTAAATGGGACCTTCCTCTGAAATTTGTTAAGACCGAGACCGGCGGAAGCTGCTCGCCGGGGTGCCATAAGACTTATAATTATGACAGGAAAACTCCTGGGAAAGCTCCCGAGGCGGAAAAGCCGGCGGAGAAGGAAAAAAAGTAAGGGGCAAGGGACTGGTTACTTGAAACAGGAATCCGGCTTCAAGTCGGCCTATGGGCAGCTTTGAGCAGGTATGGATAAACGGAGGTGTTCAGTGGTCGTCACCTTCCCGGAGTAAGGCTAGAAGCCTTTTTGCGGCTTCCGGGTTGGTCCTGAGCAGGCGCCGGTATACCTCGTCTGCATTTCTCGCATCGTTTTTCTTCAGGAACGCACGCGCAAGGTTATAATGGGCTTCGAAATAATCTGGTTTAAGTTGCAGCGCATGCCTGAAATATGCAATCGCCTGATCTAACATGCCTTTGGTTCCATAGACGACTCCCAGATTGTTGTAGGCCTCAGGATAATCAGGATTGATCCTCAAGGCTATCTGATAGTGTGCGACCCCCTGATCGACCATACCTTTTGATACATAGGCGATGCCGAGATTGTTGTGCGCGTCCGCATCATTAGGGTTCACGCTCAGGACTCTCATGTACTGTTCAATGGCCTGATCTATCATCCCCTCTGCGTTATATACGATCCCGAGATTGACACGAGCGTCTGAATATTCCGGTCTCAGGCGCAGTCCGGTGATGAATTGCTCCCCTGCCAGGTCAAGCATGCCTTTTTCGTAGTAAATAAAGCCAAGGTTGTTGTGGGCCCTTGCGTTTCCGGGGGCCTTCTTGATGACATCCTTCCAGAGGGTTACCCCGTCCTTCCAGATAGAGTTTCTTGCATAAGTGACGGCCGAAAGGGTAAAGATGATAACTGCCAGGGGTATAAAAATTATTTCGGCCGGCATCCGGGGTCTTCCTACCTTCCGTGCTACCGCAAATACCGCTGCGGCGAGGGCGATGAAGGCCCCTGCAGAGGGCAGGTAGACCCTGTGCTCGAATATCACATCCATAATAGGGATGAAGCTCGATTCCACAGAGAGCGTGATAAAAAACCAGAGGATGCCGAAAGCGGCAAGACGGTAAATCGTGAATCGTGAATCGTGAATCGTGAAGCTAACGCCCCCGCCTTCGGCACCCCCTCTTAACTTAAGAGGGGGGTGGGGGGAGTTATCATCGCTGATCGCTTTTTCCCGTAGCCCATTGCCCATTGCCTCTCGCCTGCTTTTGTAAAGCAGATATCCCGCTGTCCCAAAAATCGCAGAGAGAAAAAGAAAGGATATGAATACCGGCGGCGTGAGGAAGGAGTTGTATATAGGATAGTCGTAATCGAGGTTCTGATTTATGGGCAGGAACAGGAGACGGATGTAAGTGACGATCACTCTCATCTCGGTCATCAGGTAATCGAACCTCGGAATATTCGTTTGGACCCTCGTCTTTTCGCTCAGGTCCGATAGTATCTCCCCAAGGGGCTTGTCGGTATGCATTATGCTTGCCGGTATGATTGCCAGGGTGAGTAAAACGGGTATAAGGAAGAGGAGCTTTTTCTTCAGAGAGGACCTGAAAAAGGTGAACTCGTACAAGAGTATCACGACCGGGAGCGTGAAGGCGGTCTCCTTCGTCTTCATCGCAAGGACTGCACTAATCAACGACAATAAATAAAGGTTACTTGATATTTTGGACTGTGAACAGTGAATAGTGAATAGTGAATAGTGAGTAGTAAGCAATGAATTTCCGGTTTCCTTTTCCTCCTTCTTGCTTTCTTCTGCTGATTGCTGATTGCTGATCGCTGTTCGCTGCGTTATCAGCCGTCCTTTGATATACATCACCACCGAGAGGAGGTAGAACAGCGTAGCGAGAGATGTGAACCTCTGGACGATATAAGTCACTGCCTGCGTCTGTATCGGATGGGACACGAAGAGAAGGGCGGCAAAAAAGGCGATAAAAGAACGTGAATCGTGAATCATGAAAGGCGAATAAGAAGACGTGAATCGTGAATCGTAAATCGCTTCTTCCTTCTTACTACTTACTACTGACTTCTTACTTCTTACTGTCGATTGCTGAGGGCTGATCGCTGATCGCTGATCGCTGAAATACGGTGTTCGGAAAGTGAGAAGAACGAGAAAATATACGAGCATGGCGTTTAGGATATGTACAGCAAGATTCACAACATGATAGCCGGACACGTCAAGCCTTCCGAAATGGTAGTTCAGGGCAAAGGTGAGGTAGCCGATATATCTCCGCGGATTGTAGTCATAGCCCTTCGCGCTCGAAATGAAGTTGAGGAGGTCTCCTATCACCGGGTTCTCGGAAATATTGCCGAAATCATCGAACTGAAAGGGGACATCGAAGGTGTTCGAATAGACGGCGAGGCCGACTATCAGAACGATCAGAAGATGAAAGGATACTCTGTTCATGACCGATGAGTTTGTACGGTTCATTATTGATCCGAAGGCCTCAGCCCCAGTCTTACAGACCTCTTGCCGTCATAGGGACTTTTTAGTCCATCAGGCGGTTCTTTTGTCATCATGATTGCAACGCTGCCTGCTTCAGCTGCAAAGCCCTGACCTTTGTCCAGGTGCCAATAACGGTCTTTTCCCTCTCTGTCTATGAATACCCCTATACCACCCCCTGTTGTCGCGCCCTGGACTAATGTGCCTCCCCAGTAAGTGTCGTCCCCATGATCGTCTTCGAAAAACCCAACCCCGTAATCATGTCCCATGCCCTGGGCAACGCCAAATGACGCATAATAGAAGTCATCTCCCTCCTGATCGACAAGTACTCCGACCGACGAGTGGATGCCTGCGCCTTGAGAATAGCGTCCTGAGATGTACCGGTCGTTTCCAGCCATGTCGTTTAGGATGCCGATGCCGTAATAATAGGACGAACCCTGAGCGAAATAGTCGGCAATGTAAACATCGTTTCCCCTCTCATCGATGAGCATCCCTATTCCTCCCGGAACACCATGTGTCCCCTTGTCCGGCCTCACTCCCAACCCGAACCCCTGGCCCATGCTCACCGTAGATTTCAACGGGTCCCTGAAGTCCGGCTCAGAGCCCCCAAGCTGGTAATAATCGTCACCCGCCTCATCTATGAGAATTCCCGCGCCTCCGAAAAGACCGAGACCCTGTCCATGATGAGAGCAGAGATAATGATCATTTCCGGTCCCGTTCATGATTAAACCCATTCCCATTTGACCTGTGCCCTGGGAAAAACTTCTGGCATTGTAAACACTGTCACCGCTGCCGTGATATAAAAGCCCTATACCGAAAAAGCCCGCCCCCTGGCTTCCATCTAGCGACACGAAGGTATCATTGCCCGATAGATCTATCAAAAAGCCCCCCCCAAGCAACCCGGCCCCCTGCGAGAAATTCTCCTTTGTGATATAACGGTCATTTCCTTCCCAGTCGATCACGAGGGCCACCGGCATGCCGGGCCGCGTGCCTCCCGCATTATTAAGGTAAAGGTCGTCTCCTCCAAGGTCTAGTATCAGGGCCGCATCTTCCGTATATACATTAGGACCAGGGCCGCCCACAATGACTTTTCCTATGGGGGTCACAGCTTCAAACAATATAGGCCCGCTGTTGCGGCCGAACCGCTTGATAAGATCTTCCCTTAGGAGGGACAGGTTGTCCCGCGTCAGGAATGAGAGCAAAGGAGAAAATGCAGCGAGCAGTTCCCTGCGATCCAATTTCATCGAAATATCGAGCACCTCATTCCACTTGTCGTCGTCCCACGGTCTTAACGCCTTCTCCTCTAACAGGGTTCTGTCTTCGAGCGTGAGACGGCTTAATACTTGCTCGACCCTCTTTTTGGCAGCTTCCATTATCTGTAATAGCCGGGGGAAGGTTATCTCGCCTGGGTCTTCGAAACGGGGCAGGTCGAGGTCAAGGAGCCCGGCGGCCCTCCGTATTGTCTCATCCAGACGCCAGTTTCTTTCATGAAGGGGTGCGACGAGCTGCTGAGACAATTCCTTAGCAACAGCGCCTGCGGCCAGAGGATGACGCATAAGATAGGTCAGTTCCGTCAGCTGGAGCGGATTGGATTCCTTTTCGTAAGACCAGCCGGGGTTATGGACAGTGTTCGAACGCTGATAAAGTCCATCGATGACACTCTCAAATACGGTGAGTCCGCCACGGTCGCGCAATGTGTTTTCGATCAGGGAAGTGGCATTACAGACGCCGATATCCGGATGCAAAGCCTCTTGCTGACGGTGGACCGGCGCCTCTTTCAGCCTTGCCGTCAGGGAGAGCCGGTGTCCGCCGCGCATCACATCCATCGTTGATATTGAACCGATTTCCTGATGCTCGATCATTTTTTTAAAAGACGTAAAAATGTTGTCCTGATCCCCGCAAGTGGGAATGCCGTTTACTGAAAGGATGATATCGTCTTTCTTGAGGCCTGCCTCGTCCGCAGGACTTCCCTCTATGATTCCGGCAGCCTGTACGGAGACGTTGTCTTTACAATGGACGGAAGGCCCGTCCATTTTCGTGGATGAGAGATATACCCCCAGATAGGGCTTCGGCGGCGGGTGAGGATTGGGAGTTGAAGGGACATGGAGCATTTCGCAGTAGGAAAGGGATTCCGCGTGCGATGGATGTCCCAAAGAAGGATGCATACTGCTGCATGAGCAGCCCAACAGCAAAAAAGACAGCCGCAGAGACAAGGATATCCCGTTTATTTTCTTTATCACGGAGTTAAGGTACGGTTCTCGCCGCTAGACTGGAGGAGCAAAAGAATCTATTCCCGCTCTTTCTCTACAGAGGCGTCCTTGCCCGTTCTTTCGTTAACTTTTTCCTTGAGTATCGCGACTTCCTGTGCAAGGCGCTTGTTCTTTTCGCTCAGTGACGACAGTATCACCGAAAAATGCAGGAGCAGGGTAAGAAGGAAAAAAATGGCAAGAAGAAACAGGAACGATGGCGGGTAGTAAATGCCTAGGGATTGGGCGATGAAATGCAGGAGCCCTCGCCACAGCGAAAAGACTATGAGCACTGCAGAGGCCGCAAGCCATATAAGGCTGTAACGTTCCTTGAGTCGGTTGCGGCGTATCAATTCTATAATGACCACAAAAATTGATACGCTTACCGCTATGGCGATGGCTTTTACTATATCCATACTATCATTTATTCTAACTCAGTCAGCAAGGATTATTCACGAAATGAATAGCAATCGGCAATCAGCAAAAAAACAGTCAGTAGTAAGAAGAAAGAAGTAAGAAGTTGGAAATGATGAGCACGGTTTTTCACTATTCACTATTTACTACTTACTATTTACAACTTATTATCAATCGATCTTCTTCAGCAAATCCACAAAAATTGCCAAAAGGACTTTTATCATATAGTAAACAGCCTGGAGTGTTGTTATGGACGACTTGCCGGATGTACGGGGCTCCATCCTGGACGGCACTTCCGTCATCCTGAGCCCTTTTTTATGCGCAAGGATAAGGGTCTCTACCTCCGGGTAGTCCTCCGGGTAGTAATCCGAAAAAAATTCGATTGTTTTCCTTCCATACAGCCTGAAGCCTGATGTGGTGTCCGTGATCCGTTTGAGTATGAGGGTCGATACAACGTACGAAAGGATCTTTGCGCCTATCCTCCTTTGAAACGAAGAGGTGAACCCTTCATCGGACAGGAACCTTGAACCGACCACCAGATCGGCGCCGTCCGATTGCCAGGGCCCAAGTATCTTCACTATCTGGTCGGCCCTGTGCTGCCCGTCGCCGTCGAATTGTACAGCCGCATCGTAGTTTTCCCTGAGGGCATGGAGAAAGCCGATCTGCATGGCGCCGCCTATGCCCAGGTTGTAGGGAAGATCGATAACTTTTGCCCCGAGTTTTCTTGCGATTTCAGATGTCCTGTCTCGCGAACCGTCGTTTACGACAAGTATGTCCCCGCCGGGGAAATTGTCCATCAGGTCCCTGACGACTCCTCCGATAGAGTTTTCTTCATTATATGCAGGCACGATGACCAGGATCTTCATTAGTTTTTCAGCATAAGTTCCTTTGCGGAAATGCGATGCCTCCTCAGGAGGTCTGCGTATTCTGCACGACTTATCCGTCTCCTGCCCCATATATCCTTCCTCTTTCTCACAATGAGCGGGAGCTTTATCAATGCACTGCAATATGCCTTTATCACTATGACAAAGAGCTGAGACATCCCGCTGTCCTCTGCCAACCTGGCCACACTCCCTTTCCCGGAAAATAGCCCGTATACCTGCACGACGTATCTCCAGGCAGTATAAAAGGGCGAAATCAGTATATACCGTAGCGGCATGTTTTTCAACATGACCCAGATGTGGTTTCTCTCGACAAGGAAGGCCTTGAATGCCGAATATTTCCCGCCTGTCCCGGAATAGAGATGATGAACTACAGCAGAAGGCGCAAGGCGCGACTGCCAACCCGCAAGTCTTCCCCTCAGCCCGAGGTCTGCATCCTCACAGTAGGAAAAAAAGTCTTCGTCGAAAAACCCGATCTCCCTCAGCATCTCACGCCTGTAAAGGGCCGCACATGCGCTGGGGAAAAGCACCTCGTCCGTATGGTCGAACTGCCCGTTGTCGGTCTCACAGCGTCCCCGCTGTCTCGACATGCCGTCAGGGTAGATGAGCATCCCCGCTGAATCCAGCTCCGTTCCTTCCCTGCCGAGATATATTTTTGACGCTACCATGCCTATGGCTCCGTCTTTTCTCGCGGTATCGTAAAGGGCCTGGAGCCAGCCGGGCTCAACTATCGTGTCGTTGTTCAGCGCAGAGACGAACTCCGAAGAGGAGGTCTCAAAGCCTATATTGTTGGCCCGCGCAAAACCCGTATTTTCCTTCAGCTCGATGACCTTTACCCAGGGGAAATCTTTCTTCAGGAGATCCAGAGAACCGTCGGTCGACCCATTGTCCACCACGATCACTTCGAAGTCCCTGAACGTCTGAGCGGAAAGAGCGTCCAGACAGTCAGAGAGATACCTTTCGCCGTTGAGGTTTGCGATTATGACGGATATTGTTTTCAATAAATAAAAAGCTGTCAGCAATCAGCAATCAGCTTTCAGCTTAAAAATGAAAGATAAGAGAAATGTGCAAAACAATCCTTTGCTGGACGCTGACAGCTTACGTATTTTCCTTTGCTGACCGCTGATTGCTGAAAGCTGATAGCCTTCTTTCTATTTCCTTCTTCCATACACGTCGTCGAGTCTTACGATGTCGTCTTCTTCGACGTATTCCCCGTTTTGGACCTCGATGATCTCGAGGGGGACCTTGCCGGGATTTTCGAGGCGGTGGAGGGTCGACTTCGGGATGTAGATGCTCTCGTTTTCGTGCACGAACTTCAGCTCTTCCCCGATAGTCACCCGAGCGGTCCCCTTGATCACAACCCAGTGTTCGCTTCTGTGGTGGTGCATCTGGAGGCTCAGCTTCTCCCCCTTGTTTACAACGATCCTCTTGATCTTGTACCGCTGGCCGTCTTCCAAGATAGTGTAACTGCCCCAGGGCCTGTAGGTTGTGGTATGCTCCGACGCCTCTCTTCGCCCTTCAGCGCTCAGTGTTTCGACGATATGTTTCACCTTCTGGGCATCTCCCCTCCTTGCGATGAGTATGGCGTCGTCCGTCTCAACGACGAGCAAGTTCTCGAGTCCGACCGTGGCGATCAGCCTTTTGTCGCTTATAATCAGCGTATTCTTCGTATCCTCGGAGATCACGTCCCCGATCTTTATGTTCCCAGCCTTGTCTTTCGGGAAGACCTCGAATATAGAATCCCATGAGCCCACGTCGTTCCAGTTGATGTCCATCGGCATGGTGACCACATTGTCCGCCCGCTCCATCACCGCGTAATCGATCGATATGTCGGGCATCTTTTCGAAGGACGAAACCATATCATCGTACCCTGAGTCATAGAACGCCGCGATCTCTGGAGCATGCCTCCGAAACTCCTTTGTCAGGGTCCCTATCGTGAAAGCAAACATCCCTGAATTCCAGTAATATCCCCCGTCCTTCAGATACTTCTTTGCCGTATCAGCGTCAGGTTTTTCGACGAACCTCTCCACTTCGAGATAGGAGAGGGCTGAAGTTTTAGGGCCGAGGTCTGAGGTCTGAGAGCTGAGAGCTGATGGCTGAAAGCTGACCGCCGATTGCTGGTTGCTTCTTGCGCTTTGCGCCTTGCATTTTATATACCCGTATCCCGTCTCGGGATAGAGCGGTTTTATCCCGAAGGTTACTATGACTCCCTGTTTTGCCGCTTTCTCCGCTGCCCCGAGGTATTGGATGAATTTTGCCTCGGGCTCGATTATATGGTCCGAAGGAGAGATGAAAACGACCTCGTCGTCACCACACCCGAGCTTGTCTACGCAGTATCTGAGGGCAAGGGCGATGGCAGGGGCGGTGTTTCTCTTAAAAGGCTCCAGGACTATATTGTCAGAGACGTCTTCGGGCAGGGAATCGAGATCGGTCTTCACGTGGAACTTATATTCGTCGTTGGTCATGATCAGTACGTCCTCCGGACTTACGGCCTTGAGGAGTCGTGTAACTGTCTGCTGGATGAGGGACCCCCTGTCAAAGGCGCAACCGGCCCCCTCGGTGCAGCTGTTGATCTTCAAAAACTGTTTCGGATAATTCTTTCTCGAAAGGGGCCAGAGACGCGTCCCGCTTCCGCCCGCCAGGATAATAGCCTTCATCTAAGTCCCTCCGGTTTACGCAGAATATTTTTTACGTACCATTCGGACGTCTTTTTTATCCCGTCCCTGAGGCCCGTTTTTGCCCTCCAGCCGAGGGAATGCAGCCTTGACACATCGAGGAGCTTTCTCGGCGTGCCGTCCGGTTTCGAGTTGTCATAGACGATATCGCCTTCATACCCTACGACCTCCCTTATGAGCAATGCGAGGTCGGTGATCGAGATGTCTTCTCCCACGCCGATGTTAAGGATATCTGAACTGTCATAGTTGTTCATAAGGAAGATGCAGGCGTCCGCCAGGTCATCGATAAAGAGGAATTCCCTCCTTGGCGTCCCTGTGCCCCAGATGGTTACAGAGGTATGATTTTCCATCTTCGCCTCATGAAACTTCCGGATGAGGGCCGGAAGGACATGAGAGGTCTCCAGGTTGAAGTTGTCGAATGGGCCGTAAAGGTTTGTAGGCATCACCGAGATAAAATTTGTCTGATACTGCGCGTTGTATGCCTGGCACATCTTTATACCGGCGATCTTCGCGACCGCATACGGCTCGTTTGTAGGTTCGAGCTCCCCCGTCAGGAGATATTCCTCCTTCATCGGCTGGGGACAGAACTTCGGGTAGATGCAGGAGCTTCCGAGAAAGAGAAGCTTTTTAGCCGCGTGCCGCCAGGAGGCGTGAATTATATTCGCCTCTATCATGATATTCCTGTAGATGAAGTCGGCGCGATAGGTGTCGTTGGCAAATATGCCTCCCACCTTGGCCGCGGCAAGGAAGACGTATTCCGGTCTCTCCTTCTCGAAAAAGGCCCCGACATCGGCTTGCCTGATGAGGTCAAGCTCCTTGCTGGTCCTCACCACGAGATTGCGGTATCCTTCCGATTCGAGCCTTCTGCAGATGGCAGCCCCGACAAGCCCGCGATGCCCGGCAACGTAAATCTTGGAGTCCTTATTCATGGTACTTAAACGTCCTGAACCCTTCCCTTTTGCAGAGCTGGTCGCGTTCGGCCTCCTTCAGGTCTTCCCGGACCATCTCGGAGACCAGTTCCTTGAACCCGACCTTCGGCGTCCAGCCGAGTTTCTCCTTCGCCTTCGAAGGGTCTCCAAGGAGTGTCTCGACCTCGGTCGGCCTGAAATAGCGCTTGTCTATCTCTACAATGACCTTACCGGTGCTCCTGTCAAATCCTTTTTCGTCGATCCCTTCGCCCTTCCAGTCCAGATCCATCCCGACCTCATGGAATGAGCTCTCAACGAACTCCCTTACCGAATGCTGCTCGCCTGTGGCGATAACATAATCGTCCGGTCTGTCCTGTTGCAGGATGAGCCACTGGGCCTCTATATAGTCCTTTGCATGGCCCCAGTCGCGTTTTGCATTGAGGTTGCCGAGAAAGAGTTTCTCCTGCAGCTCGAGTTTTATCCTCGCCACCGCACGGGTTATCTTCCGTGTTACAAAGGTCTCGCCGCGGATAGGGGACTCATGGTTGAAAAGGATACCGTTACAGGCGAAGAAGCCGTACGCCTCGCGGTAGTTGACCGTGATCCAATAGGAATATAGCTTCGCAACGCCGTAAGGGCTCCTCGGATAAAAGGGGGTCTTTTCCGTCTGCGGGACCTCCTGCACCTTGCCGTAGAGTTCCGAAGTCGAAGCCTGGTAGAACCGTGTTTTTTGTGAAAGTCCGAGGATACGGACAGCCTCAAGCAGTCTTAATGAGCCGAGGGCGTCGGAATTCGCCGTATATTCGGGCGTCTCGAAAGAGACCATGACATGGCTCTGGGCGGCAAGGTTATATATTTCGTCGGGTTTGGTCTCCTGGATTATGCGGATGAGGTTCGTTGCATCGGTGAGGTCCCCGTAATGGAGCTTGAGCTTTATTCCCCTTTCGTGGGGGTCTTTATAGAGATGGTCGATCCTGTCGGTATTGAAAAGAGACGCCCTGCGCTTTATCCCGTGGACCATATACCCCTTATCCAGAAGGAATTCCGCAAGATACGCCCCGTCCTGTCCTGTAATTCCTGTGATCAACGCTGTCTTCATCGTTTTGTAGTCTCCTTCCACCCTCCAGAATCATAACTCCCCTTAACCCCCTCTTATCTTAAGAGGGGGAGAGGCGGAGCCTGGGGGCGTTATTCAGGTCTTTATTGACCCGCGTTCATTCTCCATCATCATCCTCACTACGTCGCGCATCCTGTAGCGGGCTTTCCAGCCGAGGACCTTCTCGGCCTTGGCCGGATTTCCCCTCCCTATAGAAATCTCGGTAGGTCTGTAGAGAGAAGGGTCTGTGATAACGTGGTCGTGCCAGTTAAGCCCAACGCAATTAAATGCCTCTGCTACAAATTCCTCCAGCGGATGTGTCTCTCCGGTAGCGATCACAAAGTCGTCTGGAATGTCTTGCTGCAGCATCAGCCACATCGCCTCCACATACTCCGGCGCCCACCCCCAGTCGCGGGAAATGGAGATATTGCCGAGACTGAGCTTTTCCCCGCTGCCTGCCGCAATTCCACATGCGGTCTTTATGATCTTTTTGGTAACGAAGCGGTCAGGCCGCAACGGGGATTCATGGTTGAAGAGGATGCCGGTAAGGGCAAAAAGGCCGTAAGCCTCCCGGTAGTTGGCCAATTCCCAGAAGGCCGTGGCCTTGGCCACTGCGTACGGACTCCTGGGATGAAAAGGCGTGGTCTCGTCAGCGGCCGCCCCGCGGGTGTCTCCAAAACATTCGCTCGACCCTGCGTTATAAAACCTTATCGGTAGTTCGATAAAGCGTATCGCCTCAAGGAGGTTAAGGACGCCCACGCTGATGCTCTCGAGCGTCTCCACCGGCTGCTGGAAAGAAAGCCCCACCGAACTCTGGCCGGCGAGGTTATAGAGTTCGTCCGGCTTTACCCTGTTGAGCACCTGCAGGACGCTACGGAAATCATTTAAGGCCATGGAATCCAGGTGTATCCGATCGCGTATGCCAAGCCTAAGCAGGTTGCCGAACGTCGACATCTGCGCGTCCCGCGCAGTGCCGTAGACCTCATATCCTTTGTCCAGAAGGAGTTTGGCCAGATATGCGCCGTCCTGTCCTGAGATACCGCAGATTAGGGCTTTCTTTTTATTCATATGAGCAGATTATTATAACTAATATGGTTTTATAAGTGAAAAAAAGCTATCAGCAATCAGCAAAAAGCAGTAAATAGTAAGTAGAAAACAGTAAGCAGTAACAACTCAACTACTTAACTTTTCACGATTCACGATTCACTTTTCACGATTCACGTCCCACGGTCGTTCACAATTCCTTATCTGAAGATAGTGAGGCTGCTGTGTTTTGATATCATCACAAAGTGCTCATCGAAGGTCATAAGGGAGAGGTTGTTTTCAATCGCGGTCTGCGCAATTAAAAGATCTACAGCGCTTAATGTATGTCCTTTCCTTGCAATACCGTATCCAAGCTTTCCGGCAAGCAAAAAGGTCGTTTCAGCTACGGGAATGTGCTGCATGGCATCAAAAGCTTCATTGAGGACCGTCAGCTCTTTTTGCCCCTTCGCCCCGTTGATTAGTTCGAGCGCGATAATGCCGGTATATACAGCCCTCCCAGATTTAAGAAGCGCAGCAATGCGTTCTATCAGCTCATGGTCCTGTCCTCTGAAAAAAGCGATCCAAACCGACGTGTCTATAAGTACCTTAACGTCCATGCCGCGCTTTTTCCCAGTTGTCCGAGAATTCGAGTTTGCCTGCAGACGAAAGGACCCTTTCGATCTTGCTCTGCCGTATGAGCTCTCTTAGTCCGGTGATCACCGCTTCTGTCTTTGTTCTGCTTTTGGATGCGATCATTGCTTTCTCAATAAGCTCATCAGGTATGTTTAAAGTCGTTTTCATTATACCTCCAAAAAATTATTAATCATATGTATATTATACCAAAATGAGCAATATGAGATCAGCAATCAGGGCTCAGCCGAAAACACTAAACAGTAGGCACCAAGCAAGAACTAGACACTAAGCAGTAAGCTTGCCGGTCTTTTTTTGCTGATAGCTGATAGCTGATTGCTAATGTTTACCTTTCACGATTCACGATTCACGATTTCCCGATACGCCGATTCTATCCTCTCCATCACCGCTTCGAGACTGTAATGCCTGCGGACGAACTCCCGGCCGTTTTGTGAGAGCGTCTCTGCAAGTTTCTTTTCACTTAAGACCCTGAGCACGGCCGAGGCGAAGCCTGCGGGGTCATCCGCCACGAGCAGGTCCCTCCCTGCCGTGGCAGCGACCCCCTCGTTGCCGTAAGAGGTTGTTACTACCGGTGTGCCTCCTGCCATGGCATCCAGGACCTTTACGATAATACCTCCGCCCACAAGTATCGGCGCCACAAATACAGACGCCTTTTTATAACATTCATCGATGTCTTCGACAAAACCCGGGACGAGTATACCGGGGTCTTTTGTCTGGAGAGAGGTCAGCCCCTCAGGGGGGCCGTATCCCGCGATGATAAACTTCACATCAGGTACGCTCTTTCGTATCAGGGGAAAGACCTCACGATAAAAATACAGCGCCGCATCCACGTTGACCTTCCTGTATTTGTAGGAGGCCAGGAAAAGGATCGTGTTCTGTTCTTTGGAAATGTTTCTGTCCGAGATATCCAGTCCTGCAGGATGAGGGACGACCTTAACGTTCAGGCCGGGTACCATCGAAAGGAGATAGTCTTTGTCGTTGCCCGACCGGGTGAAGACAGTATTGAATTTCTTTGCGATACGGGATTCAAGAGTCCTGACGATAAGGTACCTTAGATACCCCCGTGCCTTACCAATACCCCGGGACGCCTTCATGGACCTTTCAGCGGGTTTTGTGATGACGTCATGGGCATCGAGGACCATGGGTATTGCCCTGTGCTTCATCAGAATGGCCGCCTCGACCCATTCCACCTGGACAAGATCGAACTGACCGTTCCGGGCGAGTCTGTCGGCGTAACGGCTGAACCCCAAGTAATTCAAGATGAGCCTTATTGTATCGAAGAGGCCCCTCTTGCCCTCAGTCCGGTATGTGTAAGGATATATCTCCTTGCAGAAAGGTCTGAGCGATTCAAGATCAGATAGTTCTTCTTCCTGAAGCCTGGTGGCGAGGGATATTTCATGCTGCTTTGAAAGGTTTCTGATTACCTCGAATACATATCTGCCGCCGGCGTGATACGCCTTTTCCTGAGGCAAAAAGAGGCTGACAAAGAGGATTTTCAATTTAAGCTATCGGCAAAAGGCAATCAGCGATCAGCAATGAGAAGTAAATACGAGTTCATGTATTGTTTATTTGAACAGAGTGAGAGGGCTGTGATCTGCTATTACAACGAAGTGCTCATCGTACGTCATGAGTGAGATACGGTTTTCAATGACGGTCTGCGCAATTAAGAGATCTACTGTATGCAAGGTATGCCCTTTCCTTGCAACCTCATATCCTAGGTTACCGGCGCGCAAATATGTTGCCTCCGTTACCGGGATGCATTGCATGGAGTCAAAGGCGTCGTTCAGGGCCTGAAGTTCCTTGTGACCTTTTGCACCGTTAATCAACTCCAGGGCGATAATCCCTGTGTAGACTGCCTTTTGGGACTTCAGTAACGCGGCAATGCGCTCTACTAGATTAATATCTTTCCCTCTGAAAAAAGCGATCCAGACCGATGTATCGACAAGGACCTTAGCGATCATGCCGTGCTTTCTCCCACGCATCCGAGAATTCCAGTTTTCCTGTTGACGAGATTACCCTCTCGATCTTCTTCTGCCGTATCAGCTCTCTGAGTCCTGTGATGACGGCTTCTTTTTTAGTCCTGCTTTTGGACACGGTCATAGCTTCCTTTATGAGCTCATCCGGTATATCTAATGTCGTCTTCATCGTACCTCCATGAGGTTATCTATTATATGGATATTATAGCACAAAGTAGCAATATATATTCTCATATTATTATGCACTCTTTACCGATCGGCGATATATACGACTTCCTGATCACGCCACCAAGGGCGCCGTACTCGATAATCTATATCGGCCATTGGCAATCAGTAAGTAGCAGTCAGCCATCAGCCATCAGCACTGACTCCCATTTAAAGGACTTAGTGCCTGTCCATTAAGTCAGTGTTTGTCATCCTCCGGCTTGACCGGTCGCCCCAGGCGACTCGCCGAGGAGATAGAATCCAGTTCTTTTCTCTGGATTGCCCGATCCCTCCCAAAAATACGGCGGGCAGGCAAGTCGGGCAATGACAATGAGCAGATTCACTATTCACTATTCACTATTCACGGTTGTTAACCATTCTTTGTATTACAGAATAGACCTCTTCAGGCGTGATGAGCGACATGCAGTCGCGGTCGCACGACCCTTTAAAACATCCCTTACATTCGACCGGGGGTTCCACGATCTCACCCAGACCGTACAGTTCAAACTCGTGACGGTTGAAAATATTATTAAAGAGGACCAATTTTTTGTTCAGACCGATTGCGATATGCATCGCCATCGTCACTGCGGTGACCACTACATCACACTGCGACATCAAGCTGATGAACTGTTTTAAGGGAAATGTTCCCATATAAGCGGCGCCTGTGGCCGAGGCCAGATGAACATTTTTTTCATGTTCCTGCGGTCCGCCTAAGAGGAGTACGCCTTTCCCGGATGATTTCAACCGGGTTATGAGTTCGATCCAATGACTATCCGGCCAAAGGCGCGTGGTCCAGCGCCCCCCGCAGCCTGTGTTCAATCCCACAAACGGATGGGGTTCCCGCAAATTCCACGGATGGTCTTCAACATCGAGGATGTATTTTTCCCCGTCAAATTCAAAACCGCACATCTCAAAGATCTCTTCCGGATAACTCTTTGTGTTGCTTTGGTTGATATCGTCGAAGAGGCCTGTCATCCATTTGTGCCGTGAGCGTTCATTGAGGGGAGTGCATTTGCCCGTCCGTGCATCCATTCCGAATCCCTCTTTTCTCTTTGCAGACACGCTTGCAGCCAGCGCAATTGCTTCTCTGTCCTTGTCCAGATTAATGAGCATATCAAAATGATCAGACTTCAAGGAGACAATATTAGGCAGGTCGAACCCTAATATCCGGTCCACCTCCGCCGGCAGGATTTCAGGGGACAGCGTCAACCAGGTAATCTCCGCCTTCGGGTAGACGCGACGGAGCCGCCGCAGCAGCGGGGTAGTCCGGATCACGTCGCCGATGGCGCCGAGCTTGATAATCAGTATCCGTTCCCTGATCGGTTCATAATACGCACATCCCTCACAATGCACGCCTTCCCTCTTATGGGGTCTGCAGGGAATATCCCCGCGAAAATGCCGACAATCCGTCTGAATAATCATCTATTAACCATCATGCCGATTTATTTATTCTCCGATAAGACTACAAGTTCTTGACCCTTATTTGAGTTATAAAGCTGATCCAATACAGCTTCTTCATCCTCATTTTTCATGCTCGCTTGTTTAGCAAGCAATCGCCTGTCATCGTTAAAATCGGAATCGCCGGCCTGAGAATAAATTTCGACTATTTTAAAGCCGGCCTTGTTAAGAAGAATCCTCAGATTTTCAGGGGAAAAATAAAACAAGTGATTAGGCCATGATTTCCATTTCCAGGCAGCAAAAGAATACTCAGCGACTAGAGAACCCGCATTCGGTATGGCAAGGAGAAAGAGACCACCCTTCTTACAAAGAGAAGATATCTTCAATATCTCCGCTTTTGGGTCTAAGGCATGTTCGAGACAATGGAAAGAGGTGACGACATCGAAGAAGCCTTCATGAAAGGGCGCTTCGTGTATCGTGCCGGTAAAGACATTGAGCCCCTGTGCTCTCGCCCATGTGGAGGTTTGCTCGGAAACCTCGATGCCAAAAGGCTCGAACCCCCTTTCTCTGCAATAGGAAAGAAAAAAACCATATCCACAACCGATATCCAGTATGCGCCGGTGGTTGTCTGTGCCCTTCAATATCCTGTCGATGAATCCTTTGTAACGCTTCTCATGATTGACATAGTTCTCTCTATGAGCTCTCGCCGTTTCTCGGATGCTGGGCAGGTATCCTTCTTCGGATGAGTAATATTTTCTGAGAGCGTCTTTCGAAGGCAAAGGGTTATAGAAAATAAGGCCGCATTTATCGCACCTATAGAGACTGGATGGTCTTTCCCGGAGAAAGAGATCAATTGAATCCGATCCGCAGATGGCGCATGTATCCAACATCTCCGTCCCCTTGATTCTGCGCGCGTAAACGAAACGCCTGACTTCTCTAAGAAAGTCGAGAGGTCCCTTCCGCACAAGAACAGTAACTCCCTTACGTAATAAGTCCATTGAGTGAGATTGTCAAGTCACCGCGCATTTCGAACTCTAAGGATTGAATATCAATATCTCCGCGAAAGGGGCGTCACCGAGGGCGCCGTATTTCAATCAGGATATCGGCCATCAGTAACCGGCAATCGGCAAAAAAAACAGCAAGCAATAAGTAGTTGATGACTGCCACGACATCGTGGACAGATTTTACTGCCAGAACATCGTGGACAGTCATCCCAATTGGATGTAGATTATGAAAGCCGATAGTTGAACTCATCCACCTGATTATCAGCTAAAAATAACTTTAGTTTTTGTTC
>OBEQ012509764.1_pt1 | contig 21358 bp, 20 predicted proteins | sample 1670901 | NCBI WGS metagenome assembly OBEQ01 (sample SAMEA104232315, study PRJEB22302) | groundwater metagenome | biome: forest; feature: aquifer; material: groundwater | place: USA | collected 2011-08-07 | depth 5.4 m
GAGCAAACGACTTTGAAAAAAAGAAACCTCATTAGGATGACGACTTTTCCAATATTGAACTTGAATATCTTTTTCTTCTCGATAACGCGAATAGCGTTGGATAAGACCAGCACATGTCAAAAGAATTTCCTGACTTGGATTGCTTCCTTTTAAAATTAAAACTGGCCCATCATGACTTTTAAGCTGCATGATGGTATCATCCGGATGGGCGTAGCGCATCAGAGATTCATTCTCCTCTTCATCGCGCCCGACGATCACTTTGAAATTTTCATTGATGCGAAAATGCCGTCCCCATTTGAGAGCGATCGTCTCGCGGAAATTCCGATAGCCGTGGTGAAGAGTATCTTTCATGCGATTCGCGAATCGATGATCGGTCAAAAGGCATCCTCCGCCGGTGGGAGTGTATTTAGTAATCCCCGCGCTTTGCGCGAGCTCAATTTGACCTTTCCGTGAACGGCCGCTTAAACTTAATAATTTGTTACGATCAATGAGTCCCTCTTGTTCGGGGATCGTGGGTTCAAGCAACTGAGCGCATAACGGCCGCAAAAGTCTTCCTTGCAGTCCCGTTTCGTCTTCAATCCATTTCATGCTGTGGCGCATCTGCGACATCGGCCGCTGGCCTAGAACCTCGCCGGTAAAAATAAAATCGGCGCCGATGTGACGCATATATTGAGCCGCGCGGGAGAACATGTGAATGCGGCAGTCGACACAAGGATTGAGCGCCGTGCCATAACCATGTTTGGGATTTTTAACGATTTCGAGATATCGTTCGTCCAGTTGAAGGGTAATAAATTTGATACCAAGGCTCATCGCGGCTTCAATCGCGGTTGTTTTATCACAGCAGCCCCAAGGCATCGCAAAATAGACGCCATAAACTTCAACACCAAGGTCTTTAACAATTTTAGCGGCTAACGTGCTATCCAGCCCACCGGAGATGAGTCCGACGGCCTTCACCTGTTTATCCATGGGAAGAATTATAACTTACAAGGGGTGAATGAGAAAGCTAAATAATGGTTGTGTCCCATGGAAGATTTACTTTACAATATCTCTATGTCATGGACTGATGTGATGAATAAAATCCGTTATTGGGACCACACCTTCGCCCGATGGATGCTCCGGCATGTTTATTACATGTTTTTTCAGCTTGTCTTACTTGTTGTCTTCTTATTTTGGCTTTTCAATGTCTTTTCCGTCATTGAAGTCACGTCCCAGACCGAACACGGTTCTACCTTAGAAAAAATCTTAAGAACACAATCGATCAATACGACGGTGATTGTCTTTTTATTATTTTTAAATTCCTTCTGGCTACTTTATATCTTTAGCAGTATTCAGCGGATAGGAAATTTACTGCGGGATCTGAATTTTCAATTAAGCCGCTCAAAAATTAAAAATATTCGTGATAGAGCTCTTTAATTTTCTGCGTGATGCCCTCAACTCGGCTTCCTTGGGCCTGGGATGAAAAGGAAGAGGCAAGATGATTTTTCAAGTCCAGATAAGCTAAGCCCGCCGCTGAGGCGCAAATCGCTGGACTTTTGATAGGTGTCTGATAAGACATGGGGATACTGCCAAGCCGGACGGACAAACCCGTTTGTTCTCCAATGCGTTCAATCATTCCTGGCAAAAGAGCTCCTCCTCCAATAATCACAATGCCTCGACTGACCTTCCCTGGTTGGGTCACTCTAGCGGTAATCTCTTCAAGAAGCTTTTGAATTTCTGGTTCAACAACCTGATGGATCGCCGATCTGCGGACAGGAATATATCCATCCTCTCTTTTAAAAAGAATCTCTTCGTCCTTAAGATGATCCAACACCATGGCTGACGCAAAATGTCTTTTAATATCTTCCGTGGAATCAAAGGAAACATTCATCTCTTGAGAAATTTTCCTCGTCAGATGATTTCCACCGATGTCAATTTTATCGTAGAATTTCAAAATGCCGTCGGAGAAAATCAAAATACTCGTGACCTGAGAACCCAAATCAATCAAAACTGAACCTTGACGCCGCTCATCATCTGTTAAAGTCATTTGGCTGGCGGCGTAAGAACTTAACGAATACCCGGTCACGTCATATCCGGCCTGATGAACAGCCTGAATCATGTTGCGAATTGGATTGCTCTTTGTGATCATCATCAGGGATTGAACGGCGATCTTTCGTCCATAAAGACCTAAAGGATTTTTAGATTCATTCTCATCATCAATCAAGTAGGATTGGGGGACGTCATGAAGGATTTCTTCATCCATTTTAATCCCTAAAAGCCGAGCCTGCTGGTTTAATTTTTTGACATCCGATCTCGTAATGACTTTACGGCCCTTATCAACTAAGGGAATAACAGCATTGACGCTACGACTCTCAACCATATCACTCCCGATGCCTAAGTGAAGATCTCTCACTTTAACGTTGACTTTTGCGGCCAGCTCGTCAATGGTTCGATGAATACATTCCGATAACTCCGCTAAATCCGTGACTGAAGAATCCCGGAATCCTTGAGTTTTTTGTCCCAACATCCCTAATAAAACAATATTACGACGCTCCGTCAATTTCATGAGGGCGACTTTGATACTTTGGGATCCTAAATCAAGACCGCAAAAAATTTTTTCTTTAGAATTTTTCTTCCACAAACTTTTTATCTTCATTTTTTCCCAATAATTGGTTCTTTAAATCTTAAGTCAACATACTTAACAGTGGCCCAATCAAGATTCCACTGAGATAAAACCACGCTTAAAAGTTTGATTCTTTGCTCAATGGCCTCACGGTCAAGAATAACGTTCAAACGATTTGAAAGAGTCAGAGTCATTTGAGATAAATTCCCCACATCAACTTTTGAAATCGTGTAGGAAGCGAGACTGTCTTGGTTTTTAAAAGATTTGATAATTCTTAAAGCCATCCGAAGATTTTCATCCTCTAAAGGAACGCCCAAGGCAATCTTTTGTCCGCCGCCTTTTAAACCCAAAATCAAAGGAAGTTCAGAATCCTCTGCGGCCGTCGACAAAACAACCCCATTCGAATCAATGGTGAGCGTGTGGCTATACAATTGTGTTTGAGCAAAAGGAATTCGCTTGCGGGCGACAATGATCACCTCGTTGGGAAAACGCTTGGTGAGGCGTAATTCCGTGACTTGGGGATATTTGAGCGCCAAACGCTCTTGGACTTCACTCAAATCCAAGGAAAAAATATTTTGCCCTTTAAGATAATCTAAATCTTTTTCTTTAATGAAATTGATCGATGGGTCAGGATGAACCGCGGTCACATTAAAATACTCACTATTCTTAAGAAAATAGGCGAGTTGGGTGAAGACAATAAACGCGATAAACGCGACCGTAATGATTAACACACCTACTTTAATAAGCGGGCGTGGGATGCGTGGAATTTTTTGTTTTCTTTTTGCCATAAGCTAACTCTACAAGTTTTAAACAAAGTTGGTTAAAAGGAATTCCCATTTTTTGGGCAGCTTTGGGTAATAAACTCATCGCTGTAAAGCCGGGGATCGTATTGACTTCCAAAAGATAAGGGTCTCCTTCACTGTTTACCATAAAATCAACGCGCGAAATATCACGACATCCTAATAATCGATAAGCTTTAAGCGCTATCTCCTGCAACCCCAAAGCAAGAGCGTCAGGAATTTTGGCCGGTATGATATAGTCGGTCATTCCCGGTTGATACTTGGCCGTAAAGTCAAAAAATTCTCTCTTGGGACAAATTTCAATAACCGGCAACGCTGTTTGATCTAAAATCCCGACGGTCAGTTCTCTTCCCTTGATATAACGTTCCACCATAATTTCGTCATCATAATCCCACGCCAATTTTAAAGCCGCCTCGAGATTTTTGATTTCACGGACAATCGAAATCCCAATACTGGAACCCTGAGAACAAGGTTTAACAACCCAAGCCAAATCTCCGACCCGATCCTGAATCATCGGAAAAGAAAAAGGCTGATTCTTCACTAAAGCCATAAAAGAGGGAACTCTCATGTGGTTATTTTGAAATAATTTTTGAGTTTGAGCTTTGTGAAGGGCCAGTTGATGAGCGTGAGGTCCTGATCCCGTGTAAGGAATCTCTAATGTCTCTAAAATTTTCTGAATGGTCCCATCTTCTCCCAAACGGCCATGAAGAGCAATAAAGGCGATATCGATTTGAGTTGATAGAATTTTATCAACGATGTCCTCTTTCATTTCAGACGTCAGATCAATGGCGACGACGTCACAATCCTCTATTTTCAAAGCTTCAAAAATCGCTTTGCCGGATTTAATGGAAATGTCTCTTTCCGACGAGCATCCTCCCATTAAAACACCGATACGGCCCCATTGTGATTTTTGTGTTTTCATCTTTAACGTGTCGTAACTTTCTCTGCCTTAGGACGAAGCTGTTTGACTAACCCCTGCGCGACGTGAGTAATATCCCCCGCCCCTAACGTAACAACCAAATCCCCCGGCTGTAAGAGATCTTGTAAAAATTCAATCATCCCTTCCTTCTTAACATAAACGACAGGACTCGAGGTAAAGTCACGAATCTTAATCACCAAATCCTGGGCGTCAATTCCCGGGATCGGTTTTTCACCCGCGGCATAAATATCCGTCACCACGACATAATCACTGTCCGTAAAACTTTGAGCGAATTCATCCCAAAGACAAGCGGCGCGGGAATACCGATGAGGCTGGAAAAGACTCACCACACGTCTTTTTTTAAACTGTTTGGCCGTCTTTAAAGTGGCTTTGATTTCCGTCGGGGGGTGGGCGTAATCATCAATAATCATGATATTGTCAATCTCACCTAAAAGTTCAAACCTGCGGCGGGCACCCACATATTTCTGCAAACTATCCGCGATAATTTTAAAATCAATCCCAAGCTCAAGTCCCAGGCCAATACACGCCAAGGCATTCGCGATATTGTGTTTACCGGGTACCGTTAAGGTGACTCGACCTAAATTTTGACCCTGCGCAAAACAGTCAAAGTGGGATAACCAGCCATTCAATTCAATATCGTGAGCCACAATCTGGTTTGTGGAACGAAAACCGTACGTTTTGAAATTTTTGCCGCTCTCTTTAACTAAAGTTAATAAACGCTTATCGTCACCACAAATGATTAAATGTCCCCGATCCTGAGTCTTGTCGATAAATTGCCGATACGTCTTTAAAATATTTTCCCAAGTTCCATAATAATCGCCGTGTTCAAAATCAATATTGGTAATCACCGAATACGAAGGAGAGAAATACAAAAAAGAGCCGTCACTTTCATCAACCTCGGCGACAAAATACCGCCCTTGGCCCAATTGAGCCGTTAAAGAAGTCCCTTGGATGGTCCCTCCGATCGCCATGGTGGGTTCCAAACGGGCATGACTTAATAAAAGAGAAATCATCGAGGTCGTCGTTGTCTTGCCGTGCGCGCCGGCAATCGTAATTCCAATTTGATCCTTCATTAAATCAGCCAAAACCTTGGCCCGCGCCAAAAGAGGAATCCCTTGTTCCTGGGCGGCCACGCGTTCAGGATTATCTTTGGGAATCGCTGAGGAATAAACGACGTAATCAGCACCCTTAATATTTTGCGCCTCATGGCCAATAAAAATTTGAATGCCCCGATCTCGTAAATCTTTTGTCATCCGATTCTCTCGAATATCGGAACCGCTGACGTTATAGCCTTTGGCTTGCAATAACAAGGCCAACGGCGCCATCCCGACGCCGCCAATCCCAATCAAATAAAAATGGTCTTTCATGGCTTTAAGAATTGAACCCACGCGTGATTAAATTCATCAATATTTTTAAAACGTGTATACACATGATCTAGCGCCCATTCAAAAGGTGTTCCTTCTTCTAATTCCCGGCAGAAACGCACAAAACGATACTGTCCCAATTCAGTAATCAAATAATTAACGACACTGGCAGACTCGGCATAAAAAAGTTCAACTTTATCTTGATCACTATTGGAACGTAACTGCGTTAATGTCAATTCATTCAATGGGATAAATGTCCCATCTTGAATCGCTTTCCGGACGGCGTCATGGGAGCCCCACCGCTTAGCCTGTTCTTGGTAAATTGCGACACCTTCTTCAAACCAGAGTGGAATTTGATCCGTTTTAAATCCCACCATTTCCCTGAAAACAATATGCCCTAATTCATGAGGTAAAACAGTATCAAAAAATCCGTGCGCCGCGGGATAAGTTTTAATGATTCTTTCCTGAGGAGAGGCGACGCCATGAGACCATTGGGCTTGGCCCGCATTTTGAACGTAGTCGTCGGAGTCATCGTAAATGTAGATCTTGCCCCGCTCATCTCCGATCCATCCTTTATACCGTGTAAATCCTAAATTTTTAGCCACTCCGTCGTAATAACGTTCCGCATTTTCCTGAACGGTTTCGGCAAAATCCAACGGAGCATTTTTGTAATAAATAATAAAATGATTTTTCTTATATTCTTTCCACTCGCTTCGCTCGGCGGCGAATAAAAGAGTAATTGTATTCAGAAAAAGAAAAAACACGCAGCCAAATAGAATATTTTTTTTCATCAATGATTCTTTCGTCCTATTTGAACGACTTCCGATGCTAAACGGACAGCCGTGTCTTCGAAATAAAGACTCTCGACCGTTTTAAAAAGTTCTTGAAAATTTCGTTGGGAATCAATCATTCCAAAAATCTCTTGAACCAAGCGCGGCGCCGAAAGTTCTTTATCCTCAATAATGGTGGCCACGTTCGCGTCCTTTAAAACTTGAGCATTGTGCCATTGATGACCGCTGGCGAAAGGATATGGGATAAAAATCGCCGGCACCTGGGCCATCGCAATTTCTGTCACCGTGACTGCCCCTGCTCGGGCAATGACCAAATCCGCAAGACGATAAGCTTCCTCCATCTTATCTAAAAACTTGAATAAAGCAAAAGGTATTCCCATTTGTTGATACCGAATTTTTAATTCGGGATAATCTTTTGATCCTGTCACATGGATAACCTGACATCGTCGTTTATCTTTTAAAATATTGATCGCTTCGGGAACGACCTCGTTGATGTGATGACTGCCTTGACTCCCCCCTAAAACTAAAAACGTGATCCGATTGGGCTCAAGATGAAATGCTTTAAGGAGATCCGTCGTGTCAAAACGCCTTTTTGAAACATTGCAGGGACATCCTGTTAAAACGACTTTGTTTTTTGAGAAATAACGCTCTGTCTCACGAAAACTAATAGCAATACGGTTCACTCCTCTCGCTAAAAAGGCATTCGCTCGTCCAGGAATGACATTCTGCTCATGAATCAATGTTGGAATTTTTAAAAAAATTGCCGCCAAAACAATAGAGAAAGCGCCATAACCGCCAAAACCCGCCACGACATCGGGTTGAAAATTTTTTATAAATTTTCGGGAATGCCAATAGGCCTTCCACATTAATCGTGTTGAAGAAAAAACCTTTGTGATTTGAGACGTTGTGAATCCCTGGAGGGTCAAATTCTCAAAAGGAAAACCACTCTTTTGAATTTGTTCCAAAGCTCCATCACGAAAACTCCCCACAAAGGCGACCTGGTGTCCCTGTTTTTTTAATTCGTCAGCAACCTTTAAGGCCGGGAACAAATGCCCGCCGCTGCCTCCTGTGCCAATAATAATTTTCATAAATCTTCAACGCGGGAAATATTCAACAATAAACCTATGGCGAGCATATTAAACATGAGCGCCGATCCTCCGTAACTGATAAAGGGAAGCGGTAACCCTTTCGTTGGGAAAGCTCCGATACTGACCCCAATATTGACAACCGTTTGTAATCCAATCATGGAGACAATACCAAACCCCAAAAAATATCCAAAAGGATCCGTTGTTCTTTTAACAATCCTGGCCCCCTGCCAGATCAACATCACAAATAAAATAACAACCGCTAAAGTTCCCATCAAACCCAACTCTTCTCCAATAATGGATAAAATAAAGTCGGTGTGCGCGGCGGGGAGATAAAACAATTTTTGAACACTTTTGCCTAATCCCAATCCAAACATTCCCCCTGAACCTAACGCAATTTGGGATTGGGACAATTGGAACCCAACTCCCTGACTATCTTGCCACGGATCTAAGAAAGCAATGATTCGATTAAACCGGTAAGGAACTTTGACAACCAAAACATAAAGCGCCGGAAGCGCCATCAACACCAAAGAACCCAGATGCCAGAGACGGGCCCCAGCCACAAATAACGTCATTAAAACAATATTTGCGATCAAAACCGGCGTCCCTAAATCGGGCTGCTTCAAGATCAAAAGACACATGGCTCCCATCACCATAATGGGAGGTAAAAACCCTTCCCGAAACTCCGTAATTTTGTTTTGTTTCCGGCTTAAAAAATCAGCGACGTAAATCAAAATCGCGAGTTTGGCAAATTCTGACGGCTGCAAACTTAAAAATCCAATTTTAAACCACCGTCGAGCCCCGAAACTCGCTTTCCCAATATGAGGAATGAGAACCAAAACAAGAAGGACAAAAATTACCGCGAGGATAGGTTTGGCAAGAGGCTTCAACTGCCGATAATCGATCATCATCATCGCAATCATTAAAATAAATCCTAAGACGAGAAAAAAAAGATGGCGGGAAAGAAAATACGTGGAATTTCCCAATTCTTGAAGCGCATAGACGCCGCTGGAACTATAAATCATCACAATTCCCAGGGAAATTAAAATGCTTACAATAACGGCAATAGAAATACGAATTTCACGCATGGAGCCGTTCCTTTAAATTTTTGACCAAATTCTTAAAAATCTGTCCTCGCTCTTCAAAATTACGAAACATATCAAAGCTCGCGCACATCGGACTTAAAAGCACACAATCGCCTTTCATTCCTTGTTCTTTAGCTCTCTCGAGAGCAATTTCGAGGCGATGACACCCTTCAACCTCAACAATATCAGAAAATGTTTTATGAATTTTTTCCGTGGCCTCTCCGATCGCGAAAATCTTTTTCACTTTTTGCTGGATGATCGAACGTAAAATTCCAAAGTCAGTCTTTTTGTCTCGCCCACCACAAATCAAAAGAATCGGCTGTTGCGCCTGATTTAAGGCCCATAACGTCGCCTCAGGCGTCGTGGCTTTTGAATCATTAACGAAATCAATCCCGTCTAAATTCCGAATCCACTCCCGACGGTGTTCAACACCTTTAAAATTCTCAAAAACTCGCCGATAAACGCTTGAAGAAATTCCCAAACTTTCGGCCACCGCGGACGCGGCAGAATAATTTGGATTCATGTGTTTGGTGTTAAAAAAAATGACTTGGGATGGAAGTTGAGTGGAAAATTTTTGCAGTGTTTCATCTCGACCATTTAAGACCGCGACATCATTTTTGTCTTGGTTTAAAAAAATTTTTCGCTTGGCCTCAAAGTATTCATTCAAATCCTTATGACGATCCAGATGATTCTGGCTAAAATTTAAAAAAACCGCGATCGAAGGCTTAAATCCTTTTATAAAAATTCCGTCTCTGCTTGCTCGCCCATTGTTCAAACGGAAAGGCGAATCAGGCGCCAACAACGATTCCATCTGAAAAGAGCTCACCTCTAAAACAAAAAAATCTTTTTTGTGGGCATCCAGCACATGTTCCGCAAAGGGTGATCCAATATTTCCACACAACGACGAACGATAACCCGCCTCCTCAAGGACTTTATGAATCAATGTTGTCACCGTGGTTTTGCCATTACTTCCTGTAATGGCAATCACGGGTTTGGAACAAAACTGAAACGTAAATTCAATTTCCCCCAAAACAGGAATCCCTTTAGCCTTCGCCCACTCAACAGGCAAGACATCAATTCGCACGCCCGGACTGAGGACTAAAAGATCACTTTGATCAATAAAGAGTTGTGTATGACCATTAAATTCGGCTTCAATATGATTTTTAGAAAGCCAATGGTGAAACTCGGCATCGAAATTTTCTCGAGAAGCTTGTTCCGAAATGCGGACTTTCCCGCCTTCTTTCGTAATCAATTTGGCCAAGGCCATGCCGCTTCGCTGAGCGCCTAAAATGGTAACGGATTTATGGGTAAGATTTAACTTGGGGTTAGACATCTGTTAACGTATCTTTAAAGTTGTCAGCGTTAAAAGCGCTAAAACGATCGCCAAAATCCAAAATCGTACAATGATTTTTGACTCGTGCCATCCTGATAACTGCAAATGATGATGCAAAGGCGACATTTTAAAAATTCGTTTTTTGGAAATCTTGAATGAGGCGATTTGCAAAATAACCGAAAGAGCTTCAATGACAAAAATGCCGCCGGCTAATGCTAAAATCAATTCTTTTTTAATTAGAACCGCAATGATCCCAAGACTCCCGCCTAAGGATAAAGACCCCACATCTCCCATAAAGACCGTCGCGGGATGACAGTTAAACCACAAAAATCCCAAGCTCGCTCCCACAATCGCCGCGCAAAAGATCGTCAGTTCGCCGGCGCCGGGGACAAAGGGGAGAAAAAGATATTCACTAAATTGTAAATGGCCGCTGATGTAGCTTAAGCCCGCGAGCGTGATGCTGACAATCAAAACACAACCGATCGCCAAGCCGTCAAGTCCATCCGTAAAATTGACCGCATTGGATGTTCCAATCACGACCAACGCGACAAAAGGAATATAAAAAATTCCTAAATCAATAATCAAACTTTTTATAAAAGGGACATCCAAACGCGTTGAGGTTTCGAAATTAAAGTAAATATACGATCCTACTAAAAGTCCGAGGAAAATCTCCCAAAGCAGTTTAGTCTTCTTGGTTAATCCTCGAGCCCGTTGTCCGCGGCGGGTTAGTTTAATGTAATCATCCACAAATCCCAAAACCGCTAGCCACACGCAAGTCAAAAGCGTTAAAATAATATGTCGATTTGATAAATCCGCCCATAACAAAACCGAGAGGACAATACTTCCAACAATAAAAAGGCCGCCCATTGTCGGGGTTCCCTCTTTGGATTCTTGAAATCGATCAAGATCCGGACAATCCTGGCGCTTGGCGATCTCTTGAATTTTCCATTGTTTCAACTTTTTGATGAAAATAGGACCTAAAATAAGGCACAATAAGAATGTCGTCACCGCGGCCATGCCAGCCCGAAACGTGATGTAACGGAAAATATTAAATCCAAAAAAGACATCCCGAAATTGAGAAAGATAATAAAACACGCTACACTCCTTTCCCTTTCAAGCCCTAACTGGGCTTAACCCGACAGCATGATTAAATCTCAAAGAGATTTAATCAGTCGGCCCTACGGGCGAATTTTGTCTCATGGGACAAAATTCGGTTAAGAACTCAATAGTCCGCTCCATTTTCATGCCCCGTGACCCTTTGACGAGAACAGCATCTCCCGGCTCACAAACGTCTCGAAGTTTTTGATGCAAAATTTTTAAGGACGAGAAAGAAAAGGTTGAAACCCGATGTCCATTAAGCTTAGCTAACGTCTGTGAAATCTCTCGAGCCTCATCCCCGATTGTCAAAACCCAATCGATATCAGTTTGATGAATTTTTTTAGCCATCTCTTGATGTAAAATTTTTGAACGCGCACCCAGCTCTAACATATCGGCGCAGACTAAAACTTTTTTTCCTTTGACTCTCAAAGAGTTTAACGTCTCAATCGCGCTTAAAAAAGAAATCGGATTCGCGTTGTAAGTATCGTCGAGGATCCATAACCCTTCATGTTCTTCAATGGCCTGACGATGATCAGAAAAAGAAAAATTTTTAAGAGCTTTTTGGATATTTCTAAAACTCACCTTAAACATCTCTCCACAGATGATCGCCGCCAAGGCATTATGAACATTATGTTGAGCCGGCGTCTTTAGCAAAATCCTTTGACCTCGCACCTTGAATTCCAGCTGCTGATTATTCTTAACGGAAATGTCTTCAGCTTGATAAAATGTTTTCTCGACAACGGAATAACCTATTTTCTTCTGAGGAATATGGCTTTCATAGATAGACTTAAGGTACGGATCATCTTCATTGAAAATGACTGTTCCTCGATGGGAAGTATTATTTAGCATCTGAAATTTTTCTTCAAAGACTCCTCTGACCGTCTTTAATCCTTCCAAATGCGACTCTCCGATATTGGTGAAAACAGCGACCGTCGGCTTAGCAATTTGACTTAAATAGGCAATCTCGCCGGGATGATTCGTGCCCAATTCAAGGACAACCATATGGTGAGAAGGGCATAATTTTAATAGTGTTAAGGGAACTCCGAAGTGATTATTCTCAGTCTTTAAATTTCTTAAGACGTTATAACGCTTTGAAAGAACGGAGGCGATCATCTCCTTGGTCGTTGTCTTGCCCGCGCTGCCCGTGACAGCAATGACAGGAATCCTGTATTGTCGACGATAAAATCCGGCGATCTGCCCTAAAGCTTGCGTTGTGTCCTTGACAACAAGGATGGCGAGTTTGGAATGATCCAAAGGCAAAATTTTCTTTAAAATATTCTTCTTATTGTCTTCTGAAATTAAAACCGCTCTAACGCCTTTTTGAATAACATCACAAATAAAATTATGACCGTCAAAGCGTTCACCCTTAATCGCGATGAACAATTGCCCTTTTTTAATGGCTCTTGAATCGATAGAAACTCCTCGAATGATTGTCTTGAGATCGCCTTGAAAAAGATAGGCTTGTGTTGCGTCTTTAATGTGCTTAAGGGTTAACGTCACAAAGCTGACTGCCTTTCATACAAATACGAACGGATAATTTGTCGTTCATCAAATTTAATCGTTCCTTCTTTAAAAATCTGATAAGTTTCATGGCCTTTTCCGGCGAGCAACACGATTTCTCCTGGCTTGGCCGTATCAAGGGCCTTATGAATCGCCTCTTCACGGTCGGGAATCACCACGCCATGATCGCCCTCGAATCCTTCCACAATCTGCTGAATAATCAACTGCGGTTCTTCCCCTCGAGGATTGTCATTGGTGATAATGACCGTATCGGCCCATTGGCTGGCCACTTTCCCCATGGCTGGTCGTTTCGTTTTATCACGATTGCCACCGCAGCCAAAAACCAAAATCACTTTTGAATCACTTACCTTTTTAATCGTTGTTAACACATTCTCGAGGGCATCTTGAGTGTGAGCATAATCGATCAAGATCGTGTAATCTTGGCCGCAATTTATTTTCTCCAAACGTCCCGGAACGTTGGACACGCTTTCCAATCCTTTACGAATTGTTTCCAGAGATTTTTTTTCAGCCAAGGCCATTCCCACAGCGGCGAGCATATTATAAACATTATAAATGCCAATCAAGGGTGTCCTGACGACGACTTCTCCTTCGGGACAAACCAATTTAAACTGTGTCGCGAGAATGCTTTGTTCAATATCTTTAGCCATCACATACGCGTTATTCTTAATTCCATAAGTGATCGTCTTAGCCTCCGTCATAGACACGAGCCTTTGCCCATAACTGTCGTCGATATTGATGACAGCGTTGGCTTCTGAAGAAAGGCCGGTAAATAATTTTGATTTTGCTAAAAAATAATTCTCTCGAGTTTGGTGATAATCCAAATGGTCGCTGGTCAAATTGGTAAAAATAGCTGTCCGAAAATCAATCCCATCCACGCGCCCTTGATCTAAAGCGTGAGATGAAACCTCCATGACACAGTAGTCGATGCCCTCTTGCTGCATCCGAGATAGCCATTCTTGATTATCCAAAAATCCTGGTGTTGTGTTGCCGGAAGGAATCACTTTTTCTTTCATACGATAATTAATCGTGCCAATGACACCACAGTCTTTTCCGGCTTCTTTAAGGATCGCTTCGATGAGATAGGTAATCGTTGTCTTACCGTTAGTCCCGGTAATCCCGATTGTTTTGACATCTTGGGATGGATTCCCGTAAAAACGCTTAGCAAGGTTTCTTAAAAATAGATTGGGATCATCGACAAAGAGAAAGCAGACATTGTCATTGGATAAGAAGGAATTTTCTTCAGAAGAAGCCACAATAACGCGAGCCCCTTTTTGAACAGCCTCGTTAATAAAAGAAGATCCATTATGGTTAAGCCCTTTTAAGGCAACAAAAAGACTGTTTTTAGAAACTTTTCTGGAATCACAACTGATCGTCTCTATATCCCATTGCCCATATCGATCATCAATAGGATAAGGAGAGATCTCTTGAAGGAGTTCTTTGAGTAACATCGACCGTTTCTTGTTGAGTGTTTTCTAAATACCTTAATGAGTTTTCAACAACCTCCTTAAAAACAGGGGCGGCAACAGTTCCACCAAAATAACTTGAATGAGGTTCATCAATAACGACAACCGCCGCTAGACGAGGATTGTCCATTGGCGCAAAACCCATAAACGTTCCATAATATTTTCCATCCGAATATCTTCCATCAACAATTTTTCTGGCTGTTCCTGTTTTTCCAGCGACGGTGATCCCTTTGATTTGAGCTTTTTCTCCGGTCCCATTTTCAACAACCCCTTTTAAAATTTCCTTTAAACGTCTGGCTGTTTCCGACGTAATCACCCGGTCAAAGGGATGAGGTTGAAAAGAATGAATCGTTTCCCCTTTTTGATCTTTGACACATTTTACCACAAATGGCCGCATATAAATGCCGTCATTTGCGATAGTTGAAATCGCGCCAAGAAGTTGTAACGGCGTCACGGTGACTTCATAACCGATCGGAATCGCGCCAATGGTGGTCTTAGACCACTGCGAAGGATTTTTTAACCAGCCTTCCACCTCTCCTCTCAAATCAATACCTGTCTTCATGCCAAAACGAAATTTTTTTCCATAGTTATAGATGGGCTGCGGTCCTAATTTTTGAGCGACTTTAGCGACGCCAATATTGCTGGAGAATTCAATCACTTCCTTAAAGGAGAGTGTACCGTAGGGATGGTGATCGGTCAAAATATGATTGGCAATTTTGTACTTTCCATTCTCACAAAAAATTTTATCGTCTTCATTAATCGCTTTTTCTTCAAGGGCCGCCGCCGCCGTAACGACTTTAAAGACGGAACCGGGTTCATAGACATAACTGATCGCTCGATTTGTCCTGTTTTCAAGAGGGGTGGCGGAAGGATTTTCTAAATTATACGTCGGGCGATTCGCGAGAGCTAAAATTTCCCCTGTTTTAGGATCCATCACAATGATCATCGCGGCTTTAGCACTATATTTACTATAAGCTTTGTCTAAAGCCCGTTCCGCGATATATTGAATCGTTTCGTCAATGGTTAAGACAAGGTGAAATCCTTCAACGGGGGCGACATAATTTCTCTCTAAAAGAAGCTCTTGTTGTCGGGCATCCCGTAAAATTTGGGCTTCTCCGGGACGCCCATGAAGATCTTTGTCATAGAAGAGTTCTAAACCTTCTAATCCGTTATTATCGATGCCGGTAAAACCAATCAAATGAGCCGCAAGACTTCCATTCGGATAATAACGCTGACTCTCTTTAAAGAATCCTAGTCCATGAATCTTCAATTCTTTTATTTTGCTGACAACGTCCATTGACAATTTGCGCCTGATCCATACAAAATATCTATCCTTACCAAGTTGTTTAGCCAGAGTGGCCCGATCAATGTCCAATAATGCGGGAAGATACTCTAAAGCCATGTATTTATCTTTGGGCGACATCATTCGCGGATTTGCGAACAGAGAATCGATCGGAACATTAAAAGCCAAAGGTCTTAACCGACGATCATAAATCGTGCCGCGGACAGGCTCAATGTCAATCAAATGATTTTGTTGCTGTTGGGCGAGCTGAGCCAGGTGGTGGGAATAAAAGACCTGAATAGAGATTAACTTCAGACCAAAGAAAAGAAGACAAAAAATCAGACCAAGAAAAATAAAGCAAAATCGAAGGACATTTTTTTTTACTTCCACTCTTTTGTTAAGTCTTTTTAAACGTTATTCCTGTCCCTTCGCTTCGGCTTCGCGAGCGAATGACAACAGGCTTAATAAAGGCTTTTTAGATTTCTCTATCTCAGATCCTTGAATAACAGGATGTTGAGGTAAATACGAGACCTGAACAATATCTTGTGAATTCATAAACTCCATCTTGGAATTGTCGGAGAGCATTTTAACACCTAAATGATTCGAAGAGGTTAAGGCAAGAATGTTGTACTTCAAATGACCATTGACTTCAGCTAACCGCCGCATTCCTTTTTCTTTTTCTTTTCCCTCATAAGCTAACCCGATAATTTTAATCTGCAAATGAATGTAAACTAGAGATAAGACAGTGATAAACATTAAAATTTTTATAAATCGAGGGAATCTCATCTAAATCCTTTCTGCGACGCGAAACCGAGCGCTTCGGGCTCGGGGATTATGTTCAATTTCTTCCAATGTGGGTCGTAAAGGTTTTTTTGTCATCAACTTTAACCGGCCGTTTTTGGCCTCTTCTCTAAATTTTTGTTTGACAATTCTATCTTCCAGCGAATGAAAGGAAATCACACCCATGCGTCCACCGGGGATAAGAACTTCTGCACAGCTGTTGAGAACCTGTTGAATACCTTCCAATTCTTTATTGACCACAATCCGGATCGCTTGAAATGTTCTCGTCGCTGGATGTATCTTTTCTCGAGAATAAGACCTGGGAATCGCGTTCAAAATAACACTGACTAAATTTTCCGTTGTCTTAATAGCTTTTTTGGAACGTTCCAAAACTAATCGATGAGCGATGCGTTTGGACCAGCGCTCTTCACCAAACTCATGTAAAATTTGAATTAAATCTTTTTCTGAAAAAGAATCGATGAGATCACGAGCGGAAAAAGAATTTCTTTGATCCATTCGCATATCCAAAGGACCATTGAGCCGCAGGCTAAACCCACGCTCTGGATCATCCAATTGAAAGCTGGAAACGCCTAAATCCAGAAGAATCCTATCGACACAAGTGAGTTTTAAATCCTTTAAAATCTGCGCGATATTACGATAATCGTCGTGAACCCACTCGCATTGACGGGCAAATTCTTTCAAATGGTCTTTCGCTAATTTCAAAGATCGCTCATCACGATCAATCGCAATCAATTTGCCTTCGGGCCCCAAATGAGGCAGGATCGCTTTCGCGTGCCCTGCCAATCCCACTGTCCCATCAACAAAAATCTGACCCGCCTGGGGTTTAAGATACTCAAGAACTTCTTTCAACATCACCGGAACATGCGCGGGCGAATCGGTTGTCATAATTCCAGCATGTTTTCGGCGATTTGTTCAAACGAATCTCGGGAACGGTTGTGAAAATCTTGCCAAAGCTTCCGATCCCAAATTTCAATCCGATTAGAAACCCCAATCACGATCGCGTCTCTTTTAATGTCCGCGTAATCTTTAAGATATTGCGGAATAATAAATCGTCCCTGCTTATCGGGAACCACGTCAATGGCCCCAGAAAAAAACATGCGATTAAAAGAACGGGTTTGCTGTTTGGTAAAGGACATATTCTTGAATTTTTGTTCTTGGGTCCGCCATTCCTCCTCGGTAAACATAAAAATACATTTATCTAACCCGCGCGTTAAAAAGAAACGTTCAATCTCATGCTCTTTATAAACGTCTCGAAACTTAGCCGGCAAAATGACTCGCCCTTTTCTATCAATGCTATGCTGGTATTCACCGTAAAACATCGGGATTTCTCCAAACCACTTTACACCACTTTAATCCACTTTAGTCGCAGTATAGAGAAACGTCATGGGATTGTCAACATCTATTAGCAAAAATCCCCCAAAAGAAAAAAATAAGACTGGTAAAACTTATAAACTGGAAAAGTTTCTAACGGAGGAGGTTCCGGGCGGTCTTTTGATCTTTCTGAAGTTGAGAAATGAATTCCTGGTGGGAGAAGAAAATCTTTTCAGGACGAATCTTCTTAATAAATTCAATGATGATATCTTGACCATAAATGTTTTGGTGAAAATCAAAGATATGAACCTCAATAGTAATCTGACCATCGTTTTTAAACGATGGTCGTCGGCCGACATTAGCCATGCCTTGATATCTGTGGTCTCCCATAATCACATGCACGGCATAAACACCTATCGGTACAAAAATTTCGTCATAGGGAAGAATATTTGCCGTCGGGAATCCCAACATTTTCCCCCGCCCGTCGCCTTTAATAACACGCCCCATCATAGACACAGGCCGCCCTAAAAGACGCTGGGCCTGCTTTAATTGGCCTTCGCTCACCCATTGGCGAATGGTGGTGCTGCTAATTTTAACAGTCTCTCCCTTGCGCTTGATGGGATGAATCGCTTTGACAGAAAAACCGTATTGTTCGCCAACATTCTTAAAAAGATCAACCGTCCCTGTTCTATTTTGTCCAAACCGGAAATCATCCCCCACAAAAATTTCTCGAGGCTGAATGGGGTTCACCAAATAGTGTTTGATAAAATTTTCTGGTCGCAGATGTGAAAAATTTTTTGTAAAACGAATAACGATGGCCGTATCAACGCCTAAGTCTTCGATGAGTTTTAATCGATACGATAAAGAGACAATCAAGGGCAAGCGCACTTCAGGATGTAAAACATTGACAGGATGAGGATGAAACGTCATCACGACGGCATGTATTTTAAGAGCTCTCGCCCTTTGCACAGCCGATTTGATTAACGTCTGATGACCTTTATGCACGCCATCGAAAACACCGATCGCCACAATAGAACGACGACATTTTCTAGGAAATTTCTTGATGTCGTAAATGACTTTCATTCAACTCCTCAAGCGACACCGCGTCTTTAATATTAAAATCGCCCACTTTAATCCGCTCAATTTGCGAAATACATGCCCCACATCCTAACATCTCTCCGACATCTTCCGCCAATTGCCGCACATACATGCCCTTGGAACATTCCAGATAAAATTGAACTTCCGGAGGCTCAAAGGATTCCAGTCTTAAACAATGCACCTTAACCTTGCGGGGAGTGCGTTCCACTTGAATACCTTTTCTGGCCAATTCATAAAGTCTCTTGCCTTTGACTTTGACGGCGGACACCATCGGAGGAAGCTGCTGTGTCTCTCCTAAGAATTTACAAAATATTTTTTCAACGTCTTTTTGATTGATGTGAGTAAAGGGCCGTGTTTGTAGGGTTTGACCTTGAATATCAGCGGAGGTCGTCTTTGTCCCTAAAATCATTCTGGCGCGATACGCTTTATCGAGCCCCGCGAATTCATTAAATAATTTTGTCGACTTGCCCAAAAGAATAACGAGAACGCCCGTCGCTAAAGGATCCAAGGTTCCGGCATGTCCGACACGGCGTATCTTTAACTTCCGTCGAATTCTTAAAACCACATCATGCGATGTTAATCCTTGAGGTTTATTAACAAGAATAATTCCATTCATTTTTTAACCCTATAAAACCTTTCTAATTTCTTGTAAAACTTGTTTGCGAGATGCTTTTAAACCCTTATCCAGCGTGCATCCGCTCGCATTGTGATGCCCTCCGCCCTTAAAGATCGAGGCGATACGCGCCACATCAATGTGACCAGAAGATCTCAAATTGACTCGAGTTTTAGACGTATTGTCTTCACTCAAAATCACAAAAATTTGAGCTTGTTTGATGGACCTTAAAAATTTGAATATTGTATCACGCAGATCAAATTCATTAGAGAATTTAGCCATCACTTTTTTCTTAAGTTCGAGGCAAATGAGACGCCCTTCATCCAAACTTTCAAAAGAACTGACCACCCTGGTAAACTCTTTTAAATCGGACAACGAGATCGATTCATAAAAACGGTGGTATAAATCCGTCGCTGAAAAAGAATAGGTTCTTAAGTCAGCTACGATTTCGTGGGTTCGTGGCGATGCATTTTCGTAACGAAAAGATCCCGTATCCGTCATAATTCCGGCATATAAATGAAGAGCCAAGTCTTTCGTCCATCGCACTCTATCTCGCTTAAAAAACTCATACAGGACTTCCGCCGTCGAGGAAGATTTCGGACTGACCAAATTCACATTCCCAAAAAAATCATTGGTCACATGATGGTCAATGTTAACAACAGTTTTATCTTGGGCGATGAGATTAGCCACCGGACCGATTCGACTGAGTTCTCCGCAATCCAAAATGATGGCAACCTCGAAAGGGAGTTTCATTCCCTTTCGATAAGATTTAATTTTGTTCGCTCCCGGAAGAAACATAAAACGAGGAAGGACTTTCCTTTCGTTAACAATTGTGACGGTCTTGCCTTTTTGCCTCAAATAAATCGCCATGGCTAATTCTGAACAGATCGCGTCGGGATCAGGATTCACATGGGTACTGATTAAGAATCGATTATGCTCATTGATAATTTTAAGAATCGTCTTCTGGCTCATTGTTTAGCTCCTGTAAGGTTTCTTCAATACGCGCGCTTAAGTGGATAGAATCATCGTAAATAAAAACTAATTGAGGAGTGTAGCGCATGATCATATTCTGTCCGACGAGTTTACGGATAAAACCGCTCGCTTTCTCAAGTTTTTTCAGGAGCGTTTCTGTCCGGTCCTTCTGTCCCAAAACACTAAAGTGCACGCGCGCATGACGCAGATCTCGACTCGTACTGACGTGAGTAATTGTAACAAATTTGAGAGAAGAATCACCCAAATCCTGCTGAATGATCATACTGATTTCTCTCTGTATTTGACGATTAATTTTCTCCATACGGCTCATAGCAAAACTCCTCTTTTAGCAAAATTGAGTTCTTCCTGTTTTGTTTTGAAGCCACGATCTATCTTTTCATAAAGAACTGTCTTTAACGCCTCTCCCATTTTTTCCCCCGAAGGAAAACCAATTTTTTGAAGGTCATCTCCTTTTAATTGAAGTGTCACAAAACGATCCTTCGTAAGGAATCGGTTGATTCTAGAGACAATCTGTGGATCAAGAATGGTCATTTTCCAATATAAAACAACCCCCTCATGAAAAGGATTAAGGATCTGATAGCCGTCACTTGGTTTTAAAAATCTTTTGGATAATTTTTTCCTAATCTCTGTTCCTTTTCGACTTTGAAGCAAACTTTCTCTTTCCTCCTTTAAAAAAGGAAATTTCTTCAACACCACTTGGAAATTTTTTAAAGAGAGATTCTTAAAAAGAATTAAAAGATAAAGCGTTCTATTGGCATTTTTCTTCAGAGAATTTACCAAACTAAAATTAATGCTTAAACGAGGATGAATTAACTTGAGTCCCCCCAATTGTTTTAATCGCCAAAGACATTTCCCGGGGACAGGTTCTTTAAATATTTTTCGCACTTCATTAAAATACCGATGAGGATGAACATTAAAAACAATCCGCGTCAACAAAGCCCTTTTTAACAAACGTAGTGTTTTAGCTTTGATATGAAAATGGAATCTCTGCTCAAAACGAATGGCTCTTAAAATTCTGGTCGAATCATCAAGAAAACTTTTATTGTGAAGGACGCGAATCTTACCCATTTTCAAATCTTTTAAACCTTGGAATGGATCAATCAATTCTCCAAATTTGCCAGAGTTGATTGCGATGGCCATCGCGTTAATGGTAAAATCTCGTCGAAGAAGATCATCGCGAA
>OBEQ010485994.1_pt1 | contig 21353 bp, 24 predicted proteins | sample 1670901 | NCBI WGS metagenome assembly OBEQ01 (sample SAMEA104232315, study PRJEB22302) | groundwater metagenome | biome: forest; feature: aquifer; material: groundwater | place: USA | collected 2011-08-07 | depth 5.4 m
AGGATTTGAACCTACGACCTTCGGGTTATGAGCCCGACGAGCTACCGGACTGCTCTATTCCGCGGTATAAAAGTGGATGGGGTAGTAGGACTCGAACCTACAATCTACAGTACCAAAAACTGTTGGCATACCATTTGCCTATACCCCAACATTGTGTTGTGAGGCCGAAATTATAGACACTTTTGTAGAATTTGTCAAGTGCTTTTTACACAAGGGCACAAAAAATGCCATTTTCTTGATTGTCATTGAATTTTAAACCTTTTACCCTATAATTGCCTTACTATATTAATATAAAAAGAGTATTGAATGTCAGCAGTGCAACGGGTATTGGACGCTATTGAAGAGTTTAAAAAAGGTCGAATGGTTATTATGGTCGATGATGAGGATCGTGAGAATGAAGGGGATTTAGTTTATGCCTCTGTTTTTTCAACCCCAGAACATGTCAATTTTATGGCTACCCATGCAAAAGGGTTGATTTGTGTAGCGATTAATCCGTCTATTGCCAAGCGCCTGAATTTAGAACCGATGGTCAAATCAAACACATCAATGCATGAAACAGCATTTACCGTATCGGTGGATGCTACAGCAGCGACAACCGGTATTTCGACAGCAGAGCGGGACATGACGATCCGTATTCTTGCCAATCCGATTTCTCAGCCTTCTGAATTGGTTGCACCGGGACATATATTTCCCCTTATAGCCAAAGAAGGGGGGACCTTGGTACGAATCGGTCATACCGAGGGATCGGTTGATCTATGCCGTTTAGCAGGTCTTGCAGAATCAGCGGTTATCTGCGAGATTATGAAAGAAGACGGAACGATGGCCCGTCGTGATGATCTTGATACGTTTGCAGCAAAACACGGACTAAAAACAGTTTATATTTCCGATATTGTCGAATTTCGTTTGGCTAATGAGATATTGGTTCGAGCGGTATCGGAAGAGGAGATTGAATTTTTTGGCGTGAATGTAAAAAAATATGAATTTTTGGATCATCAAGACAACCGACACAGTGCCGTTGTTTTTTACAAAGCAGGAGAGACTGCAAATGTCAAAGTACATAACGTTATCCCTGATATTGAACTTTTGCTCAATCAAAGCCGTTATACCCAATTGATAGACTCTATCCATTATTTGAAACAAAACAGCGGGGTATTATTATTCATCAACAAACCGAACCATCAGCAGGTGAATATGAAAGAGTACGGTATTGGTGCTCAAATACTTAAAACACTCGGGGTACGCCATATGCGCTTAATATCTGAGAGTAAAGTGCCGGATTTTGCCGGATTAAGCGGATTTGGATTAAATGTCTTGGAAATTATCAATCCGACTGAAGGAAACTAAGGAGTAGGGCGCAAGGTGCCCATACTCATCGAATAATATTGCATTTGCGTATCAGCTGATATTGAGGTTCTGTTTGTCTGGTGCCGCTGTTAGCCCCTATGGCTGTCCCAAGAACAGCTCCCCCTATGGTAGCGGCAGCATTACCCCCTCCGCTTCCGAACTGGTGTCCTATAACCCCTCCGATAACCCCTCCTACAATTGCCCCTGCCGTATTTGAGCTGTTGGCTCCTTGGTAGGTTCCATTTATGGGTACTTGTTCATACCAGCACTCTTCATGCTGCATGGTTTGGTAGGGAGTAGCTATCTGTTGGGGGGAAGAGTTATCTCTTTGAACGGGAACATATTCTTGTCCGTCAATGAAGACACTATTGGCAGCATGCAAGCCCATACACGATGATAGTAAAAGGGTGATCGGGAAAGGGAGCTTTTTCATTGGTTACCATCCTACCGATGATTTGGAGGTCACTTTACGGATCTCTTTTTCATCGGCCCATACAATTTCTCCACTTTGCGGGTCTACAAGCTCTAAAGAGATATTGTAATAGACATCTTGTACGGTGTCATTGGCTTTTTTGATGGATCGGACATTTCCGGTAATGATATAGTCCGCATCGCTCATCGCTTTGAGATCTGTTTTTGTCGTAGCCGATGTCGTCAAATCTCGTTCATTAGCAACTTCACCGAGATTGGCTTTGTCGGCTAAAAATCGGACTTGCCCTGATTTGAGCAATTTAATGCGGATTTTATCGGTAATGGCTTTTGTGTCGATGTGCTCATAGGTGAGATTATTAACAGTACGAAGACGCACTTTTGGTGCTTGGGGTGCTTTAGCGATATAACGTGTCTCAAGTAGCGATTGCGTCATACTCTCAGCCGTTGATTGTAAATCCGATGAGCCAAAATCTGCGGTTACTGTTTCCACTGCTTTGGCATCGCCGTATTTAACCTTGGAGTCATATCCAACCATTCCCGCACCTCCCGGTGTCGCACAACCGCTCATAAGAATAGCGGCGGCACTTGCTGCCAAAAGAAGAGAAGTTTTAATCGTATAGCGCATAAGGGATCCTTTTTAAAGTTTTTCGGGGACGGAAACGACAATTTTATAGGTGGTCACTTCCGGTATATTAGACATTTCGACAATTTGCACTTTTTGGTTTTTATGAATGACTATCGGTTTCCATGCGGTAGTATCTTTTAAGATACCATTGGCATCAAACCATTCGATTCGGTAGACGAACCCTTCCACTTCATCAAAATCGTCATTTTCAAGATCGGCAATGACTTTTAGGAAATTTCCCTCTTTAATACTTTTATGTTGGATGATATCGACACGTTTATCTCCGATGATGTTTATCTCTTTGGAGGAGCATCCCATTAATATGAGAGATGCACTTAGTGCGATTAAAACTTTTTTAGTAGGTAACATAGTCAATCCTTATATTGTCTGGAGTTAGGTAAGAGACCAGAACAACAGCCCCTTTTTTATCCGAAGGGAGAGAAAAGCTCTCTTCTTGTCCATTTAGCGTGATGGTGAGGGTTTCACCTTTATACGCTTCAAGTTTTGCAATATACCCAGAATTGGGTAACACTTCCCAGTTTCGATGGCCTGAGTCTGCAAATGAACTTCCGGCATCCATTGCTAATGATGCCACAAATCCCCCTAAAATTCCAAAATGATCCGAAGCCTGTTTTGCAGCAACAGCTTTGGTCGTAGCACGTACTACCGATTTCGCAAGCTCTCCGGGCAGTTCATCTTTGAGTGTTTTATAGGCCATGACATTACTTTTTAAGAGGCGAGGGGGCTGCATTCGGAGTCTATCCGTGGTGATGTTTACCAGTGTGACATCGTTGAGGGGTGGATTATAGGCAGGTAAATCAATGCTGGTATATTCAGCACCGTGGAAGATGGGAAAACGGACTTTTTCAATTTTCAATGAGGGGGCTTCTCCGGAAAGGACAATGACGGTAATATCCATTTTCGCTAAAGAGGGGGTGCCTTTATCAGATTTTTGAGATGGAAGTTTGTTCTGCGGTAATTTTAGAAAGGCTTTAGAGACATCCGGATTGAGAGATAATGCTCGTTTGAGACTAATCTCACCGGCATTTCCGGATGCGGCGGATTGACCTGATATGTCGAGAATAATACTGCTAAGGGTATAAGAAAAGGGGTCTTGGTAGTTGTTTGCCATGGATCGGACATCACCATCTTCGAGCATAGCCGCCATCGAATACCCCTGTGGAATATAGGAGGTATCGTTCCCTTGTCGCTGTGCTTTTAATTTTTCTTCGGATGCCTCTTTTATTTTTTCTTCACTCTCTTTTAGCCAAAACTCTTGACGTTGTTCCATCCGTCTCATCTCAACGGACGAGCCTTCAAAATCTCCGATCATAAGGTAATTAAGGGCATTGAGTGTATGCATTAAGGTACGTTCGTACCCCTTACCGTAATAGGTTTCAGACCCTTTCGATAAAAAAGAAGAACCGAGAAAAGATCCCACATTTCGCAAGCTGATAGTTGCCCTATTTTCATATTCATCGAGAATAGCATACGCGTGTTCAAACGATTGGATTGAGAGATTGAAATCTCCGTTGGCTTGTTGCAATCGTGCGAGATCGAGCCAATACCAATATTGATCCTTATTGGATTTATCGGTGCTGAGAGTGGCAAGCGTATAGGGAAAAGTGTTTTTTGAAAGCCCTGAACGGATTTGTTGTGCATTTAGGGATTCAGCTTGGGCAAAGGCAGTACAAAAAAAGCTTGTCACTAAGCAAAAAGTTAATACAGAGGAGCGCATTGGTGTCCTATCCCGAATGAGGATTAATGTTTCATAGCCTTGATGAACGATTCGTAAATATTTTCAAGCTGTAAATCTTGCTCTAAAATTTCTTTATTGTCCTGAACCATATAGTGCTCCAAAACCGCAACCCGTCGAAGGAGATATTCAAACATCTCTTTGTTGATATCGGGGAGTTTATTGTGACTGAAGGGATCTTTGTCTCTCCCTTTTTGGATGACATGGGCGGGGATACCGATAGCGGTGCTGTTGTCGGGGACTTCACGAACCACGACCGAGTTCGCACCGATTTTCGAATTGGCTCCAATGGTGATATTTCCCAGTACTTTTGCCCCTGCGCCGATAACAACACCGCTTTTAATCGTAGGGTGACGTTTGCCGGCGACAAGGCTCACCCCTCCAAGGGTAACTCCTTGATAAATGAGTACATCATCTTCGATAACGGTTGTTTGACCGATAACAACGCCGAACCCATGATCGATAAAGACACGTCGACCGATTGTAGCTCCCGGATGGATATCAATATTGGTAAAAAGCTGATTGATACCCATCAATATGCGGGCAACAGCACGAAAGCCGTTTCGATAGAGTCGATTGGAGATGCGGTACCAAAAAATGGCCCATACACCCGGATAGTTAAAGAAAAGTTCGATTCGTGAACTGATGGCGGGATCATTTTTATAAACGTTCGAAAAATCTTCGGCAATTTCAGAAAAAAGTCCCAAGTGAAATCCTTATCGTGTGGTTCGCAGGTACCCGTTTTGGTAGAGGTACATTTCGAGTTTTTGAAGTGTATCACTTTTTTCTTCTTCTGTAATAAAGTCGCTAATCGCGAGTTTATTTTTAAGGTTAGTCAGAAGTTTAGAGGCGTCATATCCGATATCTTCGAGTATATTGAGAACATTATCCGATTCGGTAAAGTTCTCGATCTCATAGCCGTTATCGTTGATAAGGATCGTACACTCACTTGGGTGGGTAAAGAGGTTATGGTTCATCCCTAAGGTCTCTTGATAGGCTCCGACGTTAAAAAAGGCTAGGAAGTACTCTTCTTCGTCCAAATCGATATCGTGCAGATAAAGAGGGGTCTCGGGCTTGAACCGAATCTCTCCGTCGCTGTCACACGTGATATCCCATAAGCTTGCCGCACGGATAGCGGGGATATCAAGACGGTCAAGTGGCATAATCGGGAACTGCTGTTGCAATCCCCAATAGTCAGGGATACTTTGGAATATGGAGCTGTTAATCAAATAGCGCTCTTGAAGTTTTACCTGAAGACGTTCGATTTCCGGCATCGGGTTATCTTGAGAGAGATAAAGCGATTTTTTAATGATTTGATGCACTAAAATTTCAGCATTGGATCGATCTTGCAAGTCGATATGCCCTAAGTTAAACAAAGTAAGCAAGGACTCCATATGGTCGAGTGCATCATGCATATACTCAATACAGGTACGAGGAGCAAGGAGAGAATTAAGCTCTCGCAACTCTTCAATTAACGGGGGATTTTGCTCTTTGAGCTTAAGCGATTTGGCCTGATAATCATGTGAAAAAAGCTCTAAAACCGGGGCAATGAGGACGGAGTGCGCCGCAACGATAAAACGGCCTGACTCGGTAAAAATATCGGGATGAGCGACCCCTTTCGCGTTCATGATTTCTCTTAGCAAAAAGACCACACTGTTGGAAAACTCTTCAAGGGTATAGTTACGCATACGGGTGGAGGTGTGCTGAGAATACTCGACCGCTAAACCTCCCCCGATATTAATGGCGTGGAGGTTGTCAGCCCCCATTTTTTTGAGCTCGGCGTAAATATTTCCCGCTTCGCGCAAAACTCTTTTTAAGGGTGCAATATCTTGCATCTGAGAACCGATATGAAAATGGATCATACTGAAATGCTGCAGCATATTATTCTCTTGAAGCATGGATATGGCCTCGATAAGTTCGGTAGAGGTAAGACCGAATTTGGCGCTCATACCGCTGCTTTTTGCCCAAATACCGCTTCCCTCAGATTGGAGGCGGACACGGATACCGATGTGCGGAACTTTTAGGTTGCATTGCTGAGCAACGTCAATAATCCATTCCAGTTCACCGAGACCCTCAATTGTGATGGTAATATTGTGCCCCATTTGTGCTGCCATAAAGCCCAACGTGACCATCTCTTCGTCTTTGAACCCGTTGACGGTAATAGGAGAACCGATCGGTGTTTTAGCCATAGCTAACGCAAGCTCCGCTTTGGAACCCGCTTCGAGACCGTAGCAATATTTTTCACCGAGTTCGACTACCGCATCGACCGCTTCGGGGAATTGATTGACTTTGAGCGGGAATACGGCATGAAATTTCCCCGTATAATCGTTTTCAAAAATAGCACGGCGAAAATTTGAATAGAGCATATCGATTTGTTTCCCGATAATATGGGGAAAACGTAAAATCAGCGGACCGCGAAGGTTGGTTTTGCGGATCTGCTGTGTTATTTCGAGCAGAGAAGGGGAGCTTTTATAATTGACTTTAACTTTCCCTTGGTCGATCATAAAATTGTTTTCGCCCCAGATATCTATTCCATAATTTTTCATGCATTCTCTTTAGTGGTGAAATGGGTGAGGGGGATGGCCGATTCTTGTTTTTCAACTAAATCTTTGACCCAAATGGTCCCCTCTAGACGCTCGTTTTCTCCGATCACGGCGCAATAACGGGCATTAATACGATCAGCACCTTTTAGATGGGCTTTAAGACTTTTTGCATCGTATTCTACCACCGCTTTTTGGGTACGGCGGATGGTTTCGGCAGCTTGGAGAATTTGCGGTAATGAGGAACTGTCCATTACCCCGAGATAATACCCTTCGCGTACAGGCTCAGGCATAACAATAAGCTCAAGTAGCCTCTCGATTCCCAGGGCGAATCCGACAGCCGGAGTGGGTTTTCCGTCTAAAAACTCAATGAGTCGATCATATCGTCCCCCTCCGGCGATCGCGCTTTGTGAACCGATATTGTCGCTGACGAATTCAAAGGCTGTTTTGGAGTAGTAATCCAATCCGCGTACAAGATTAGTATCGATTTCATAGGCGATATTGTGCTGATCCAGAATGCTTTTCAAGGTGTTAAAATCGCTCTGGCAACCCTCACAAAGGTTGTTGATCAGTTTCGGTGCGCGGGTATAGAGATTTTGACACGCTTCATTTTTGCAATCGAGGACACGAATAGGGTTAGTTGACTTACGGCGGATACAGTCACCGCAGATAGCGTCTCCGCACTCTTCGATAAATGCTACGAGTTTTGTCCGGTATGCAGGCATACAGTTTTGGTCACCCAATGAATTCAGCTTGAGCCGATAGCCGATTCCAAGTGCTTTGAGTATATCGGCAACCATCATAATCATCAACGCGTCTTCATAAACCGAATCGACTCCGAAGCTCTCAACTCCGAATTGGTGAAATTCACGTAAGCGCCCTTTTTGGGGACGCTCATAACGAAACATCGGCCCATTGTAGTAAAAGCGGTGGATCCCCCCTTTTTTGTCCAACTTATGCTGAACGAATGCACGGACGACTCCTGCTGTCCCCTCCGGGCGAAGACAAACATCGTTTTCCCCTTTGTCGATGAACTGATACATCTCTTTGCCGACAATATCGCTCGATTCACCTACGGAGCGTTTAAACAGTGCGGTCTCTTCAAGAAGAGGGGTTTCTATGTAATGAAAACCGTAACGTTTGGCGATCGTAGAGGCTGTCGCTAAAAAGTATTCAAAACGTTCATAATCATCGACGAGGATGTCATTCATTCCACGCAAAGATTGGATCATAAGGCTCCTTTTATAAGGGTTGAAATTTCATTTGTAATTGTATCGCGTGATTGTGTCGCATCGATTACATGGGTTTGGATTCCCAGCGCATAGGCTGCGGAAATAAGGGCATCTTGTATAGCTAGTAGATAGTCAATCCCTCGCGATTCAATGGAATCGTGCTCTTTTTGGCTGAGACGGAAGCTGAGTTCTTCGGGAGTCAGCTTTAGGATAAAGACACTCTGGGGGAGAGTACCGCCCGTCACCAACCGGTTGAGCAATACCAGAGTCGCTTCATCGCACAAATTCTGGACACTGGCATAAGCCATTCCCGATACGGCGGAACGATCACTAATAATCAGCTTGTTCATATTGGGCAATATGATAGATTCGGTATGTTCCGCGCGATCGGCTAAAAAAAGGAAGAGTTCCGCTGTTTTACTGGTAAGATTGCCGTGCAAAACCATATTGCGGATCTCTATTCCCGCCGTTGTTCCACCCGGTTCTTTGGTAATGAGTGCGTCCGGAAAAAGGGTGCGTAAACACTCAATTTGGGTGCTTTTTCCTGCGGTATCGATCCCCTCTATTGCAACGTACATGATTTCATGCTCCAGATAACGTTTTGGACAGCGATGGGGAGGAGATGTTCCGTTTTCCCGTTGAATTTAAGTAAATTACGGACAATGGAGGAACTGATAAAGGCGTGTTTGAGTTTTGGCATCAGGTACACCGTTTCTATCGTGGGATCAAGAGAGTTATTAAGATACCCCAATTGCAGTTCAAATTCAAAATCACTCACCGCTCGAAGTCCTCGGATAAGTACTGTAGCCCCGAGTGTATTGGCAAGTTCAACGGTAAGATTGTCAAATCCTACCACACGAACCCGGTCTAAATCTTTGACGGCAAGTTTAGTCATTTCAACCCGTTCTTCCAGGCTAAACATCGGCTTTTTATCCCGTGATTCAGCGACGGCAATGATCACCTCGTCGAAAAGTTTGATCCCTCGTTCGATAATGTCAAAATGGCCGTTGGTAACAGGATCAAAAGTTCCAGGGTAGAGTGCTATTTTATGCATGGCTGTCGTCCCATCGTTTGTAAAGAGTATTTTCGATTCCCAGTAGATCGAGCCATTTTCCGATCATAAAATTTTCCATCTCTTCTAATGTATTTTGTTCTCCGTAATAGGCAAGAACCGGCGGTGCAATAATAACACCCATCATCGAAAGTTTATGCATATTCTCCAGTGCAATGGGAGAAAAGGGGATCTCTCTGGGAGCCAATACAAGGGTTCGACGCTCTTTAATCATGACGGCTGCTGCGCGGGTAATGAGATTATCGGCAATGCCGCATGCGATTTTGGCAAGGGTATTCATACTGCACGGAGTAATGATCATTGCATCGGCACCATAAGAACCGGATGCGACGGAAGCCCAAATTTCATGATTTTCATGCACTTTTAGGTTTTCTTCTTTGTCCAAAACGATTTGGGCATGTTCGGAGAGTATCAGGTGCTTACTCACCTCAGCGGGGAGAGCACGGAGCATTTTCAGCCCTAGATTTGCCCCGCTAGCACCGCTGATGCCGATCACAATTTTCATAGAAGTTCCACCCGATTTTCTCCGATTACTTTGGCTTTGACCCGTTTGCCGTCATTTTTTTGGATCGTAATCATATCATACAGTCCACCCTCTTGCGTTGCGGTAGCGTCAAACTCTACACTAACGGTACCGGATTGAATCACAACCGTCACTTTTTGACCTCGAAGAACGAGAGGTACCGCTTCAATATTACGCTCCGTTAAAAGGGTCCCTTCTTTGAAGGAGGCGCGAAAGCGAGATGTTTTTGATGGGAGGAGCGTAACCGGCGAATCATTGAACATACTGAACGGAATCATCTTCGATTCGACGTTGAGATCACTTAATACCTCTTTGCGATCAACTTTGCGGGTGGTTTGTAGGACATTGATCGTTGCATTGATGCTGTAATCGAAATAGCGGCGAAGCCCTTGTTCATCCAAAATGTAAAACGTCCCTTTCGCATTTTGAAAAAACTTTGGTTCAAAGGTCGCTTTTGAGCTTTTTGGAAGAGATTTCATATATCCGTGCGGCGTTATCAGAATATGATCAATGCTCATGGTCGGGTAGCGTTCTAAAAGGGCACTCGAGAGCTGTTTTTCTAGAGAGGTTAAATCAATGGGACTAAGCTGGGTAAAATTTACAAAACGGACTTTAGCCGAATCGATAGCGATTCCGTGAAGTTCGAATGATTTGGAAATAACTTGCGCGTTTATTCGGTAATGGGTTGTTCCATCGGGAATACGAAGGAGCTCAAATTTTTGCGGCATTTCAGGAAATAGATCATTAGAATAGATAATTTGACGTTCAAAAAGGTAATCTTCTTGTAGATTATACGCTCCTACATTGAGAAAAAAGAGGATTAAAATTATAAATATATTCATTATCTAATTGTAACATACGCTATTTGTTTTTCATCTGTATTGCGTTATCCTATGGTCATATAACGGTAACAGTGAGAATTATGTTTTTAAAAAATAGAGATATTTTATCGGGATTAAATAGCGATGAAAAAGAGCAGCTTCGAGACGAGCAGGTTTCGATAGCCTATAAGCAGGCGTTAGCATCGGTTGTACCACTTTTTTTCGGTGCATCGGTTGTTGTCTATCTTTTCCTTGGAACCCCGGTTATTGTATCTATTATAGGTTGGTTCATCTTTGTGATGGCTACTCTGTTGTGGCGATTATGGTTATTGCGAGAATATCGTATTCATCATGCACAGCAAACGGCAAAAAATTGGGAACGGCATTTTTCTTATATGATATTGACCTCTTCCTTGGTTTGGGGGAGCGCAGCATTTTTTATTTTTAAATCCCCGAATCCGCTCCATGAATATTTTTTAATCTTTTTGATTGCAGGAATTGCATCGGTAGCTTCGGGAACTTTGGCATCGCTTTTGGGGATTACGGTTGTTTTCTTATTACTGCTGCTTGTTCCTTTATTCTGGATTATGGTGTTTCACGGCGGGATTGAATATCAAATGATGGGGATACTCGTTGCCGCTTTTTTTATCTTGCTTATAATGGGGTCAAAGCGGATTCATACGAATATTATGAATGCTTTAAAATCCAAAGTACTCCATAAAAAAGCGATGGACGCGTTAGCTCTATCCGAAGAGCATTTTGAGACAATTTTTAAAGAGGCACCTGCCGGTATATTTTATTATGATAATGATTTGATTGTGTTAGACTCTAATACGGAGATGATGAATATACTGCAGATTGACCGTAACCGTATGATCGGTTTGGATTTAAAGCAACTTCCGGATCCTTGTTTAAACGAGGCCATCCGTGCCCAGCAGGAAGGCAAAAAGGGGTACTATGAAGGCCCATATACGACAAAGTATGAAAAAATAAAGTTATGGATTACATTGAAAACAACTCCAATGTTCGATGCCAAACGTAATATTATCGGCGGTGTTGCTATCGTTACCGATATTACCGATCGGATACTTGCCGAAGAGAAAATGAAACATCAAGCCTATTTTGATGCACTGACCGATATTCCTAACCGTGTTTTACTCCAAGATCGCATTAATCAATCCCTGGCCCAGTATCGTCGTCACGGCACTCTGATTGCGGTGATGTTTTTGGATTTAGACCATTTTAAAAGTATAAATGACTCTTTGGGGCACCATATCGGAGATGCATTGCTGATAGAAACCGCTATGCGTATCGTCAGCGTATGTCGCGAGGGGGATACAGTCGCCCGGTTAGGGGGAGATGAATTTGTTGTTTTATTAAATGATCTCGGAGATGATCCGCACATCGCCGCGACCAAAGTAGAAGCGGTGAGTGAAAAAATTCATGAGGTTCTTTCGTATCCCTTTGATATGGGGCTTAATGAACCGATAACAACCAGTTCGAGTATTGGGATTGTGTTGGTGAGTTCAAAAGAGCAAAATTCGGATGATTTATTAAAGTATGCCGATACGGCAATGTATCAAGCTAAAAAAGAGGGTCGAAATACGACACGATTTTACCAAGATCAGATGGATCAGTGGATTAAAAAACGTCTATTTTTGGAAAATGGTTTGCGCCATGCAATCAAAAACGGCGAATTAGAAGTGTTTTATCAGCCGGTGATTGAAATTTTGACCAAGAAAATTGTGGGTGCTGAGGCACTGTTGCGATGGAATCATCCTCAGTTAGGGATCGTAATGCCCGATGAAATGATCGGTATTGCCGAAGAGAGCGGTTTGATTGTCCCTATCGGGGAATGGGTATTGCGTGAAGCTTGTACACAGTTTGTAAGGTGGAGGACGAACAATGTCAGTAAAACCCATATTGAACGGATAGCGGTCAATGTAAGTGCGGTACAGTTTCGTCAGAGTGATTTTGTAGATAAAGTCATACGGATTGTTGCTGAGAGCGGGATCGTCCCTTCGATGCTCGAACTCGAATTGACCGAATCGATGATTATCGATAAGGTGGACACGATTATTGATAAAATGAACCGTCTGCGTACAGCGGGGATTAGCCTATCAATGGATGATTTCGGTACGGGGTATTCATCGCTTGCGTATCTCAAGAAGCTTCCGTTTACGACACTCAAAATCGATCGCAGTTTTGTCCGCGATATCATGTCGGATAAGGATGATGCCGCATTGGTCGAAACTATTTTGTCTATGGCATCGATTTTTAATCTTGATGTCATTGCGGAGGGGGTTGAGACGATTGAGCAATTCAACTTTTTAGAACGCCACGGATGCGAATATTTCCAAGGGTATTTGTGCAGTAAACCGGTACAAGTAAAAACCTTCGAAGAGCTGCTCAGCTACGATGTGCAGAGCTGCCAATCGCGTCAATAAACGGATCCTTTATCCTAAAATTTCATTCGTCCGTAGGATTGCTTTGTCGATATGATCGACGATATTCTCTTTTCCGATTTTGTCATCAATGTGCGATTGCGAAATAAAGCGTCGAACCTGCGGATTAACTCCTGAGAGGATCAGTACCGTATCGTTATGGGTGAGCCGTTCATGCAAAATTTCAAGAGCATGCAACCCTGCCGCATCGATGAGAGGGACGTATCGCATCCTCAAAATAAAGATCTTCGGCGGGGTTTCAAACAGCAGCAGGGTATCCACCAGCTTTTCGGCAACGCCAAAAAAGAGGGGCCCTTGAATCTCATACACCTCTACGCCACTTCGGATCGATTTATGGTGGATTGAGTCGGGATCATCCTCTTCACTCTCTACGGAGCGTATTTGCGTCGCTTTCATCATTTGATCGATAAAGAGGATCGAGGCAAGGGCAATCCCCGCTTGGATGGCGAAGTTCAGATCGACAAGGACCGTCAGCAAGAACGTGACGATCAAAACGATTCGATCGCTTCGGGGAGCCTGCATGATCTCTCGGACGTGTTTAAGTTCGGACATATTCCACGCAACGACCATTAAAATAGCTGCCAAGGCCGCCAGGGGGACTTTGATGATCAGCGGTGAGAGTAACAGCATGAACAAAAATAGCCAAAGTGCATGCATCATCCCAGCTACCGGTGTTCGTGCTCCTGCTTTGACATTAGTGGCGGTACGGGCAATGGCTCCGGTGGCAGGGAGACCGCCGAAAATGGCCGAAGCAATATTGGCGATTCCCTGACCGAGCAGTTCGGCGTTGGATTTGTGGCGTGTACCGCTCATACCGTCGGCAACGACAGCTGAGAGGAGCGATTCAATGGCGGCAAGGGTGGCGATCGTGATGGCATCGGGGAGGAGCAGACGCATTTTTTCAAAGGTAATCACCGGCCATACGGGAGTCGGGAGCATCGAGGGGATTGCACCGAAACGGCTCTCTATGGTTTCAACGGGAAGATTCAATAGCCAGACGGCCAGACCTGAGAGTACCACAACGACAATCGGTCCGGGAACTTTAGGGATATAGCGTTTGGTGAGGAGGATGATGCCGATAGAGGCGAGGGCGACGAGGATGGCGATAAAATTGGTCTCGTGCAGATGGGCGATATAGACGGTGAGCTTGTCGATAAAATCGGGTGGGACACTCGTGATGGAGAGACCGAAAAAATCGCGTATCTGTGAAAAGGCGATCAGCAAGGCAATCCCGGATGTAAATCCAACGATCACCGGGTAGGGGATAAACTTAATCATCTCCCCCGCACGGAAGAAAGCCATAATGATCAGTATCCCTCCCGCCATCAACGTAGCCAGTACCAGCCCATCGTAGCCGTGTTTCATGGCAACGGTCGCAACGGTAACGATAAACGCTGCCGTAGGGCCACCGATCTGATAGCGGCTACCTCCGTGCGCAGAGATCAAAAAACCGGCAACGATCGCGGTAAAGAGTCCTCGTTCAGGTGGGAGATTGGAAGCGATAGCGATTGCCATGGCGAGTGGCAGTGCGACAATGGCAACGGCAAGACCGGCGATAGCGTCGGCACTGAAATCAGACCATGAGTAGCCTTGGCGGCGAAAGAGGGTAACAAGTTTTGGCTCTAAAGAGTCGTGAACCTTGCGCAGCATCGAAGATCATCCTTGGATAACGTGTTCCGACAGTGTAGCACTTGATATCGGTCAAGTCAAATTATCCGTTATTTCTTTATACTTTCGACAATTTATTTATGGCAAGGTAACAAATGAAAACTCCCGATTTTTTTAGTCTTATACCGCCAATTACAATGGTAGATCCGTTGGCGGAGGTGTTAGGGGCGGCAGAGAACGGTATTTTGGATTATCACTACGTAGATGCGGTGAAATTGGCTGGACACTCGTGTCCTACGGTTGCAGGCGCATACCTGATGATTCAAAAGGGGTTAAAGGCTCTTTACGGTGATGAAATACCTGTTCGAGGAAAGATAAACGTGATGATGAGCGGGAAACTCGGAGAGGGTGTTGTAGGAGTTGTCGCCAATGTCGCTTCGATGATTACGGGTGCGACCGAAAAGGGCGGTTTTCATGGTTTAGGGGGACAATTTGATCGACGTGATTTAGTGAGTTATGAGGCAGAGATAGAGGGTGAGATGGCACTGGAACGTACCGATACGCGTGAGCGGATTGTGTTGCGTTATGATCCTGCCTTTGTCCCTTCAGATCCTCGAATGGGAGTATTATTGCCTCTGGTGATTTCAAATAAAGCGGATGAAAGCGATCGAAAATTATTTGGAGAGCTTTGGCAGGAGCGTGTTCGCACAATTTTGATCGATTATAAAGATGATGAGCGTTTGGTACATTGTACAAAAGGGGAGAATAAATGAAACTGCTTTGGATTTTAGCGATGGCGGGATATACACTTTGGGGTGCGGATGGATATGCCGTCTATCAAAAACAGTGTATGAAATGCCATGTCGAAATGATGGAAAAACAAGAGGTACTGAAGCATTTGGCCTCTTTGAAAGCTCCACCGATGGTCGAGGTTTCGCATCGTCTTAAAGAGAACGTAATTATTGCGGATGAGGACAGTGACGTTAAGCGGCGGGTGATTGTTGCGTTTATTAAAGATTACATCGAAAACCCGAGTGTTCAATACAGTATGTGCCACTCGATGGCGATTGAAAAGTTCGGGATTATGCCATCACTAAAAGGGAAACTTTCTGATGAAGAGCGTCAAGCGGTTGCGGAGTGGGTGTATGACAGGTACAGTGGGGTTGCGTTTAAATAGCAGTTTGATGGGTAAATCGGCGGCGCATACCAAAAAGGGCAATGGCTAGAATCAGTGCCGAAGCGGATGCAATCATAAACGGGATGGTGCTTCCGTAATGGTCCCACAGCCATCCGGCACCTGTTAAAGAGATGAACGTCATAATTCCGACTGCCGTATAATAGACTCCGTATGCGGTTGCTTTAAGTTCTTGCGGCGCCGTATCCGAGATGATCGCTTTCGCCAGAGCGTTAAACCCTCCGGCAAAAAATCCGTAAATCCCGAACCCGAGCCAAACGCCCCAAATCGAGCCGGATGCCATTGCAAGCGCTCCCAAGCCAAAGGCTAAATATATAAAAGATAGCAATACCGGTTTGCCGAAATGGTCGGCTGCTTTTCCGATCGGTATGGCGAATGCCGATTGGGTGAGATTGTAGAGGGTATAGGCGAGGGGGATCATGACCAATGCGATACCGTTGTTTTCGGCTTTGAGGAGCATAAACGAGTAATTCATCGCAAAAAGGCTAAAGAGGCTTTGAACCCCAACCAGATAGTAAAACGGCGCAGGGAGCGCTTCCGGGCGGAATCGGCGGATCGAGGCGGGGGTAAAGGGGACATCGGTAACCAAAAAAACGAGGATCATCATCGACACAATCCCCGGTATCAGACTGATGGCAAAAATCGTCCGAAACGTCTCTTCGCTCTCCCCCAGCCACCACAAAAATCCAAATGCGGTGAGCGATCCTGCGAGTGCCCCCGCGCCATCCATCATTTTGTGAAATCCGAATACAAATCCGCTGATCTCTTTTGGAGTCGAGGCACTGATGAGGGCATCGCGCGGAGCGACCCGTATCCCTTTAGCCAGACGATCTCCGATACGGATGGTCGCGATCATTGTGGCGCTTTGGGCGAAAAAAGCAAGGGGTTTAATAAGGTTGGACATTCCGTATCCGAAGAGCGTGATCCCTTTGCGCTTACCGAGACGATCGGAGTAAAAACCCGATAGGGCAATCAGCATCGCAACACCGAATTCCGCCGTCCCCTCGATGAGTCCGATTTCGCTTTTGGTCGCGTGTAAAAAGCGTTCAAGGAAAAGAGGAAGCAAAGGGAGGATCATCTCGGTTGAGAAATCGGTGAAAAAACTGTTTGCACCAAGAGCGATAATATTGCGGTTGAGGGATAGAAGTTTCATTGATTGCCATTACGACGGAGTAATAAATTTTCCTGTTGAACTTCTTTTGCGACGGCGAGTATCAAAACCAACGTAAAAAACAATGAAGATCCGACCGTACCGAGATCAAGTCCCCCTTTTTCGTGTGTTTTGGTCAACAGATCACCGAAGGTCGCTCCAAAAGGGCGTGTCAGTACAAATGCCAGCCAAAACAGCAGCACTTTCGATACGTCGGTCGTGAAATGAAGCGCAGCGATGAGTGCGAGTATTACGCTGATCAGTATGGCGCTTTGACCAAATCCCATCCCCATCTCATCGGCTAAAAAATCACCTGCGGCTGTCCCCAACGTATTGGCAACCAAAAATGCCATCCAATAAAAAATTTCAGATGGAGTATTGGTAATATATTCGACATTGATACTTTTTTCTTTGATATACCATACCCATAGCAGGAAAAGTAACAACAATACGAGAAGGATAGAGCCTGCTGCATAACCCAATCCGAGCGTACGGTCTATAAAATCTGAAATTGCGGTTCCGGCGATTGCCGTAGCTGTAAATGTTAACCAATAAAGGATAGGATCGTAGCGTTTCATCATGAGTTTAATCGATAATAGTATTACAAATAATCCCATAAAAAGGACGATCGTATTGCCATATCCTATATCATACGTCATAGAAAACATATCGGCACCCGTCTCGCCAAGAGTGGTTGATGCGATCTTGATTACCCAATACAAAAAAAGGATATGGGGAACGCGATTGGTAAGAGTGCTCATTTACTAAAATCCTATTTTCAATGATGATGTGTAATGTGTCCGTTACATTGCTCGTTGCTACTTCCATATTTCACCGTTTCAGGCTGAAGGAGTATATGGGTTGCCCCCGCATGGGAGAGGTCATGGCGAAGGGTTTCGATAATGGCTTCGACCTCTTTAAGCGGAAGTGTCTCATCGAGGATTATGTGGGCAGAAAAATAGTGCTCTTTACTGGAGGGGTGGCTTAGATGTATATCATGGGTTTGGCATACCATCGGATGAGAGGTAAGGATAGCTGATAGCTTCGATACCATCTTAGGATCGGCACGATCCATAAGGCTGGAAAACGATTCACGGAGAAGCTTGCCGCTGGCCACCAAAATCACTGCCGCAAAAATCAATGAGAGAACGGAGTCGATCCACGGTATCCCCCACATAATCATAGCTCCGCCACCCAATACGACGGCAAGTGAGAGGACTGCATCACTCGCCATGTGCCAAAAGGCGGAACGGATATTGAGATCAGACTCGTGATGATGATTTTCTTCTTCATGATGGTGATGTGCATGCCCGCCCAAGATAACAGCACTGGCGGTATTGACGATCAATGCCGCTGCCGCTGTAATCATAGTGAGCCATCCGTTTACAGGGATTGGGTGAATCAAACGATCGATTGCCTCGACGGCCACCCAGATCATTAAGAGGGAGAGAAAACCCGCGTTGATAAAAGATGCCATCATCTCAGAGCGAACATAGCCGTAGGTCATTTCAGAGTTTGCCGGACGTGTACCAAGGCCAAGTGCAATTGCCGTCACCACAAGGGCCAGGACATCGCTCAGGTTGTGCCACGCATCGGAGAGGAGAGCGAGTGATCCGCTGATAACGCCGACAGTGCTTTCGATAATAACAATGGCAATATTAAGAATAATGACCAATCCAACACGGCGCTGATCAGCTGAAAGATTTTTAAATAGCGAGCTAATGTGCATGCAATCTCTTTAGAAAATATTCTCCATTATACCTAATGTGCTTTGATCAACTCTACAATTTCAGTAATACTGAGCACTTTGCCGGTACTGAGCACTTTACCGTCGATCACAAGTCCCGGAGTACTCATAACCCCATACTCCATTATTTTCATGACATCGTCAACTTTTTCGATTTGGGCAAATCTACCGCTTTGCGCTACTGCCTGTTTAGTCGCCTCTTCGAGGGCTTTGCATTTACTGCATCCCGTACCTAAAATTTCGATTTTCATTATTTCTCTCCTATTAGACATTCTTGCATCATCGGTGCTAGGGTTTGGGCATCTACATCTCCGGTAATGGTGAGGGTAGAACCTCCTTCAACCGTTACGAGATTGATCGATTCAATCTTTTGCATCATTGAAGGATCACATGAACACGCACATTCGCCGTTTTTACATGCCTCAATTTTAGCATTAAGCTCCTCGGTATTAAATCCTGTAAGAAATGCTTTTACACCGTTGTTTTGATTGGTAATGTCTATTTTCATATTAACTCCTATAAAATTATGTTAAACAAGTATCCGACACCGATAATCCCCAGTGTCACCGTACCGAAAAAGATTGCTATCAGTTTGAGACTCATGATCCGTTTTAGGATCATAGCCTCAGGCAGCGAAAGCGCCGTAATTGCCATCATGAATGAGAGTGCCGTCCCCATCAGCATCCCTTTGGCCGTGAGTACCTCGATGAGCGGCATTACACCGGCTGCATTGGAGTACATCGGTACCCCCAGAAGGGTTGCGAGAGGGACGGCAAAGATGTTATCCGCTCCCGCTACCCTCACAATGAACTCGGTCGGGACATATCCGTGGATAAAGGCACCCACTCCGACACCGGCAAGGACATAGATCCATGTTTTGTAGAGGATGTCTTGCGTGTATTCTTTGGCATCTTTGAGTCTTACGCTAAAGGCGATTTTTTCCTCTTGGGCCGTGATTTCTCCGTTGATCGGTTTTACCTCGATAAGTACCTCTTTTTCCAATCCCATTCGCCCGATAACGATACCGCCTGCAATAGCGACGAGTAATCCAAACCCGATGTAGAGTACCGCCACTTTCCAGCCGAACATCGTTAAGAGCATCGCAATAGCGATTTCATTATTCAAAGGAGCAGAGATAAGATAGCTAAATGTCACTCCTAACGGTATACGTGCTTGCAGAAATCCTAAAAAGAGCGGAATCGCCGAACACGAACAAAATGGGGTGATAATCCCAAACAGTGCGGCGAGGACATTTCCGGTAAACTCGTGCTTTTTACTTAAGTATACGCGCACTTTCTCGGTCGAAAAGTACGAGCGTAGCAGGGTAATCGCAAAGATAATTGTGGTGAGTAAAAAGAGGATTTTTACCGTGTCGTAGATAAAAAAGTTGAGTGCATCGGCAAGTCTATCTCCACGTGAGAAACCAAACCATTGATAAACGACAGTATTGACGCTCTCCTGCCACATCAGTCGCACAGCTCCGCTTTAATGATCGGAAGAAGCGTAGCTTCGATTAGATCGAGTGTTTTCGCATACTCTTCCATCTCTTTTCCGCTTGGGTCTTCGAATGCGACATGGATCGTTTTTACGGCCTTTGGGAACATGGGGCACGTTTCATGAGCATGGTCACAGACGGTGACGACGAGATCGAACGGAGTATCGATAACTGTATCGATTACTTTGGAGTGGTAGGAGTCTCTCCAGTACCCTTTGGATTCCAAAAGCTCTTGCGCGTGAGGGTTCACTTTTCCGCTGGCTTTTACGCCGGAGCTTTGGGCAAATACGCAATCTCCCATTTTGGCATTAATAAGGGCTTCACCCATAATCGAGCGGCAGCTGTTGCCGGTGCAGAGAATAAGAACATTTTTCATAAGGTGCAACCTTCATTTTGAGATAATTTGATGAGAGGAGGGAGCTCAATGCCTAAACAGCGAATTTCAGCCAACGCTTCGCTTCGGAAGCGATCCAGTGGAGAGCGGATAGAGTAATACCCCCACGTACCGCACCGATCCACCCGAACAAATCCCCCCTCTTTGAGGATCTTCAGATGACGGGAGAGGCGGGACTGAATCATCCCGAAGCTCTCTTGGAGATCACAGACGCATAGCGACCCGTGTGTATCCAAAAATGCCAACAGTTTGATTCGGGTTTCGTCATTCAGTGCCGATACGGTTTCCAAAAAAACATCCATAGATAACCTCCGATTTGTGACAGTGTAACGAAATAAAAATAATATATCAAGATATATTGATATTATGATACAATTCTCCATATTTATTCGGAGATGATTATGGTTTTAGCGGCAGGGGTATTTTTAGCAACATTGGTATTCGTCATATGGCAGCCCAGAGGGTTGCAGATAGGGACGACTGCCGTTGTGGGAGCAATTGTCGCATTGGCATTGGGGGTTGTTAGTATTACCGATGTATGGACGGTAACCTCCATCGTCTGGGACGCAACGCTTGCCTTTATCGGGATTATAATCCTCTCGATGGTACTTGACGAGATCGGATTTTTCGAATGGGCGGCGCTGAAGATGGCACGCCTGAGCGGCGGTAACGGTCATTTGATGTTTGTCTATATTCTTATTCTCGGAGCGTTTGTATCGGCATTTTTTGCTAACGACGGTGCTGCGTTGATACTGACTCCCATTGTTCTCGCCAAAATGAAGCATCTCAAATTGAACCCGTTATCGATGTTCGCCTTTTTGATGGCGGGGGGATTTATCGGCGACAGTGCCTCGAATCCATTGGTGATTTCCAATCTTACCAATATCGTAACGGCGGGGTATTTTCACATCGGCTTTTGGGAATACGCCAAGACGATGTTCTTACCAAACCTCC
>OBEQ012569738.1_pt1 | contig 21341 bp, 20 predicted proteins | sample 1670901 | NCBI WGS metagenome assembly OBEQ01 (sample SAMEA104232315, study PRJEB22302) | groundwater metagenome | biome: forest; feature: aquifer; material: groundwater | place: USA | collected 2011-08-07 | depth 5.4 m
CCAGGAAGGTGGACCGGCTGATTTTCGGTCGCCCAGTGATTGAGCTTGCGTTGACTCCCCAGCGATTCATCCAGGCGGTCGAATACTTAAGACGGGCTCGGATGGCAGAATCGCGGACCCCGTTCCTTGAGGACGTGCGCTTTGAAAGGCCGGGCCATCTTGTGCGGTTTTTCCCGGTCGCATTCGCGGCACTGTTGACCATGCCCATGCCATGGACCGTTCGGTCGCTCTCAGAATGCGTGGGGGCGGTCGAGATGTTGCTCTGGTATCCGCTCTTCATCTTTGCGTTGAGAGGGGTTGTCCGCGCCTTCAAAGGAGGCGCTGAGCAGGCGTTGCTTCTCGTGACGACACTGATCATGTGCGCGGCCATCGCCTTGCTGGAAGGTAACGTGGGTACTCTCTTTCGTCATCGGGCCAATGTGTGGCCGCTCCTGTTGCTCTTTACCGCGATAGGCCTCCACAGCCCAACACGAACCGTCGAGGTGCGGCATGGCTAATCCGCAGTCATCACAGGTCAAAGCCGGTTCCCGGCTGGTTCATGTGGCGTGCGTAGGTGCGGGGACATGGGGGATGAATCTGGTGCGCCAGTTTGCGTTGCTCAATCGAGCCAGGCTGCTGATGTGCTGTGATCGGCGCCAGGAACGATTAGATCTGATCCGGAGCCAATTTCCATCGGTCGGGACGACGACAAATTATGAGGAGATCCTGGCGAATGACGAAGTCGAGGCGGTGGTGATCGCGGCCAACGCCCAGTACCACTATGAGCTGGCCCGGATGGCACTGGAGCGCGGCAAGCACGTTTTCGTGGAGAAACCCCTCGCGCTCCGTGTCGAGGATGCCGCAGCACTGGTGCGTTTAGCCAAGCAGGCTCAGCGGCACCTCATGGTAGGGCACCTCATGCTCTACCATCCGGCGGTGGTGAAACTGAAGGAACTGATCACCGAGAAGGCGCTCGGCGACGTCCTCTATTTGTACACGCAGCGCGTGAACCTGGGGACGATTCGTCACGATGAAAACGCCTTGTGGTGTTTTGGGCCGCATGACTTATCCATGATCCTCCACCTCCTCGGCGAGGTGCCTCAAGTCGTGCGAGCGTTTGGACAGTCGTTTCTCAGGCCGGGGATTCCAGATGTGGTGTTCGTGGGTCTTTCGTTTGCCTCCGGACGGGTCGCACAGCTTCAGATGAGCTGGCTCGATCCGAACAAGATTCGCCGGCTCACCGTGGTCGGCAGCCGGAAAATGGCGGTGTTTGATGATATGGAGTCTACGGAGAAGCTCCGGATTTATGATAAAGGGGTCGAGAGCGATTCGTATCAATCCTATGGGGAAGCGCTTGCATTGCGGTTCGGAGATATCCACATTCCCCGGATCCAGCCGGTAGAGCCGCTTCGTATTGAGTGCGAGCATTTCCTCCGTTGCATTGTAGATGGGACACAGCCGAAGACTGACGGGGAGCACGGCTATCAGATCGTCCAAGTGCTCGAAGCAGCCCAGCGCTCAATGGACCAGGTGGGTGTGCCGACGCTTGTTGGAGAGATCGTCCGCCCTGCCAAGCAGACGGCCAGGAAGCGGCGTGCAATGCAGCCCCAGCCGGTGGTGTCGACCTAGCATGCTTCAATTGTGCGCTCTAAATATCGACATGGATCCTATTGACCATTATTTACGAGCCAGAAGCTACGAACCACGCTCGACCACTAATCTCAACGCCATATACGAAGACGCCTTGCCTCGTTTCCTCGATGTTTTTGATCGCTTTGGAGCCAAGGCCACCTTCTTTCTCGTTGGGAAGGATGCGGCTAACCCCAGAAACCGATCACGAATCAGGGAAATCGTGGCGCGAGGGCACGAGGTGGCCAATCACACGTTCAGCCATTCGCAGCGCTTCCGACACCTTGACCGCCAGGAACAGTACAAAGAAATCGCTGAAGCTGACAAGCAGATCGCCGACGTGATCGGCACGCGTGTTATCGGGTTCCGAGCGCCGGGATGGGGAATGAGCGAAGAGACGCTCGATGTGTTAGAGGAACTCGATTATCGTTACGATTCGTCCGTGTTTCCCTCACGACTGCTCTCGGCAGTTGCTTCAGCTAACTGGGTTCTCAACCGAGGCCGATTGGCACGGACGTTAGGAGGCTCTCAAGACATCGGCCGCGCTCCCAAAGTTCCTTATTATCCGGCGAAGGACGCTTTGTGGCGGCGGGGGAGTCGGCGGATTCTGGAATTGCCTATGGCGGTACTGCCCATATTGGAACTACCGTTTCTTGGGACAATGTTATTCCTTTTTGGTCGCGGCGTGTTCAAGGCAAGCGCTTGGTACATGAGACGATTTGAGCACCCCGTCGTCTACGGGCTGCACGGCATTGAGCTTGTGGATTATCATTCCTGCATCCAGGATGAACGGCTTAAGGTAAAACCAGGCCTTGCCAAGCCGCTTGCAGTAAAACTGGACCTCTATGCGGGTATGCTGGATCAGTTCCGACAGCATTATTCGTTTGTGACGATGCGTGAATTGGCTGCCGCCTACCAGGATGGCTGATCCTATGGATGAGGGCAAGCGCTATATTCGTAAACTCTATGATTCCGTGATCAACGATTACTCCGGAAGCTTCGCCACACGAGCGGGACGCTATTACATATGTAAAAAGATGCGGACGTTTTTAGAATCCTTTCCCGAGCGCCAGCCATTGGAGCTCCGCCTTTTGGAAGTAGGTAGCGCCGATGGCGTTTTTACCGAGCAGCTCGCCCGGCTTGGTTTTCAGCTCTACAGCTTGGACATATCTTTTTCGCAGTTGCGCAGGGCCAAAGATCGCGTGCCAAGCGTTAAAGGATTCATAAACGCGGATGGAGAAGTCTTGCCCTTCCAGCCGGAGAGCTTCGATATTATTGTGAGCATGTGCACCGTTCGCTACTTCACCCACCCCGATCAGGCGATTGCGGATTGGTATCAGCTGCTCAAGCCAGGCGGAATACTGGCGATTGATGTGCCCAATAAATTTTGTCCGTTCTTCTTGGGCTTAAACCGGTTGGTCAACGTGCTCTTTGGGGTGCCTAACCCGAAGCGGACGGCGAAGTATTCCTCAAACTCTGTTCGGCGGTTGTTTGAAGCCAGTGGTTTTGAGGCGGTACGCACGACACCGATTCTGCTAGTGTACCGCTATTTCGCCGATCCCGTGTTCTACATCGCCTGGTCGCTCGAGCAGGTTTTAGCGCGAATTCCAGGGATGCGTAACTTCTTAGCGCTCATTGTGTGTACAGGAAAACGGCCCGAGAAGAAAGCGACGCTCCTACGGACACAACAGGTACAGCCTGAAACGGTGGAGACGAAAACGTGAAGGCATCAAAGGCGGTTATGCCAGACGAAGTCTATATTCATCCAACCGCGTGCGTGGACCGACCCGCGACGATCGGCGAAGGAACAAAGATCTGGCACTTTTGCCACGTCATGGCCGGCGCCACGATCGGGCCACGGTGTATCTTGGGCCAGAACGTGTTTATCGGCAAGGGGGCGGTGATCGGTCGCGGCGTGAAAATCCAGAACAACGTGTCGGTCTACGAGGGTGTGACATTGGAAGACGAGGTTTTCTGCGGGCCCTCGGTCGTATTCACGAATGTGGTCAACCCACGAAGCGCCATCGAACGCAAGGACGAGTTCCGCCGGACCCTCATCCGACAGGGTGCGACGCTTGGCGCGAATGCGACGATCCTCTGCGGTATTCGCATCGGCCAGTACGCCTTTGTCGGGGCCGGGGCGGTCGTCACGCGGAATGTGCCAGATCATGCGCTCGTGGCGGGTGTGCCGGCACGCCAGACCGGATGGGTTTGCCGCTGCGGTTGTACACTGGACCGGTCGGGCGATGATGCGTGGACGTGTGGCGGTTGCACCAGCTCCTACCGTTTTGACGCGCTGCGACAGCGATGACTCAATCCCTGCAGTGCCTGTATCTAACCTACGATGGCCTCCTTGATCCGCTAGGGCAGTCCCAGATTGTGCCCTATCTCAAAGGGCTTGCGCGGCGCGGGGTGGGGCTAACCGTTGTGAGTTGTGAGCGTCGTACCCGCGCCGCCGACGCGCCGCAGCTTGAGGCAGAGCTACGACCTCTGGGTATCCGCTGGATCCGACTGCGCTACCACAAGTGGCCGCCTGTACTATCAACGGCCTGGGACATCCTGTGCGGGGTCGTAGCGGCGGACCGTGCAGCAGGCCGGTGGCGGCCGCAGGTGGTGCATGCGCGCAGTTATGTAGCCGGACTGGTCGCCCTCTGGGTGGCGCGCCGACCGGGAACCAAGTTTCTCTTCGATATGCGCGGCTTCTGGCCGGAGGAGCGAGTGGAGGGTCGCCTATGGAAAGATGGTGGTTGGTTGTTCCGCGCCGCAAAGTGGTGGGAAGTGTGGCTCTTCCGCCGGGCGGACGCCATCGTGATCTTGGCGGAGCGCGGGCAGCACATCCTGGCCGAGCGGTTGGGAGCCTACGGGTTGCACCCACGGGTTGTTGTCATCCCGACGTGCGTGGATGTTGGCCGGTTCAGCCCGGATCCGGCGGCTTCAGGGAAGCGTCCGGCCGTCGTCTACGTGGGCTCCGTCGGCACGTGGTACCTGTTCCGGGAGATGGCGGCGTTCGTTCGCGCATTGCGAGAACATATTCCGGGCCTCGAGTGGCGGGTCCTCACTAACGGATGGGATCCCGTGATCCATGACGTCCTGTCAGATTGGGAGCCGGGATCGTATCGGGTCGAGACGCTGGCTCATGAGCAGGTGGCTACCGTGCTGCGCTCTGCCGTGGCCAGCCTCTGCTTCATCAGTCCGGTCAGCTCAAAGTTGGCCTGCTGTCCTACCAAGGTCGGAGAATCGCTGGCCTGTGGCGTACCAGTGGTTGTGACGCGGGGCGTGGGGGATTGCGATACCCTCATCGAAGAGGAGCGAGTGGGCATAACGGTGCCCGTCGACCCCGGTGACGGATACCGGGAGGCAGCCGTGCGGCTGGTCGCGCTACTCGCCGAGGGTCCTGCGCTCACCCACCGATGCCGTCGAGTAGCCGTCACACGGTTCGATCTCGACCGCGGGGTGGAGCGGTATCTGACGCTCTACCACGACCTCATCGGCTCGCACGCAAACGCGGCGCGGCCGGTGCGTGTACGAGCGATCGCTACCAACTCGTCGGTTCGTCTGAACCGATTCGTCCGCTCGGGGTCGAGGTGAACCAACAGCCGTGGACCTTGGGGCGCGAGGTCGAGGATTTCTGGCGCTGCGACGTCGGCGTCTATCCACTCTGGGACGATCCATGGAACCTGGGCAAGTGCGGCTTCAGGACAATCGAGTTTATGGCATGCGGAGTGCCGGTGGTCGCCGCCGCAGTTGGCGCGAACCACAAGATCATTACCGATGGACACAACGGTTTTCTGGCGTCCTCGCCGGAGGAATGGGTAGAGAAGCTGGTGCAGTTGCTGCTACACACGGAGCTTCGCCAGCGGATTGGGATGGCGGGCCGACGGACGGCAGAGGCACGGTGCTCGCTCGCCGCGAACGCCCACATCCTGATTGGCGCGCTGCGAGACGTACTCGCAAGGCCGTCGAGCGACCAATGTCTACAATTTCCGCGAGCAGTTGTGCGCCAACCTGGCCGGACAAGGTGTACGGCTCCGTAACGCCTCCAATAGTGCGGACAGCCATTGAGCAAGAGGCGAGTTCATGAAATTGAAGCTCCTCGAATCACTTCGATGTCCGTCCTGTCGATCCATGCTTCATCTGACCAATCCGGTCTTGGAACAGTTCCAGCGCCTCTCAGAAGTGGTACCACCCCTTTGTCAGGAGACATGTCCATTCCCTGAGCTGACCGGTATCCCGAGAGACTGTGTCCGCTGTCACCAGTACGAAGTCGTTGCCGGTTCGTTAGCGTGTAGGGAGTGTGGAACTCTGTACCCGATAGAGGGAGGGATTCCACACTGTCTGGTTTCGCTGACTCAAGATAGTCGCAAGAGGACGGCGTCCAGCTACAGTTATCTCTGGAAGCAGTCCTCCGGTTCTCGTGAAGACCGTGACCCCCCAATCTACCATTTTGACCATATCCAAGAGAGCCTGTTGCTGGAGGCGCCGAAGGGGTTGGTCTTGGACGCCGGATGCGGCGGTGGGATCGATCTCGCACATCAGGCCAGCCGCCAAGGTGTGGAGGCGATCGGCGTCGACTTAAGCGACGGAGGCTGTCAAGCCAGCTTCAGGCGGACATGGGAACTGCCCACAGCACATGTGGTTCAAGCGGATCTGAGTCGTCTCCCATTTGAGGATGAGACGTTTGATGTTGTGTACTCCTATGGAGTGCTACACCATTTGGAGTCCCCAGAGGGTGGTCTGAGGGAGCTTGTCCGGGTGGTGAAGTCTGGTGGGCAGCTGGCGGTGTACCTTTATGAAGATTTCGGAGAGCGGGCAGCCGGTTGGCGGTGGCTTTTAGCGATTGTGAATTACATCCGTCATCTGACCCCTCGGATTCCCCATCGTATTCTGTACCGATTCTGCCAGTTCGCCGCCCCTGTTGTGTATCTCATATTCACTGTGCCGTCAAAGGTACTCCGGCACGTCCGATGGCTTCGCTCGTTCGCAGAGAGTCTCCCATTTCGCCACGGCGCGGGGCCCTTCAGTCTTGCTGGTGATTTGTATGATCGCTTCTCCACGCCCATTGAACGCCGCTATAGCCGGTCCGGGGCCCTGCAGTTCTTGGCCGCAGGAGGCCTTCAAGATGTCGTGATTGCCTATGAACGCGGATGGATGGTTGCCGGGAGAAAGCCCGGGTCACTGGTACATGCGTCATAGCATTGGGTGCAATTTCTCCAGCCTCTCAATCGCCCAGCTTTGGCATAAAGGATGCATGGGGTTCGCGGCGATTCTCGTCGCCCAGGCGTTCGGCAGTCAGGTATTGGGGCGTCTCATTTCTGACATTTCGTTTGTATGAATGTTCTGGTCCCTCATCAATGCTGGACTTGGGTAAGCGGATTTGGCGCCGGTTCACGACAGGGTGGCGGGGTTACATGGCACCGAGAAGCATACGATTTAATTTTTCCAGTCTACTGACAGCTCAGCTCTGGCACCGGGGTTGCTTAGGGATCTCAGCAATCTTGGTGGCGCACACCTTTGGTAGGGACAGCCTCGGACGTCTGCTTACCGGAATTTCATTTGTCTTCATGTTCTGGCCACTCATTGATGCGGGATTAGCGGAACTCTTTATTCGTGATGTCGCCGGTCACCGGGAGCAATTGCCCGCGTATGTCTGGCAAGTCATTCGGCTGAAAAGCTGGCTAACCCTCGTTTCGTTTCTAGCCATTTGGGCGGTCGCGGTAGCGTACACTCCCATGCGGAAAGATTTGCCCCTCGTTACTTGCTTAGCACTGATCCTTATCATGGAGTCCTACACTATTCTGCTCCGATCCGTCTTCCGCATTCAGGAACGGATGCATAGGGAAGCCATCCTCTGGGCAATTGATGGGTCGCTGAAACTGGCTGTGGTGTGGTCCGTCATCTGGATGCCAGGTCTCAGTGATCCGCTGCTGGCCATCGCCATAGGTTGGTTGGCTGTTGGGTCACTGAGTTGTGGCTTGGCCGCCTGGGTAGTGCGAGCTTGGTGGCCCTGGAGGCAGGTGACGGCAAGTTCTCGAGTTGGTACGTGGTTTGCTCTATTGCAGCGAAGTCTCCCACTCGTCATGGTTTTTTCTCTCAGCCTAATGAATCTTCGCGTCACTATTGTATTTCTTGGTGTCCTCTCCAGCCATGCCGACGCTGGGTACTTCGGCGCTGGCGAGCGGTTGTTGGAAGCGATCCAAGTTCTTCCATTGGCGCTCGCCTATGTCCTGTTACCGGTTAGCGCACGCCTGGCGAATTCAATGGAAGAATTACGTGCGCTGACGCGCCGGGTCCTGGGCTGGCTCATTGGGGGGGCGCTCATCGTGGCGTGGGGCTTAGTTGTATGGGGAGGGGGGTTGTTGCGGCTCATCTTTGGCTCGGCATTCCAGCAGGCTACATCGCTGATGGGAGTCCTAGCTTGGATCGTGGTACCGCTCTTCCTGAAGCCGGTTATGGAAAAGATCCTGTGTGGTATCCATCAGCAGGGTATGGTGTGGCGCGCTTATCTGATCGTGAGCTGTGCCAACGCTCTCGCGCTCTTCATTGTGGTGCCTGCGGCTGGGCTCTCTGGCGCTGCCTCCTGTGTTTTAGTGGCGGAACTCGCCAGTGTTGCGATTTTGGCTGTAGGGTTATGGTGGTCGCTGCGACAGGAGCAGGTGGTACACGCACTCCCCCAGGGGGCTGGTGCATTCGTCCAAGTGGAAAACCTGTAACGTACACGTATCATGGAACCACGTCAGAACCGTGCACTTCAAGTCATCGTTGGCATGGCCAGAAGCGCCAAGCGTCTAGGGCTGGTCGTACCCGGACGATGGATGAAGCGCCTTGCCGCGTCGTGGCTTCACTTACAGATTCGAGCGAATGGTCTCAGGCTTGCAGGGGATGCGAGACATTGGCAGCTCTTGGACGAAATCCAACGCGGCGCATTCGAGCCAGAGACAGTCCGGTTGGTTCGAGAACTTATTAGACCCGGAGCGGTTGTTGTAGATGTGGGTGCATGCCTCGGATTCTATACGCTGCTGGCTGCGCAGTTGGCTGGACCGGGCGGAGTAGTATATGCTTTTGAGCCCGATCCGCGCAACGTGCGATGGCTTCATCACAATCTCCGCATCAACCACTGCCAGAACGTGACCGTAGTTCCAAGTGCCGTTTCGGATGCTCCGGGGGTGCGCCAACTTTTCCTCCACCAGTCAGATCCGAGTCAGAGCAGTCTCCACACGACGGCGCGACGGGCGCGTCGCATCCCAGTTCAAACCGTAACACTGGATGGCGTGCTCGATGGTCGCCGCGTTGATCTCATCAAACTGGATATTGAGGGTGGAGAATTGCGGGCTCTTAAAGGGTTGCGGCAGACGATCACCAGCAACCCACAAATGCGGTTATTGGTCGAATTGAATCCAAGAGCGCTTGGATGCGCGCAGGTTAGCGAGTCGGCGCTAGTGAGTTGGCTGGAGGCGGCTGGCTTTTCCATGGTTAGGCTCGATGAGCGATGTACGCCAGAAGGGGAGCCCATTGCCTGGAATCTGTATTGTGAGAGGGAAGAGCTGGCCGCATCTACACCGCTGGCTCGCTTCCTTGCGGGCCCATCATGCTAACGAACCAACGCATCATCTGCATTTCCTCCATTGACTGGGATTTCCTGTGGCAGCAACATCAGGAAATCATGGCGACCTTCGCGCAGTATGGGAACACCGTCCTATACGTTGAAAATACCGGCGTGCGTCCCCCGCGGCTATCGGATGTGCCTCGAATCCTGCACCGGCTTCGCAACTGGCGGCGTAGTCTCTGGGGCTTCCGGAAAGAGCGGGAGCACCTCTACATCTACTCGCCGCTCATCCTGCCGTTTCCGTATTCGCGGGTGGCGGGTTGGATCAACCGATGGATCGTCACAACCTCGATCAAGTGGTGGATGCGCTCGGTGCGCTTCCATAATCCGATCTTCTGGACGTTTCTTCCAACCCAGTTAACCTTGGATATTGCCGAGGCGATCGACCATCAGTTGCTCGTCTATTATGCGACTGATAACTTCGCGGCAACCTCCAAGGCTGCAGGAAAAATTCGCCGGGTGGAGCCAGACGTGCTAAAGGCAGCCGACCTCGTCTTTGTGAACTCGTGCAATCGGCTGGCCTACTGCCAACAATACAGCCCACGTGTCGTGCAGGTACCAATGGGGATCAGTGTTGAGGTTTTTGAAGAGGCCAAGCGTACAGGCTTCGACTGTCCGGAAGATCTTCGAGGGGTGAGCGCTCCCATTATCGGCTATATCGGTGGTGTACGGACTTCGATCGATCAAGCGCTCGTCCGTCAAGTCGCGGAAGCCTTTCCTCGGTGCACCGTCGCGATGGTCGGTCCTCTTCAAACCAACGTGAGTGCGCTAAAGATGTGCCGGAACATCCTCTTGCTGGGCAATAAAGCGCATCGGGAGATACCGTGGTATATCCAGGCGTTTTCTTGTTGCGTGATTCCGTATGTGAAGGACGAGTATACTGACAGCGTCTCGGCGGCCAAGCTGGGCGAATATCTCATCATGGGCAAGCCGGTGGTCTCCACCAATATTGCAGAGATTGAGGCGTATGCGCAGACGATTCCACCACGCGCCATCTATGTGGCGCGCACAGCCGCTGAATTCATCCAGCACGTGAGGACCGCGCTTGCTGAGGACGGCGAGCATCGAATGCAGCGAGTTCAGTTGGCCCGGGAGCGAGCGTGGAGCCGGATCATTGAGACGATGTCAGCCCACATCGAGGCACGCATTCGTCAAATCGAGGCCGCTCCCCTCGCCTGGCAGGAACGCTTTACGGTGATGGGTAGACGAATTCGACGCCGGCTCCTTACAACGACGATGACGCTGGGGTTGGCCTACGCTGTGTTTGCCTATTCGCCGCTGGTCTGGTGGGTTGGGGCCCCGCTGAAGATTGCGCAGCCACCACGCCAGAGCGATGCCATTGTGGTGTTTGCGGGTGGGGTGGGTGAGTCCGGTCAAGCGGGTCAGGGGTACACGGAGCGTGTCGAGCGGGCGGTGGAATTGTACCGGCAAGGCTATGCGCACCGCCTGATCCTTTCATCGGGCTATGTCTATTCCCTCAATGAAACTGATGTCATGAAGGCGCTTGCTGTGTCGTTGGGGGTCCCCCCCGCAGCAATTCTTTCCGAGCCTCGCGCGCGCAACACTTATCAGAATGTCCGATTCACCGGCGAGATGGTACGAGCGGCAGGTGGGCGCTCAATCCTCTTAGTGAGTTCGCCCTATCACATGCGGCGCTGCTTGCTGGTGTTTCATCGACAATTGCCGGCTTTAACGGTGATTCCGACACCGATTGAGCGAAGCGTATTCTTTGCGCACGGTCCCTGCGTTGAATGGAGGCAATGGCGGGCGATTCTGCATGAATATGCCGGCATTCTCTGTTACTGGCTGTATGGGTATTTGTAATTCTTGATGAGAAAGTACTACCTGCCGGGCGATTCTGGCCATGCGCACCATGAGCATTGGGATACCGTCTGGAACGACACGGCCCTCGACGAGGCCCTGCGCGTCGTGCGGTGCAATTTCCTCATGGGGTCTTCGCGAAGTACTTCCCCAAGACGGGGAAGATTCTTGAGGCGGGCTGCGGCCTTGGCCAGTACGTGGCCTGGTACCGGCAGCTCGGCGCAGCCGTTGGTACGCGTCAGTCTGCGGATGGCGGCAGCGTGTGTTGCCCACATGCTGCTGCTCGTCTGCCGGAAAACGGACGCGTGAGATACTTCGATAAGTGGAAAACTCGTCGTTCCTATGGTCGTGCAGCCGCAGGAGGCCCACGTATGAAGATTCTTGTGACGGGATCAGCGGGGATGGTTGGCAGCGCCTTGTGCCCGACGCTGCGAAGTCAAGACCATGATGTGGTTGCGACCGATTTGCGCCCCGCCAGTCCAACATCTCAGTTGTTGGATGTTTGCGACCTTAATCAGGTTACCCGCTTCATAGCATTGACGAGGCCGGACCTCGTCATCCATCTTGCCGCGGAAACCGACGTAGATCGATGCGAAAAGGAGCCCCTCCACGCCTATGCGACCAACGCAGTCGGGACCGAGTACGTTGCTCAAATTTGTGCCCAAAGGGGAGTTCGCCTGCTTTATGTGAGCACAGCAGGTGTATTTGACGGGTTAAAGAGTAGTCCATACGTGGAATCTGACAGGCCCAATCCAGTGAACGTGTACGGGCGAACGAAGCTCGCTGGGGAATTTGCCGTTCAGCAGCTCCGCAACCATCTCATTGTCCGGGCGGGATGGATGGTGGGTGGTGTGGAGCGTGACAAGAAGTTTGCAGGCAAGATCCTCCGCCTACTGGAGGATCGTCGTACGCTATCGGTTGTGACGGATAAGATTGGCAGCCCCACCTTTACTGAAGATCTTTCAAGGGGGATAGCAGCCCTGATTGAAACCCGCCACACTGGGGTATTTCATATGACGAACCACGGCGTCTGCTCCCGATATGAATTTGCCTGTAAGCTCGTGGAGTATCTAGGACGCAAGGATGTGACTATTACTCCAATAACCTCCGAGGCGTTTCCTCTGCCCGCACCACGAGCAGCATCAGAAGCTATGCAGAATGAGCGCTTACAGACGCATGGGATGGATCTGATGCCAACCTGGGAAGAGGCGCTACGAAAGTATGTGCACCAGTATCAACAACAGGTGAACGCGTGCGCGTCCTCTTCCTAGTTCCCCATCCCATCGAAGGCGCCAGCAGCCGCTATCGGGTGCTGCAGTACATCCCGCACCTAGAGGCGCAGGGTATTTCCTGTACGGTCAGTTCGTTTCTTTCGTCGGGATTCTATCGGATCATCTACCAGAAGGGTCGCTGGGGAAAGAAGCTCGGCTATTTCCTGGTAAGCACGCTGAGGCGACTGCGAGACGTTCTCCGCAGCGGGCGATACGACGCCGTCTTCGTTCATCTCGAGGCGTTTCCATTGGGCCCTCCGCTGATCGAATGGCTGTTGTCTCTGCGGCACATCCCGGTCGTGTTTGATTTGGACGACGCCATTTTTCTTCCCCAGCGCAGCGGGACGAATCGAGCGGTGAACTGGCTGCGCGCCTCGCAGAAACTTCCCGCGATCCTTCGGTGGAGCCGCTGCGTGATTACATGCAACGACTACCTCCGAGACTACGTCAGGCAGTTCAATCCGAACGTCTACGTCATCCCCACTTCGGTGGATACGCACACATTTGTGCCTGTGCCAACGCGTCACCGGCAGAAGCCAGTGATAGGGTGGATCGGGAGCCACAGCACGACACCGTATCTCCACAGCCTGAAACAGGTCCTGCGCCGCGTTGCGGATCGCCATGCCTTTGCCCTGAAGGTGGTCGGTGCGAGCGAGCCGTTTCAAGTCTCCGGGGTAGACGTAATCCAGGAACCATGGACGCTCGCAAAGGACGTACTGCATTTCCAGGACCTCGACGTGGGCGTCTATCCCTTGCCGAACGATCCCTGGGTCCTTGGCAAGACGGGGTTCAAAACCGTGCAATATATGGCGGTGGGGGTTCCGTGCGTGGTGTCACGCGTCGGCAGAAACTGCGAAATCATTGAGGACGGCGTGAACGGTTTTCTGGCGGGCTCCGAAGATGAGTGGGTTCAAAAGCTCGGGCAGCTCTTGGAAGATCCAGCGTTACGCCGGCGGTTGGGCGCCGCAGGGCGAAAGACCGTCGAGGAACGGTTCTCCCTGCATCGGCAAATACCCCTCTATCTCGAGGTCCTCCAACGGGTGACTCAGAAACCGGTTTCACGATTGCTCCCAAGCGGGTTGGATCCCATCGCTGGGCAGCAAGTGGAGTTCGGTCAGCTTGCAGCCGGACCGGCGCGACGTACTGTGCAAACAGAAATGACACATGAAGGCGACGCAAACATATTGAAGATGGAACCGAACGCATGAAAACGCGTGACAAGCGCATCCGCTGGATCGTGCCGGCGTTGTGCGGGGCAGGACTCATCGTGCTCGCACGGTGGCCCGTGACCACCCGGATCGGGGTGGATTACCAGGAGTTCACCAGATCGGTTCCGCTCTATGAAAAAGCCATCAACTTCCTGAGTCGAGATCTGCAGACCCGCCGCTTCGCGGCGGAGGTAGCCCAAGGAGCGGCAAAGAATGACGAACAGAAGCTCTTGAAGATCTTTTTGTGGGTGACTCGGAATATCCATCCTACCCCGAGTGGTTTTCCTGTGGTGGACGATCACCCGCTGCATATTCTCATCCGCGGCTACGGAGCAAAGGATCAACGGACGGAGGCCTTTGCGCTGTTGGCAAACTACGCCGGATTTCCTGCGACATTGGCCAAGCTGAACAGCCCTGGAGCAACCCCTCTTGTGGATGTGGCGGTGGTTCGATGCCAGAAAAAAACGCTCCTGTTTGATGTGGTGCGCCGGCTCTACTTTACAGACGAGCGCGGTCAGCTCGCTGACATAGACGAGTTAGCCAATCATCCTGAGTGGATTGCTCGAGTTGCGCATCAGGTTGTGGTGGATGGAGTGCCCTATGAGCGATACCTTCTCAATCTGCGCGATTTGCAGGCGACATTTTCCCGCATGGAAGCTCAGAAGCCCTGGCCGCGGATGTGGCAGGAATTTCGTCGTCTCCTCGGTGTTCATGAGATCTAGGAGGACGATGATCGGAGTGCGCGCCTAATGGGAACAGATGCAATGCGGATTCCTGTGATGATCCTTTGCGGTGGCGAAGGCAGCCGCTTGAAAGAAGAGACCGAATTGCGGCCGAAGCCCATGCTCTACATCGGGAACCGCCCCATTCTCTGGCATATCATGAAACGGTACGCCTCCTACGGGCTGAAGGATTTCATCCTCTGTCTCGGGTACAAGGGGCACATCATCAAGGACTATTTTATCAACTACAGGACGTATAGTTCCGACCTGACCGTTCAATTGGGCACACCGCACGCGATCCAGCATCATACGGATAACGCCGACGAGGACTGGCGTGTGACACTCGTCGAAACCGGTGAAACCGCAAAGACGGGGGCTCGTGTGGCGCGGGCCGGCCGGTACCTGCAGAGCGATACGTTCTGTTTGACGTATGGCGACGGCTTAAGCGATCTCGATATCCGGGCGCTCTTGGCCTTCCACCGTGCACATGGGAAGATCGGCACCGTGACTGGCGTCCGCCCCTCCGGCCGTTTCGGCGAATTGGAAGCGGATCCCTCGGGGCTGGCCGTCCAGTTCAACGAGAAACCCCAGGCCACAGGGGGATTGATCAACGGGGGATTCTTTGTGTTTCAACGGGCGTTTCTGGAGCGCTTCTTGGAGAACCGCGACGACTTGGTTCTGGAGCAGGAACCGCTCCAGCGGTTGGTCCAGGCGAAGGAGCTGATGGTGTATCCCCATACGGGATTCTGGCAGCCGATGGACACCTATCGGGAATTCAAGTTGCTGAACGAACTCTGGGCGACAGGGACGGCTCCATGGAAACTCTAGCGGCGGCTGCACGCACGAGAGACTCCGCATTCTGGCGCGATCGCCCGGTGTTGGTCACAGGAGCGACGGGCCTGCAAGGCAGCTGGTTGAGCCAAGCCTTGCGGGCTGCGGAAGCAGAGGTGGTCGCTCTTATTCGCGACTGGGTGCCCCAGTCGGAATTATGCCGCTCAGGAATGATCGAGCAGATCCGTGTTGTACGTGGCGATGTGTGCGATCAAGAACTTCTTGAACGCGTTCTGGGCGAGTACGAAATCAAGACCATCTTCCATCTGGCTGCCCAGACGATTGTGACCATTGCCAACCGCAACCCCGTTTCCACCTTCGAGAGTAACGTTCGAGGTACCTGGGTCGTTCTTGAGGCCTGTCGGCGGTCGCCCTCGGTCGAACAGGTGATCATCGCGTCATCGGATAAGGCGTACGGAGCGCACAAGGACCTTCCGTATCGCGAAGACGCCCCGCTCAAGGGCCAGCATCCGTATGACGTCAGCAAATCGTGTGCGGATCTCTTGGCCCAGGCCTACGGGCGGACCTACAAACTGCCGGTGGTCATTGCGCGCTGCGGAAACCTGTATGGGGGGGGGGACCTCAACTGGAATCGCATCGTTCCGGGGACGATCCGCTCCGTGCTTCGAGATGAGCGTCCGATCATTCGCAGCGACGGCTCCCTAGTCCGGGACTACTTCTACGTCGAAGACGGCGCCATGGCCTACCTCCAGCTGGCTGAACGGCTCGCTGCAGACGGTTCCCTGCGCGGCGAAGCCTTTAATTTCAGCAGCGAGCGCCCGGTGAGCGTGCTGGAGATCGTCCGCCAGATTCTCGCGCTGATGGGGCGGGAAGGGGTGCAGCCGATGATCCAAAACCAGTCCCCCAATGAAATCGCCCACCAGTATCTGGATGCGCTCAAAGCCAGGCAGCGATTGGGTTGGACATCGCAATTCGATCTCCAGGAAGGGCTGCGCCGCACGATCCAGTGGTATCGGGAATTTTTCCTCACGAAACGCGATGATTGACGGCGTCCTCGTGCATCCTCTGCGGCAGATTCCCGATGAGCGCGGTCGGGTGATGCACATGCTGAAATCGAGCGATCCTCATTTTGAGCAGTTCGGAGAGATTTATTTTTCGATGGTCTATCCAGGGGTGGTGAAAGGATGGCACCGGCACACGCGCATGACGATCAACTATGCCGTGGTGGTGGGGATGATTAAGCTGGTACTCTACGACGATCGCCCGAATTCTCCCTCCTGTCACCAATTAGAAGAGATCTTTGTGGGAGAGGCCTGTTATTGCTTGGTTAAAATTCCCCCCATGATCTGGAACGGATTCAAAGGCATCGGGGCCGCGCTTGCGATTGTGGCGAATTGCGCGACCATCCCGCATGATCCGGCCGAGATCGAACGGCTGGATCCGATGGCGAACCACATCCCGTATGACTGGAGCCTGAAGCATCGTTGAGCGCCACGAGCATGATGCTACACGAGGAGGAGGCGGAATGAAGGTCGTTGTGGTGATGCCGGCCTTTAACGTGGCGCGGACGCTTGAGAAGACCTACCACGCATTGCCGGCGAGTCTGCGGAAGCACGTGCTCTTGGGGGATAATCAGAGCACGGATGGAACGTCCGAGCTGGCCACGCGCTTGGGCATAGAGGTGATCCGCCATGAAAAGAACTACGGTTATGGGGGGAATCTGAAGCGGCTCTTCCGGCACGCGATCGCCCACGGAGCCGATGTGGTCGTGGAGCTGCATCCGGATTTCCAATATGATCCCGGGCTGGTCGATATTCTGGTGGAATATATCCGGCGGGACTACTTTGACGTCATGCAGGGCAACCGCATCCGGAGCCGTGATGAAGCCTTGGCGGGCGGGATGCACTGGTATCGGTATCTGGGCAACCGCTGTATCACCATCTTTGAAAACCTGTGGTTCGGGATCACGCTGGGAGAGTGGCATTCCGGGCTGAAGGCGTTACGGGCCGAGGTGCTGGCACAGCTGCCTTTGGAGACATATCCGGATACGCACGCGTTTGCGAGCGACATCCTCATGGACTGCGTGATGAAAGGTTTTCGTGTGGGCGAGGTGCCCATTCCTGTTCGGTATGACGCTGAGAGTTCATCAGTGAACTTGCCAGGACTGTTTGCGTACAGCGTAAGGACGTTTCTAGCGGCCTGCAGGCGCCCACCATGGAAAAAACGACCATTTGGATCGGCGAAGTTACCACCGTTGAAAACCGCTGAAGGAGTAGAAGCCGACGCGAACTCTCTCTTCGTTCAAGCTGGTTGGACCGCTGAATCGTTGTAGCGATTTGAGAAAGACAAGCATCCACACCTTGTGTGAGGGCGGATCGTGATGACTTCCAATGCTGTTGACCTTGAAGCACTTCCTTCTAGCGTGGGCACCTTCATATGTGTGGTGTGTCATCAGGCCCACTGGAGCGAGGTGGCTCCTGACGATCATCGGTTTCAGTTGTTTCGATGTCGTGAATGCGGATGTTACCGAATTGATCTCAAGCGGCCGCCATCCATCGAACTCTACGATCGCTACCACTCGGATGATTCGGCCCAGCGCCTTTCAGGGATCTTTCATCCTCTGTGGCGGATGATTCGCCGCCAGCGAGCCAAACGTATTTTACGCAGTGCTCCCGCCAACTCGCGCGTCTGTGATGTGGGTTGCGAGCGGGGCGAACTCTTGGCCGTCTTGAAGCAAGCCGGGTGGGCGGTCGAGGGCACGCAGCTGTCCAGGCCCGCTGCGGAGTTTGCCCGAAGGCATTTTGGGATCAACGTCTATGTCGGCGAGTTGGCCGATGCCCCATTTGCGCGCGACACCTTCGATGTCATACTCATGATCCATGTGTTGGAACACCTCCCGTCTCCCGAGGCGTATCTCGCCCAGGTCAGGCGGATGCTGCGGCCGGGGGGTGTCTTTTGGGTCGAAGTGCCCAACGCCGGAAGCTTGACGGCGAGGCTCTGCGGAAAACGGTGGCTGCATCACGACCCGGAGCACCACTACTGGAATTTTACCAAGCGCGGGTTGCTCTGCCTGCTCGGCCGTCAGGGGTTTGCTATCGAGCGGATGCACCACTACAGCTGGGAGCATGCGCCCATCGGGTGCGTGCAATCGTGGCTCAATTTCCTTCCCGGGCCGCGGAATGTCGTCTTCGGCATCATCCGTGAGGGGCTCTCGAAGCAGCCGCGAGTCCTCGCGGTTCAATTGCTGCATGCAGCCCTTGCCGCGCTGCTCTTGCCTGCTGCGTGCATCGTTTCCACCCTGGAAAGCTTCTGTGGGGAGGGCCAAATTATTCTGGTCCGGGCAAGAAGAGATGCGGGCAACGAGCCGCGGCCAACGTAAAACGGTTTTCAGCCTATGACCCCCTCGGCGTTCGTGAATACCCGTCGCAACCCGGCAGCGGCAGCCGGCACCCCGCGCAGCGGAGTGTCGCGCAAATCAATGCATACCCGGTGTCGGATGTGCCGCACCTCGCTTCCCGAGCCCTTCCTCGATCTTGGCACGATGCCATTAGCCAACGCGTTCCTTTCTTCGACGGACGAGTTTGCCCGGGAGCGTTCGTATCCCCTCGCCGTGACCGCCTGTCCTGCCTGCGGATTGGTTCAGCTCACCTATGTGGTGCCCGCCGAACAGCTCTACCGCCATTACTTGTACGTCTCCTCCACCTCCGAAGCCGTGCGCCGGTACGCGGCCGGCCTTGCGGCTCGGATGATGGCGCATCATCACTTAGGTCCTGAGCATCTGGTGGTGGAGCTTGGGAGCAACGATGGGCTCGTGTTGCGGGAATTCCAGCGGCGCGGGGTGCGGGTGGTGGGGGTCGAGCCGGCCGGAAATATTGCGGCGATGGCCAGAGCCGCCGGCGTGCCAACCGTGAATGATTTTTTCTCGGCTGACACCGCGAAGCGATTGGCCGCGAAGGAGGGGCCGGCCGATGTGATTTTGGGTCGCCACGTCTTCGCCCATATTGATGATCTTCATGGCTTCTTCGACGGGGTCTCCAGCCTTCTGACTGCCGATGGCGTGCTGTTAATCGAGGTGCCCTACCTCGGACATTTGATTGCCCGATTGGAGTTCGATACGATTTACCACGAACATCTCTCCTACTTGTCCGTGGAGCCGATGCGCATGCTCTGTGAGCAGCGCGGCTTTCAGCTTGTGGATGTTGAGCCAGTCGCGCTGCATGGGGGTTCCGTTCTCTTCTCGATTCAGCGGGCAGGCATGCATCACCGGACGACTGCCCGTGTCGAACGCCTGCGGCGACAAGAACGGCAGCACAGCCTGACCCGCCGGTTAACCCTCAGGCGGTTCGCCGCACGGGTGACGCAGTGGAAACAGAATTTTGAGTCGCGCATTGACCGGCTGAGCCGGTCGGGCGCCCGCCTTGCCGGATATGGGGCGGCCGCCAAAGCCAACACGCTGCTCAATTTTTGTCCCAGCGCGGCGCCCCGACTGCACTACATCCTTGACCGGAACCCCCACAAGCGAGGGCTCTATATGCCGGGGACCCACATCCCGGTCGTCAACGCCGATGGATGGAAGGATGCGACAATCTCCCACATCCTTATTCTTGCGTGGAATTTCAAGCATGAAATTATCGCCCAAATGCAACCGTTTGCGGCGCGCGGCGGCCGGTTTGTGATTCCGATCCCGCAGCCGAAGATCGTGTAACAGCGGATGAACCCCCGGGGTCTTGTGATTGGCGCTTCGGGACAGTTGGGGCGAGCGCTCTGTGCGGTGTTGCGAGATACGCATGAAGTGATCGAGGGTGTCCACCGGCTGCCGCGCACCGATCAAGTGTGCATCGATTTGGGCAAGCCGGCCGAGATGATCGCGACGATCCAGGCGCTGAAGCCGGCGCGGATTTTCATCGCGGGCGCCTTTTGTAACGTCGATCGAGCGGAGACGGATCATGCGGAGTGCTTTGCTGTCAATATGGAGGGGCCCCGGGCCATTGCAGCGTATGCCCAGGCCCACGGATGCACCGTCGTGTATTATTCCACCGACACCGTCTTTGACGGCACGAAAGAGCGCTATATCGAATCCGATCCCGCATGCCCCATGAATGTCTACTCGCAGAGCAAGGCACAGGGGGAGGCCGCGATTCGAACGCTCCTCCCAACGCACCACCTCATTCTCCGGACGGCCTGGCTCTATGGGCCGGATGAGGCGAAACGGAATTTCATTCTCCGGCTGGTGGAGCAGCTGCGGGCGGGGCAGCGTGTTGTGGTTCCGGCTGATCAATGGGGAAGCCCCACCTACACCGAAGATCTCGCTGCGGCGACGCGATTCCTAGTCGAACGCGGCCAGAGCGGCACCTTCCATGCGACGGGTCCGGATTTTCTTGATCGCGCTTCGTTGGCGCGCCGTATCTGCGCTTCCTTTGATTTGGATGCCAGGCTCGTGGCGCCTGCTCCCACTAGCCAGATGGGGCAGGCTGCCCTCCGCCCCTTGCGGATTCAGCTCGACTGCCAGAAGCTCCGCGCTCTCGGGATCGGTGAGTTCAGGGGGATCAATGCAGGCCTTGAGGCCCTTCGTCATGCGTCGGCGAATGACGCGGAAACCGCCCCGATGGCGCGCTGACCCACGGCGAGTGCATCTCAGCCCATGAGCACAGCCCCCATTCGAATTATCAGAATCATCACCCGCCTGAATATCGGCGGGCCGTCGATTCACGCCGTGCTCCTGTCCACGCAGCTCGACCCGGCGCGCTTTTCAACGTGCCTCGTGGTGGGAACGCCGGATTGGGACGAAGGGGATATGACTGCATCGCTGCAGGGATCTCGGACGAGGATTGTTCGGCTGCGGACGCTGCGCCGGCCCATTCGTCCCTGGGCGGATGTCGTGACGTTGATTGCGCTTCTCCGCATTTTTTGGCGGGAGCGTCCGCAGATCATCCACACGCATATGGCGAAGGCGGGGATGTTGGGCCGGCTGGCCGCGCACTTGTACAACCGTATCGGCCCCGGGCGGGTTCCGGCCGCGCGAGCCGTCGTCCTCCATACGTTCCATGGCCATGTCTTGGAGGGGTATTTTTCCGCGTGGCTTTCCCGCCTCTTTGTTACAATAGAACGATGGTTAGCTCGACGGACAGACTGTCTCATCGCCGTAAGCCGGACGATTCAACAGGAGCTGCTGGAAAAGGGGATTGGCCGCCCAGCGCAATGGCGGGTGATCCCTCTGGGTCTCGACCTTGCTTCGTTGGCTCAACTCCCCATGCCGAACGGCTCCTCCCCGCTGCGGTGCGGGGTCGTCGGGCCGCTCGCCCCCCCCCCAAATCCC
>OBEQ010462848.1_pt1 | contig 21337 bp, 24 predicted proteins | sample 1670901 | NCBI WGS metagenome assembly OBEQ01 (sample SAMEA104232315, study PRJEB22302) | groundwater metagenome | biome: forest; feature: aquifer; material: groundwater | place: USA | collected 2011-08-07 | depth 5.4 m
CCCGCCATGGCAGTGTGGCGGGCGGATCCGCCACGCTTGGTGGCGGACATAGTCCATAGTCCACAGTTGTTCTTAATGTGTAAGCCGACGTATTACACGATCGCCTACGAAATCAACCCGTGGATGAGCCTCAAGCGGCAGGCCAACCGCCAGCATGGGCGCGCCCAGTGGCAGGCACTGTACCGCCTCCTCACCCGTGAGCTCGGCGCGCGCGTCCACCTCCTGCCTCCCCATCCGGGCGTGCCGGATCTCGTCTTCACCGCCAACGCCGGACTCGTCCACGGGCGCACGGTGATTCGGAGCAACTTCCGATACCCCCAGCGGCAGCAGGAGGAGATGATCGTGGAGCGATACTTCAGGCAGAGGGGGTTTCGGGTGGTGAGGCTCGACCAACGGTTTCACTTCGAGGGGGAGGGCGACGCGCTGTGGATGAACGGCAGCCTGCTCTTTGGATTCCGGTTCCGCTCAGACGCCCCGGCCCACGAAGAGCTGGCGCGTCTTGTGAACGCGCGCGTGCTGCCGGTGGAGCTTTCGGACAAGCGGTTCTATCACCTCGACACCTGCTTCTGCCCGCTCGATGAGCAGACAGCGCTCTGGCTCCCAAGCGCATTTGACCGCTACGGGCGGAAGGTCATCGAGGGGTTCGTCAAGGATCCGATCAGCGTTTCTGAGGGGGACGCCAAGCGGTTTGCGTGCAACGCGATTGTGGCAGGGCGATCGATCGTCTTACAGGAAGGCGTTTCGACGCGGTTACGACGAGCGCTTGAGCGCCGCGGCTTTCGGCTCTACCCCGTGAACCTCTCGGAATTCTTAAAAGCCGGTGGCGCCGCGAAGTGCCTGGTGTTGCGCCTGGCGTAGGCGAATGGCCAATCAGTGTCCGTAGGACGCCGGCTCGTTCCCTTTCTTCCACTTGATGTTGCAGCCAATGCTCGGCATCTGCTTTGAGTTGACCGCTGTCCCCGCTAATACCGCATCAATCGCCGCACGCAGGTCCCGCCCGGTCACCGGTTTGCCGTTGCCCGGACGGCTGTCATCGAGCTGGCCGCGGTAGACGAGCTGGCGTTTCTCATCAAAGAGGAAGAAGTCCGGCGTGCACGCGGCGGTGTAGGCCTGCGCGGTCTCCTGGCTCTCGTCGTAGCAGAACGGAAACGTGAACCCGAGCTCCTTCGCCATCGCCGCAAGTTGCTTCGGCGCGTCGTCCGGATAGTTGGCGGTGTCGTTCGCGCTGATCGCGACAATCCCCGCACCCTTGTTCGCGTAGTCCTTCCCTAATCGTGCAAGCCCCTCCTTCACATGCTGCACGTAGGGGCAGTGCCGGCAGATGAACATGACGAGGAGCGCGTTCTTTCCGGCAAAGGTGGCAAGCGAAACGGTCTTGCCGGAGACCACGTCCGGCAGCTTGAAATCCGGCGCCGTCGTGCCGAGCGCCAACATCGTGGATGGGGTCAGGGCCATGGGATTATTTCAGCAGTTCGTCAATTTTCGCCGCAAGGATGAAGTCGTTCTCGGAGAGGCCGCCGATCGCGTGGGTGGAGAGCTCGATGGTGAGCTTCCGATAGCCGGTGAGGTGGAGATCCGGGTGATGGTCCTCGGCCTCGGCGATCGGTGCGATGCGCGCAATGAGGCTGACGGCGTTGAGGAAATCCTGACACTTCACGGTCTTGCGCAGGAGCTTGCCCTCGACCAACTCCCACCCGCCGAGATCCCGCAGCAACACCTGTGCTGCGCTCAATGGGAGCGGCTCGGTTCCCTTCTCGCACGGCTTGCACTTGCGTTGCGCTAAGGGTGGCCCGGCCATATCATGGGTTTCAGTGATTGTTGAAGACGATGGCAGTGATGGTTCAAGGAACTGCGGGGATGGTGGCCGCACACGTGAATCACTGTCATCAATGGGAAAATCGCTGGAATCAATCTCCCTCTAGGATCGCTCGATGCTCATGACACGATAGGGAATGAGCGCCTTCGGAAGGCTGAGGGTAAACCGCTCCCCTTTCTTCTTGCCGAGGAGCATCTTCCCAAGCGGCGAGGCGATGGAGAGTGTGCCGTTCTGGGGGTCGGCCTCATCCGGTCCGACGAGCCGGTAGCTGAACCGCTCCTTGGTCTGCTCGTCCTCAAGCGTCACCGTAGCACCCACCCGCGCCTCATCGGCCTTGAGGTCAAGCTCATCGATGATCTTCACGTAGGTCAGTTTGGCGTCGAGCTCTGCGAGGCGCTTCGAGACGTGCTGGAGCCGTTCGCGCGCCGCGTGGTATTCAGCATTTTCGCGCAGATCCCCCATCGCCGCCGCCTGACTGGCCTCTTCGGTCAGCTCGTGTTTCTGCTTGAGGAGTGATTTGTGTTCGGCCTGGAGCTTGGCGAGCCCTTCTTTAGTAAGGTAGGTCTCCGGCATGACAGTTCAAGGCTCAAGGCTGAAGGCTCAAGGGACCCCGTTGTACCTTGAACCTAGAAGCTGTTTCAAAACTCTTCGCATTGTGGATTGTGGATTGCGAATTGCGGATTGACCGGCGACACAATCCGCAATCGAAAATCCGAAATCCGCAATCTCAGAGGTGTTGAAATCGCCTCTACTTCGTCCAGTTCCGCTTGGCCGGCTTTGTCTGTTCCGGCGTCGGCGTGGGAGGCGCTGACGCCTCAGGTTTGGGGGCAGGGGCCGCCATCACCGGAGCTGATTGACTGGGAGATACGGGCGGCGCGCTCATGGAAGCCGATGGGCCAGCGACGACCAGACAGTTCTCATAGGAATCAGACACCGGAAACCCGTTGAAGCCGGGCACCCAGAAGGTCACCAGGTCCACCGCACCGGACCCAAGTCGCAACACCCCGCAGCCGGTTCCCTTCGCGAGCCCCGTCAGCGTGCCAACAAGCGGCGGGCCGGCTTTCGTCTCATTCACCACGTTGACGAGCACATCGACAAAACACGTCACCGCATTGAGCGCGCCGCGCCCAATCATGCCGCCGAATTTCCGGCCGTACTCCGGCGATTCCGCCGCCTCATGGATCTGCGTGCGCGCCGCCCAGGCCGGCTGGCTCACGAGCAACACCGACAGCGCGGCCATCCCCATCACTCGCCTCATCCAGACCTCCGTGTTAGTTGACATGACATAGCGGCAGTCTAGCGCGAACCCCAAAGAGTGTCAATAAGACAAAGGCTTGTTGCCAGGGTCAGAAGCAGTAGAGGCAAAGGTATTTCCCGTTGTGGGTCCCAATTTGGGTACCGCCGCCGCAGCTCGCGCTGGCCTTGGGATAGATCTGACATGTTCCGTCTCCGTTCTCCAACCGGATGACCGAATCACCGGCAGCGGTGCGTTTGACATGCAAGGGGTCTCCTGGATCCGTCGTCCCGATCCCGACGTTGCCGTCCTGGTCGATGACGAAGGGGGTGGAGTCGTTGGGCTGGTCGGTCACCCGGACGGCGAGGCCGCCGTCCTCCTCGGGCTTGTTGACCTGGAGCTTCGCGTGGGGGGTATTGAGCTCTCCGCTGCCCACCCGAAGCTCCTGGTAGACCCCCATCGGGGAGGGGTAGTAGGTCGTCAGGCTGATCTCCTCGGCGAGCGCGTAGAGCGCGTCGTCGCCCAGAGCAGCCCCACCACGAGCCAGCCGCGCCACTGGGTGTCTTTCATCCGCCACCTCCCGTTGTCTCCGGAGGTGTCAGGCACTTTCCCCGCTTTGCGAAGTGTCTGACACCTTCCGACACCTTCCGACACCTTCGATCTGCGCTCATCTACTTCGCTTTCATGGCGAGGAGGTCTTTGAGCTCGCGCATGAACTGCTCGACGTCCTTGAACTCCCGGTAGACCGAGGCGAAGCGCACGTAGGCGACCGGATCGATCGCGTGGAGCTTCTTCATAACGCGCTCGCCGATCTCGCTGGAGGGGGCTTCGCGCTCGAACTGCTGGGAGAGCTCGCGCTCGAGCTCATCCACTAATCGCTCCAGCGCCTCCATGCTCACGGGCCGCTTCTCGCACGCCTTGACCAGTCCGCCGAGCAGCTTGTGGCGGTCGAAGGGTTCGCGCCGGCCGTCCTTCTTGATAACCATGAGCGGCTGCTCTTCGACGTGCTCGTAGGTCGTGAAGCGCTTGCCGCATTTCAGGCACTCCCGCCGCCGGCGGATGGACGTCCCGTCGGAGCTCGCGCGCGAGTCGACGACCTTGTCTTCCTCGTGGCCGCAGAACGGACATTTCATCTGCGTTCAGAAATCAGAAGACAGATATCAGAAGTCAGAACATACCACTTCTGACCTCCGATTTCTGACCTCCGATTTCTGTTTGTTCTCATCTGACTTCTGATTTCTGACGTCTGACTTCTGTCCGTACGGTTCTCATCTCAACTCGGGATACAGAGGAAACCGCTCCACCAATGCGCCCACCTTCCGGGCCACCGCCTGCAGGGCGGCTGGGTCCTGACGGCGGGTGAGCGCCTCATCGATGAGGGCCGCGACCGTCTCCATCTCCGGCTCCCGCATCCCGCGGGTCGTCAACGCCGGCGTCCCGAGCCGGATCCCGCTCGCTTTCCCCGGCGGCAGCGGGTCAAACGGGATCGCGTTCTTGTTCACCGTAATCTTCGCCTGATCGAGCGCTTCCTGCGCCTCTTTCCCGGTCACGCCCTTCGGGGTCAGGTCCACGAGCAGGAGGTGGTTGTCGGTGCCGCCGGACACGATGCGGTAGCCGCGCGCGCTTAAGGCGCCCGCCAGGGCCCGCGCGTTCGCCACCACCTGGCGCTGGTAGGTTTGAAACTCCGGCGTCTGCGCTTCCTTGAAGCAGACGGCCTTGGCCGCGATGACGTGCATGAGCGGCCCGCCCTGGTTGCCGGGAAAGAGCGCCGAATCAATCGCTTTCGCATGACTTTGCCGGCAGAGGATGAACCCGCCGCGTGGGCCGCGCAGCGTCTTGTGCGTGGTTGAGGTCACGAACTCGGCGTACGGCACCGGGTTGGGGTAGACGCCTGCGGCGACGAGCCCGGCGAAATGCGCCATATCCACAAGCAGGATCGCCCCCACTTGATCGGCGATCGCGCGAAACCGCCGGAAATCCAGCACCCGCGGGTAGGCCGAGTAGCCCGCGAGGATGAGTTTGGGTTTGTGTTCCTTCGCGAGCGCTTCCAGCGCGTCGTAGTCGATCTGCTCGCTCTGCCGGCTCACCCCGTAGGGCACGATGGTGAAGAACCGGCCCGAAAAGTTCTTCGGATGCCCGTGCGAGAGGTGGCCCCCGTGCGCCAGGCTCATCGCAAGGATGGTGTCGCCGGGCTGGAGCATCGCGTAGAAGACGACGATGTTCGCCTGCGTCCCGGAGTGCGGCTGGACGTTCGCGTGCTCCGCGCCGAAGAGCGCTTTCGCCCGCTCGATCGCCAGGCGCTCCGCAATGTCCACGAACTCGCAGCCGCCGTACCACCGCGCCCCCGGGTAGCCCTCGGCGTACTTGTTCGTCATCACGCAGCCGGTCGCCTCCAAGACGGCGAGGCTCGTGAAGTTTTCCGAGGCGATGAGCTCCAGGTGCTCATGCTGGCGCTGGGCTTCGCGCTGAATCGCCTCGTAGATTTCCGGGTCGGTCTTTCTTAGATGCTCCATGATTCAGAGGTCAGAGGTCAGAGGTCAGAGGTCAGAGGTCCCAGCACCGTTATTTCGGACGTCTGACTTCTGATTTCCGACTTCTGAACACTCTCCTTTCGATGGCACCGATCTGCCGGACGCGCCGCTCGTGGCGCCCCCCGGACTCAAAGGGGGTGGACAACCACGTCTGGAGGATTCGCTTCGCCTTCGCCTCGCTCAGTTTCTCGGCCCCCAGCACCAGCACGTTCGCGTCGTTATGGCTGCGGCTGCGCTCGGCGTCAAACGCGTCCCCGCACACCGCCGCCCGGATCCCCGGGACCTTGTTCGCGACGATCGCGATGCCGATCCCGGATTTACACAACAGGACTCCGCGATCAAACTTCCCCTCGGCGACGGCCGAGGCCACCTTGTAGCCGATCTGCGGATAGTCGCAGGGCTTCGGCGAATGCGTGCCCAAATCCGCGACTTCGATCCCTTGGGCTTGCAAGATCGGGATGAGCTTCGCCTTGAGGTCGAAGCCGCCATGGTCCGCCCCGATGGCGACGCGGCGCACGGCGGGGGGGCTCATCCGCTGGCGACCTTGAGTGATTTCACGATCCGCTCGACCGCCTCGCGGATCTCGGCGAAGCATACCTCGTATACCTCGAGCGGCTTCCCGATGGGGTCCGGGATGGCGGGGCTGCCCATGAGCTGGCCGGGCGGCAGACCGTACGGTTTCAGGAGGTGGGCCTTCGTCTTCGCCTCGGGAAAGCGCCGCGCGATCTCCTCGGCCTGAAACGGCTCCATGACGAAGATGAGGTCGGCGCCCTCCGCCAGCTCGGTGGTGAGCGGCCGCGAGCGGTGCCCGGAGCAGTCCACGCCGATCTCCCGCAGGACGCTCTGCGTCTCCCGCGTGGCGGTCATTCCGTCGACCGCGAACACCCCGGCCGACTCGACCGCGATGCCGCCGATGCCCACCCGCGCGAGGAAGTGCTGCAGCAGCCCCTGGGCCATGACACTCCGGCAGCTATTGCCCGTGCAAACGAACAGGATACGCTTCATGCGCATCAAGAAATTCGCTCAAGGCTCGAGGCTGCCCGACCCGGCAATAGCGAAAGGCGGGCCGGGGAAGGCTCAAGGCAAACGCGTTTGCCTAGAGCCTTGAACCTACAGCACCGCTAGGATCGCCTCTTTCGGAATGGCGCCTTCGCGATGCACGATGAGCTTTCCTTTCACGATCTCGACGACGGTGGATTCCCGCCCCAGGCGGGTTGGCCCGCCGTCGAGCAGGCAGTCCACGTCTCCGTCAAGCGCGGCGAGCACTTCTTTGGCGTCGGTGGGCGGAGGCGATCCTGAGCGGTTGGCGCTGGGCGCGGCCACCGGCACGCCGCACGCCGTGAGGAACGCCTGCGCCACCGGATGGTCGGGCAAGCGGAACCCGATGGTCGTCCCCTCATTGGACGGCATCACAATCGTCAGGGGCCCTGGCCAGAACCGCTCCATGAGCCGCTCGGCAAGCGGCGGGATGGACTTGACGAGTCGGCGCACCTGGTCCTGAGTAGAGAGGTGCAGCGAGTAGGGCTTGTCCGGCGGACGGCCTTTCACGGCATTGAGACGCTCAATCGCCTGTGGGTTTGTGGCGTCGACCCCCAACCCATAGACCGTTTCCGTCGGAAAGGCCACGAGTCCGCCGCGGCGCAGGATCGACGCCGCTTCATTGAGGAGGTCCGGATCCGGAGCGCCACCGGCGACGCTCAAGATGCGCGGGGATTGGTTCATCTAACCCGTGCTCTAGGCACTTGCCTTGAGCCTTGAGCCTTGCCCGCCCCGGCCCGCGGCCGTGTCGGGCCGGGGAGCCTTGAGCGGTTTAAGCTCTGATCAGCCTTGCGCGTACTCGCGACCAATCGGCGCTTGTACACGGCCAGCGCGCGCCGGAGTCTCGAGTTGCTCAGGGCGAGGCACTGCACGGCCAGAACCGCGGCATTCGTCGCGTTATCAATCGCCACCGTGGCCACAGGCACCCCTTTGGGCATCTGGACCGTCGAGAGGAGACTGTCGAGGCCTTTGAGGCTCTTGGTCTGGATGGGAACCCCGATCACCGGCAGGGTCGTGTGCGCGGCGAGGACGCCGGCCAGGTGGGCCGATCCTCCGGCCCCGGCAATGAGCACCTTGAGCCCGCGCGCGGCGGCCGCGCTCGCGTAGCGGCGCACGAGCTCCGGGCTGCGGTGCGCGGAGAGGACGCGCGGCTCGCACGGCACGCCAAAGCCCTTCAGCGTCTTCGCCGCCTGCTCCATGACCGGCCAGTCGGAGTCTGATCCCATGAGGATCCCCACCAGCGGTCGCTTCATCACCTCTCCCTCATCGTTGTTTCTTGGAAGGTTTCTTCAGGTGCAACGTCTCTATATCAAGCTGATCTTGGCGGCGTCCCGACCGCTGCTTGTTGAGCATCAGCTCATCCCGGCCGATAAACCACGTCCGCTGACCACCGTATCGCCCGTTGACTCGATGCCTCCAGATCTGCTCAAACGAGCACCCCTCGATGGACGTCAGCAGGTCAACGCGGAGCGGCTCGTAACCGAGCTGAACAATCCGATCTGGCCGGACAAAATCCTCAGGCCTCAATTTCAAGGTGCCGAATCCAAACGCGTGCAATGCTGCCACGATCTTTCGACCGTTGTCGAGGGACGGCTCAACCAAGATGTCCATATCTTTCGTGTAGCGTGGCCGGGCATGGAAGGCCACCGCATACGCTCCCACAATGCAGTACCGGACCCGGTGCCTATTGAACAATCGTAACAACTCTTCGAAGTCGCGTTCCGCCATGGCCGATCTTTTTGAACTTGCGGGCTACCTGTCGGAGCCAATCAACGGTCTCCACGCGTTCCCTGGGGGACATCGCTTGATAATAGCGCCGGTCGAAGCGTTCTGCGTCCTTAAACGAGCTCGCCTTGTGCACCCAGATTTTCTTCATCGGGTCACGGGTTTTTTGAGGGCGCGAAAGCCGATGTCCTTCCGGCAGACCATCCCGTCGAACTGGATCGAGCCGATGGCCTCGTAGGCGCGCTTCAGGGCGCCTTCCAGATCCGCCCCCACCCCCACAATGTTCAGGACGCGCCCGCCCCAACTGAGGAACCGCTCCTGATCCTTCTTCGTGCCGGCATGGAAGGCCAACAGGTCCCGCCGATTCTGGAACTGCTCCAGTCCTCGAATCTCCTTCCCGATCGGGAAATCGCCGGGGTAGCCGTTGGCGGCCAGGACCACGCACGCGCAACTGCCCGCATCCCACTGGCACGAGGCGGTTGACAGCCGCCCCTCGACCGCATCATCAAGGATCGGCACGAGGTCGCTCTTCAAGAGCGGCAGGATCGCCTGGATCTCCGGATCGCCGAAGCGCACGTTGAACTCGAGGACCTTCGGGCCGTCGGCCGTCATCATCAGCCCCGCGTAGAGCACCCCCTTGAACGGCAGCCCCTCGCTGGCCATCGCCCGGATCGTCGGCGTGATGACCTGATCCATCACCTGCGCGGCCAGGGCCTGGTCGACGATCGGGGCCGGGGCGTACGCCCCCATCCCACCCGTGTTCGGCCCCTTGTCGCCGTCGTGGAGCCGCTTGTGGTCCTGCGCCGGCAGGAGCGGCAGCGCGGTGGTACCGTCCGTCACGACGATGAACGAGACCTCTTCGCCGAGGAGCTGCTCTTCCACGACGACGCGCTCGCCGGCCTGCTTGAAGATGCGATCTTCCATGAGGAGGTCGATCGCGCCGAGCGCCTCGCTGAGGGTGTGGGCCACGATCGTCCCTTTGCCGCCGCAGAGCCCGTCCGCCTTTACGACGATGGGCGCTCCGAGCTGGCGGACGTAGGCGCGCGCCGCCTGCGCGTCGTCGAAGACCGCGAACTGGCCCGTCGGGATGTGGTACTTCTTCATGAGGTTCTTCGCAAAGGCTTTGCTGGACTCCAAGCGCGCCGCCGCCTTCGTCGGCCCGAAGATGCGCAGCCCGCGTTTTTCAAAGAGATCGACGATCCCCTTGGCCAAGACGGATTCCGGCCCGATGACGGTCAGGTCGATGTCTTTGCTCTCGGCGAACTCCGCCAGCCCCTCGACGTCCTCGGTTCCCACGTCGACAAGATCGGCGATCTCCCCGATCCCGCCATTGCCCGGGGCGCAGAAGAGCTTCGTGACTTCCGGGGACTGGCTGAGCTTCCAGACCAGCGCATGCTCCCGTCCACCGGATCCCACCACTAGCACCCGCATCTTGTGAGCCTCCTTTAATCAATCCCTCGTGAGCGCATTTTAGATTTTGGATTGTCTGCCTAAACGCCGCACCTCTGGAATCCAAAATCTAAAATCTCAAATCCAAAATCCGTTTGTTAGTTCCGCTCGATGGTGCCGATGGGCCAGGCCGCAATCCCCGCGCGCTGCATGAGCCGCACGAGAGCGCTCGCATCCTGCGGAGGGCACGCGAGCGCCATGCCGATCCCCATGTTGAAGGTCGCCAGCATCTCCTCCATCGGGACCCGACCCGCTCGTTGGATGAGCCGGAACACCTTCGGGATCCGCCAGCTCCCCGGCACAGAGCAGACCCGCAGCCTCCGGTGTCCGGCCACGAGGCTGGGCAGGCGCCGGGCCAGCCCCCCGCCGGTCACGTGCGCGATCGCGTGGATGGAGACCCGGCGCAACGCCTGCAGGACCGGCCTGACGTAGATGCGCGTGGGGACCAGGAGCTCGCGTTTGAGCCGGGCCAGCTGCGCGCGCGTGAAGACCCTGCGCACCAGCGAAAAACCGTTGGCATGAATTCCGGAGGAGGCCAGGCCCACGACCATATCGCCGGCGCGCACGCGCGAGCCGTCAATGAGCTTGGCGCGCTCGACGACGCCGACGCAGAACCCGGCCACATCATACTCTCCCCGACGGTACACGCCGGGCATCTCGGCCGTCTCGCCGCCCAAGAGAGCGCACCCGCTCTCCCGACAGCCCCGGACGATCCCTCGGAGCAGGCGGCTCATGAGTACTGGCTGCAACGAGCCGACGGCGAGGTAATCCAGAAAGAAGAGCGGCTGAGCGCCGTAGACCAGCACGTCGTTCGTGTTCATCGCCACCGCATCCACCCCGACCACGTCATGCGCGTCGAAGCGCTGGGCGAGTATCAGCTTCGTCCCCACCCCGTCTGTCGAGGCCACCAGGACCGGATCCCGCACCCCGGTGGCGGCGAGGCGGAAGAGGCCGGCGAACTGCCCGCGGTCCGGCAGGATGCCGGGGCGGCGCGTCGAGCGGATGAGCGGCCGCATCCGCGCAAGCCACGCGTCGGCCCCCCCGATATCCACTCCGGCGTTTCGATACGTCACCGCCACGTCTGCATATCTGTGTAATGTGCATTGTGTAATGTGTAATGAAATCGCCTTGTCCGGCTTTTGGCATTACACATTACACTTAACACATTACACAATCCTTTCGGAGTTAGCCGCAGCCTTGTCCGGCGTGCTTTTCCAGGGCATACTTATCGCCTTCCCCGCCGAACGGGATGGGGTAGGTGCCGCTCCAGCAGGCGGTGCAGTAGTCGGCGGGCTTGCCCACGGCCTTCTGCAAGCCCTCGAGCGACAGGTACCCGAGGCTCTCCACCCCAATGAACTGCCGGATCTCTTCGAGCGAGCGGGTGTTGGCGATGAGCTCCTTCCGCGTCGGGAAATCAATCCCGTAGAAGCAGGAGAACTTCGTCGGCGGGCAGCTCACCCGCAGGTGGATCGCCTTCGCCCCGGCCTCGCGCAGGCTTTTGACGCGCGCCCTCGTCGTCGTCCCGCGGATAATGGAGTCATCGACGATCACCAGTCGCTTGCCCTTGATGATCTCCCTGATGGGGTTGAACTTCACTCGGACCTTGAGGTCACGGATCTCTTGGGCCGGTTGGATGAACGTCCGCCCGACGTAGTGGTTGCGGGTCATGCCGATCGTGAAGGGAATCTTCGACTCGAGGCTGTAGCCCAGGGCCGCGAAGTTGCCCGAGTCAGGGATCGGCATGACGAAATCCGCCTCGACCGGGTACTCGCGGGCAAGCTGCCTCCCCAGCTTCACGCGCACGCCCTGCACGCTTTCGCCGAAGATAATCGAATCGGGCCGGGAGAAGTACACGTGTTCGAACAGGCAGTGGGAACGCGTGGTGGGAAGGTCCTTGAACGGATGGAGGGATCGCATCCCGCCCGGCCCGATCATGACGACCTCGCCCGGCTCCACTTCGCGGATGAGCTTCGCACCGATGAGGTCGAGCGCGCACGTCTCCGAGGCGAGGACATACGTCTTGTTGAGCTTCCCGATGCACAAGGGCCGGAACCCGTTCGGGTCTCTGGCCCCGATGAGCTCGCGCTCCGTCAGGAAGAGCAGCGTGAAGGCCCCCTTCAAGAGGCGCAGGCATTCAATCAGGTCATCGTCGAGCTCCTTGTTCGTCGCGCGCGCGAGGAGGTGCAGGATGATCTCGCTGTCCACCGTCGTCTGGAAGATCGAGCCATTCGCCTCGAGCTGCTGCCGCAGCTCAGAGGCATTGACGAGGTTCCCGTTGTGCGCCACCGCGATCGAGCCCTTCGAGCAGGTGACGACGATCGGCTGCGAGTTCTTCAGGGTGCTGGAGCCGGTCGTCGAGTAGCGCGTGTGCCCGACGGCCATCCGACCAGGAAGCTGATGCAGCGTCGCCTCGTTGAACACCTCGGAGACCAAGCCCATCCCCTTGTGGGTGTGCATCGTCTTGCCGTCAAAGGTGACAATGCCCGCGGCCTCCTCGCCCCGATGCTGGAGCGAATAGAGCCCGAGGTAGGTCAGCCGGGCCGCGTCCCGGTGCCCGTAGATGCCGAACAGTCCGCACGAGTGTTTGACCGTGTCATCCATCACGGCTGCTCCAGTCCGCTTCGCCAGGCCACGCTCAGCTCCTCCACCGGAGCGTTGACCCAGGGCTCAATGAGGAGACGGGTCCCGCCCACCCGACCGATGGTGAACGCTGCGAGGCCGTGCCGTCGCGCGAGCGCACGCACCGGATCGACATGACGAGGCTCGCAGCTGACCACGATCCGACCCGCCGACTCCCCAAAGAGCAGCGCATCCACCCGCAAGCCCTTCTGACCTCTGACCGTAATCGTTGCTCCAATCAGATGCGCCTCATCTACAATGCAGCACTCCGCAAGCGCAACGGCCAATCCACCCTCTGAGCAATCGTGCGCGGATTTGAGCAACCCCTGCCGTGCCGCCTCAATCATCAGCCGCTGTAACGCTCGTTCTTTCTTCAGGTCGACGCGCGGCGGCCGGCCCGCCTTCCGATGGTGGATGACCGCAAGGTACTCGCTCCCTCCAAGCTCCTCGTGGGTTTCACCGAGCAGGATAATCGCATCCCCCTCATCTTTGAAGCCCGCCGTGACTAGCTCGGGGCTCTGGGCTCTGGGCTCTGGGCAACTGCCCCCAGCCCTCAGCCCTGAACCCCGAACGCTCTTGCTTTCGAGGAGGCCGATCATCCCGATCACCGGCGTCGGATCAATCGCGCCGCGAGGTCCCTCGTTGTAGAAGCTCACGTTGCCGCCCGTTACGGGCGTCTCGAAGGCCCGACAGGCCTCCGCGATGCCACGGACACACTCCCGAAACTGCCACATGACTTCCGGGTCCCGCGGGTTGCCGAAGTTGAGGCAGTCGGTGACGGCCAGCGGCTGCGCCCCGACGCAGACGAGGTTGCGCGCGGCCTCGGCGACCGCAGCCTTCCCTCCTTCATAGGGATCGAGGTAGCAGTAGCGTCCGTTGCCGTCGGTCGTCGCCGCGAGCCACTTGTCGATCCCCTTCAGGCGCAACACCGCCGCGTCCCCGCGCCCGGGCAGCACCACGGTGTTCGTCTGGACCATGTGGTCGTAGCGCTCATAGACGGGCGCTTTGCTCGCGATGGTCGGCGAACGGAGGAGGGCTGTGAGGGCCTGCGTTGAATCCTTCGGCTGCGGGAGGCTCTTCAGCGAGAGCCGTTGGGCCCTCGCGAGGTAGCGCGGCCGCTTCGTCGGCCGGTGGTAGACCGGGGCCTCGTCGGTGAGCGCGCGCACCGGGATATCCGCGACGAGGGCCTCACCATCCCGCACGCGCAGCCGGCCGTCTTTCGTCACGCGACCGATCGCCACCGCGTTGAGCCCCCACTTGGCGAAGATCCGCGCAACCGCCGCCTCCCGGCCACGCTTCACGACCAGGAGCATCCGCTCTTGCGACTCGGAGAGCATGACCTCATATGGGCTCATCCCCTCCTCGCGCCGCGGCACCTTGGCGACGTCGATCTCCATCCCGGTCCCGCCCCGCGAGGGCATCTCGCAGCTCGAGCAGGTGAGCCCCGCCGCGCCCATGTCCTGGATGCCCACGACGTCGCCGGTGGCGAGGGCCTCCAGCGTCGCCTCGATCAGGCACTTTTCCGTGAAGGGATCGCCGATCTGCACCGCGGGCCGGTCCGCATCGCTGCCTGCCGTGAGTTCCCGCGAGGCGAAGCTCGCTCCGCCCAATCCATCACGGCCGGTTGATGAGCCGACATACAGCACAGGGTTACCGATACCCTTCGCCTGTGCCCGTGCGATCCGACCCTTGGACACGAGCCCGACGCACATGACGTTGACGAGCGGGTTGTCCCGGTACGTCTCGTCGAAGGCGATCTCCCCACCCACCGTAGGAACTCCAACCGAGTTCCCGTAGTCACTAATCCCCTTCACGACCCCTTCAAACAGAAACCGCGTCCGGCCGTGGCCGTGGAGCCCATCCCTGCCCTGACGGGATGGGCGGAATCCTGAGCGATCCGCCAAAGATCTTTGGCGGAGAGTCGAAGGATTGAGCGACCCGAAGCGGAGCGAGTCGAAGAGCGCGATCGGCCGCGCCCCCATCGTGAAGATGTCGCGCAGGATCCCGCCCACGCCGGTCGCCGCCCCCTGCACCGGCTCCACCGCTGACGGGTGGTTATGGCTTTCGCACTTGAACGCGACCGCGAGGCCATCGCCGATATCCACGACGCCCGCGTTCTCCTTCCCCGCCGGCACCAGGATGTGCCGGCCGGTCGTGGGAAATTGTCGCAGATAAATCTTGGAACTCGCGTAAGAGCAGTGCTCAGACCACTGGACGCCGAAGATCCCCACCTCGGTCAGCGTCGGCTGCCGGCCCAAGACTTTCACGATGTGCGCGTACGTTTCATCCGTAAGGTTGTGCGACCGGGCAATCCGCCTCAGCAACTGCGTATTCGCGACAGATTGTGGATTTCGAATTGTGGATTTCGAATTGTGGATGTGGTTGTTTTCCAATCCGCAATCTCCGCCACACCGATTGGCGGATCCGCCATGTATGGTGGCGGACACATTCCCTGCCTGCGCCGCGGGCGCGGCAGGCAGGCGCAATCCGAAATCTCTGCGTGTCTGCACAGTAAGGCTAGGCATGGGCGTGGGCTTCGATCATTGACTCAAAGACGAGCCGGCCGTCCGTGGAGCCGAGGAGGTCTTCCGAGGCGCGCTCAGGATGCGGCATCATTCCCAGGACGTTGCCGGCGCGGTTCGTGATCCCGGCGATGAAGTCGGTCGAGCCATTCGGATTGGCCGCCTCTGTGAGCTGTCCATCCTCGTCGCAGTAGCGAAACGCGACCTGCTCCTGCACCTCGCGCAGCGTCTGAAACCCGACCCCGCGCTGGCGGGTCGGGCGGAATCCTGAGCGATCCGCCACAGATCTGTGGCGGAGAGTCGAAGGATCGTCCACGGTATAGCGGCCCTCGTTGTGCGCGATCGGCATGCGGACGACCTGGCCTTCCTGGAACCGATTGGTAAACGGCGTATCGGCGCGCTCGACCCGCAGCGTCACGAAGCGGCAGATGAACCGCAAGCCAGTGTTGCGCAGCATCGCCCCGGGCAGCAGCCCCGCCTCAAGCAGGATCTGGAAGCCGTTGCAGATGCCGATGACGAGCCCGCCGTCCTTCGCGAACGTCCCGATCGAACGCATGATGGGCGAGAAGCGAGCGATCGCGCCGGTGCGTAGGTAGTCGCCGTAGCTGAACCCACCGGGCAGCACGATCGCGTCACACCCCTTCAGGCTCGTCTCCTGATGCCAGAGGGTTATGACCGGCTGATGCAGGACATCCTTCAGGACATCCACGCAATCCTGGTCGCAGTTCGAGCCTGGGAAGGTGACGACGCCAAATCTCATGTTTCAGAATTCAGAAGTCAGATGTCAGAAAAGCGGAGTTGGCTTCGGCCTCGTTCCATTCTGACGTCTGACTTCTGACCTCTGTCCGCTGATTATCTCGTGACCTCAACTCGGTACGTCTCGACGATGGGATTGGCCAGCAGCTTCACGCACATCCGCTCGACGTCTTTCTTTGCCGAAGCGGTACTGCCGTGATTCAGCTCGATCTCCAGGTACTTTCCCACGCGGACATCCGTGACACCCTTGAACCCCAGCGAGTCCAAGGCGCTTTTGATGGTCTTTCCCTGCGCATCGAGCAGTCCCGCTTTGAGCATAATGCAGACTTTAGCTTTCATCACGGCTATTGCTTTTTCTCCGGGAACATCCCCTTGAAAATTCCGGAGACGTCCATGATCGAGGTGGACTGCTGGCCGACGGGGTAAGCGTAGATCTGGAGCTTGTCCGAAATCCGTTCAGCGAACTTCAAGGCGACGACGTTCTGCCCACCACCCAACGCTTCGGCAAGCAACTTTTTCCCCTGGGCCTCAGCCTGGTAGATGGCGAGGTTCCCTGCGGCCTGCTGTTCGAGCTGATACCGTTGGGCATCGGCCTCAATCTTGACCGACTGGGCCCGACCCTCAGCCTCCTGCACGGCCTTCAGTTTCCCTCCCCGTGCTTCGGCCTCCTGTCGCTTGGCCTCTTGCTCCTGTGCTAAGGCGAGGTTGCGGTTCACTTCGACCTGCTGTGAGGCGAGCTTCTTGGATTCGATGGCGTGCTCGAACTCTGGGCTGAAGCCGAAATGGCGGATCAGGGTGTCCTGAATCTGGATGGCCGGGTATTTGGCCAGGGCCTCCGCGAGCTTCGTGTGGATCGCTTGCTGCACCTCATTGCGGACACTCCCCTGGTAGAGTTCCTCCGCCAGGTACCGTCCAATGGCGATGCGGGCCTCGGAGCGGATCTGGGGGAGCAACACCTGGTCCTCGTAGTTTTGGCCGATCTGCTGGTGCAGCTGGGGGACATCGTTGGCCTGGAGGGCGTAGATGACCGTCAGGTCCACATTGACGTTCTGGCCATCATTGGTCTTGAGCTCGAGGGTGTACTGCTTCTCCCCGTTCTTCCCCTCCATGGTCTCACTGGGGTACGCCCGGGCGCCCACTTGGTAGATCACCATGTCGGTGACCCACCGGTTGTAGAAGTGGTAGCCAACACCTTGGGGGAGCGGCTGCACCTTCCCGGCGACCTTGTTGATCTCCACGGCCACTTCCGTCGGGCGCACGTTGACCCACCCGAACGTCAGCATACCAGTGAGGAGCACACATGCCACCACCAACGCGGGAATAATCCGCCACATCGCGACGACCTCCTTCTCGCTTATCCTACTCCGAAGACTGCTCCGTCAACGCGAGGCGCCGCTCGCCTGGTGCGCCTCCCCGAGGACGCGGCGCAGGACTTCCTGGTAGGCTTCTTCGACGCTGCCGAGGTCCCGCCGGAACCGGTCCTTGTCCAGCTTGCGGCGCGTCCCGTGCTCCCACAGCCGCATCGTGTCCGGCGAGATTTCATCGCCCAGCAGGATCGTTGTGGACACCGCCTCGGCCTGCGGCCTCGGCATGCCCGTCGCCGACCCCGCCGACGGCGGGGTGCCCCGGCTCGGGCAACGCCCAAACTCCAGCTTGAAGTCCACGAGGTCGATCTGCCGCTCGTTGAAGAACGCCTTCAGGGCATCGTTGACCTTGAAGGATTCCGAACGGATGTGCGCGAGCTCCTCGGCAGTCGCCCAGTCCATCGTGAGGATATGGTCGTCGTTGATGAGCGGATCGCCGAGCGCGTCGCTCTTATAGTGCCACTCGAATACCGGACGCTTCAGCACCATCCCCTCCTCGATGCCGAGGAGCTTGGCCATTCCACCCGCGGTGATATTGCGAATCGTCACCTCGAGCGGGACGATCGTCAAGCGCCTGACGAGCATCGACCGATCATCGATCTGTTTCACGAAGTGGGTCCGCACCCCCCGCCCCTCCAGGTACGTGAACAGGGCGGAGGAGATCCGGTTGTTGCAGACCCCCTTGTCCATGATCGTGCCGCGCTTCTGCGCGTTGAAGGCGGTGGCGTCATCCTTGAAGTACTGGATGACGAGTGTGGGGTCTTCCGTCGCGTAGAGGATCTTCGCTTTGCCCTCGTAGAGCTTCTCACCGTGTGGCATCCGTGGACTCCTGGGTTGGCGCCGTTGTCGGCTCTGCGGTCGGTTCCGGTGCCTCAGGCGCGGCTGGCTCGGCTGGCGCCGAGGGAGTCTCTTTCTGTGAGATCAACGGAGGCGGCACCGGCGTGGGCAGCTCGAGCGCCAGGGTCAGCGTGTAGGACCACGTCCGCTGATCCCGGACCGGAAACGGCATGAGCTCCATCGCCAAGTCGAACGGGATCCACAGGTAGGGAGGGCAGCGAAGGAGCCTGTTATCATCCAGCCGCTCGTAGCCGTCTTTGCGAATCGAGAAGCGGTGCCACCCGTACCACTCGAAGTCGTACGTCACCGGGCTCTTCCCCTTGAGCTGGTCATTGACGTACACGAGCGCCCCCGGCGGCTCCGTGCGGATTGTCAGCGACCGGCGAACACATCCTGACAAGATCAGCAACCCGTAACCGGCAACCAGCAACCAGGCACACCGTCGGCGCATCATAACCCGACGCGTTTGAAGATGTGATCGACATGCCGAAGATGGACGCGCGGATCGAGGCAGCGCCGCAACGCCGCCGCATCCAGATGGCGCCGGATGGCCGGATCGCGCGCAAGAAGTGCGGCGAAAGCGGCTCCGTCTCGCCACGCGGCGAGTGCCGTGCGCTGGACAAGCTCGTACGCCTGAGTCCGCGAGAGGCCCTTCCGCATGAGGGCGAGGAGCACCTGGCCGGAGTAGACAACGCCGTGCGTGCTCTCGAGATTCTCCCGCATCCGGTCGGGATACACGACAAGCCCGCAGACCACCTCGGTCATCGTCTGGAGCATGTAGTCGAGCGTGATGGCGGCGTCCGGCAGGATGACGCGCTCCACCGAAGAGTGGCTGATGTCCCGTTCATGCCAGAGCGCGATGTTCTCCATCGCCGCGACGGCGTAGCCGCGCAGGAGACGGCTTAAGCCCGTGATGCGCTCGCAGGTGATCGGATTTTTCTTGTGCGGCATCGCAGAGGAGCCCTTCTGTCCCTCGCCGAACGGCTCCTCGACCTCCTGGACCTCGGTGCGCTGGAGGTGGCGGATCTCCGTCGCGAGCTGCTCCAGGCTTCCGCCGATGAGGGCGAGCGCCGCGACGTACGAGGCGTGACGATCCCGCTGGATGATCTGCGTCGAGATGGGCGCGGGCGCAAGCCCGAGCCTACGGCAGACCCTCCGCTCAACGTCTGGGTCCACGTTGGCGAACGTCCCGACCGCCCCGGAGATTTTGCCGACGCTGATCTCCTCCCGGGCCCGTTCGAGCCGCTCGAGGTGGCGCCGAAACTCGTCGTAGAACATCGCCAGCTTGAGGCCGAACGTCGTGGGTTCGGCGTGCACCCCATGGGTGCGGCCGATCATGAGGGTCCGCTTGTGCCGCCGGGCCTGCGCGGCCAGCGCTGCGAGGAGTGCGCGCAGATCGTTGCGCAGCAGGTCCGATGCCTGCCGCAGCAGCACCGCGAGCGAGGTGTCGAGCACGTCGCTGGAGGTGAGGCCGAAGTGGAGGTAGCGGCCGTCCGGTCCGACGTGATCCTCCAGATGCTCGATAAAGGCGATGACGTCATGGCGGGTCTTCGCCTCGCGCTGCGCGATCTGTGTCAGGTTGATGCGCGCCTTGCGGCGGATCGCTGCGACCGCGCGGCGCGGGACGATGCCAAGGCTCGCCTGCGCCTCGAGCACCAGGAGCTCGACGTCGAGCATGACCGCGAGCCGGTGCTCATCGCTCCAAATCGCCCCCATGTCCGGCAGCGTGTATCGAGCGATCATCCCCCCACCTGCCGCTGTCCCGCCGAAGGCGGGACGATGCAATAGGAACCGTCTTGTCTCATCGTTGTTTCTACCGCAGTCTTATCAACACGATCCTCAGGTTGCATGGGCTGCCTCTGGCAGCCCATGGCAGGTGGGGGGATCATCCGCGCAACCTCAACATCTCGTGGGTCGGCCTCGGGTCAGACCCTGTCCGTGGTAGGATACGGCGGGGCGCAGCCCTCATCAGGAGAGAGAAGCAGAGGGCGTTCACGTAGTAGGTAGGTGACTGGGTCGCTAACCGGAACGTACGCACAGGAGTGCCGTGGTAGCAACCCTATTCTAGCACGCACGGTTTCCGGCTGTCAAAAAATCACAGGGGTCACTGGATGCTACGGTAGATGTCCTTCCGGTGCTGGATGTAATCCACGTAGACGATGTGCTCCTGTGGGGTGACGGCATACACGATGCGATAGTCCCCGACCCGATACCGATAGTAATCATGCAAACGGCCTTTGAGCCGCTTGATCTTCGGTCCGGCCAGCGGGTGGTGCTGCAAGGTGTCGAGGGCGGTCTGGATGGCAGGCTGAATACCTAGGTCGAGTTTCTTGTACGCCCGTGCCGCGTGGGGGGAGAGCTTGACGCTATAGCTCACGGATGCGATCCCAGTCGATGTAGTAGCCTTTCCGGCCGCGCCGGCGGGCCTCTTCACCAGCCTGAATGGCCTGCATGGCGCGCTGGTCCATCAGGAGCCCCACCGTGTCTTCCACCGCCTCAGGGTCGGAACAATAGATCAGGAGTCCCTTCCGGACCATCGCGGAAACGGTGGTGTCGTACTCCACCGCCACCCGCTTGGCGGCTTTATAGATCGCCCCGTCAATCGTCAAGGTCGTCTTCATCATCGAACACCTAATCTCCTTACTTCCATACTTCTATATAACCATATTATGAACAGTTTGTCAACCATTCCTGCCGTTCGCATGGAGGTGTTGGCACTTCCGCCGCTTTGCGAAGTGTCTGACGCCTCTTTAAGCACAGGGGCTTCCGGGTGTCAAAAACCGGGCGGCTGATCAGTTCTTTTGACACAAAAGCACCTGGAGATAAGGCGCGTTTGTTCCCGGTGTAGTTCCGGCGTTTCCAATGGTAATTGGGCCGGCAGAGTTATCGGTCGTTTGGATGTTAAATGACCCCACTATTCCATCGCTAGCCACGCCATTATTCGCCGGTCCACCTGTCGGTCTATCGGGAACCGAATGGTGATGGGTTCCCTGAGTGGCAGAGTGCGAATGCTGCCCTACTGGCCGATCTTCTCCGTTAGACAGGGCCGTTCCGACTGTAGTCCCCAATGTCCCTCCAGCGACGAGGTATCGGCCTCTGGCTGTCGTAAATTCGCTCCACCCAGATGGACACGAGGAAAGATTGAAATACATCAGTGTCCCTGAGGGAATCCCTGATTGCCAGCTGGCTACCCCATTGACATCCGACGTCAACACCTTCCCTGTCCCCTGAGTCCCGTCTGCGATCCGCACATTTCCATTCACGTCTAGCTTCGCATTGGGACTCGCCGTCCCGATGCCGACGTAGCCGTCATCCCGGACGAAGAGCCCACTCGTCCCGTCACTGTTGGTCACGTGCAGGCCGGCGGAGCCACTCGTGTTCCCCGCCCCCTTGACTTCGAGCTTGGTGGTCGCGGCGGGGCTGATCGTCCCGATCCCGACGTTCCC
>OBEQ012606332.1_pt1 | contig 21336 bp, 22 predicted proteins | sample 1670901 | NCBI WGS metagenome assembly OBEQ01 (sample SAMEA104232315, study PRJEB22302) | groundwater metagenome | biome: forest; feature: aquifer; material: groundwater | place: USA | collected 2011-08-07 | depth 5.4 m
CGGCAAAGCCGCACTGTCGGGAGTAGCGAGACAGCCTATCGCATACTTCGCTTCAGACTCGCGCAATTTCTTTACTACAATCGACCAGGCGAACGTAACGTGGGATTACTACTGGGGTCAAGGCGGGCAAGCGCAGCCCGCCTGGGGTTCTTCAAGAAACCAGTACGGCGGTGAGAAGGCAACCATTTTCAACCAAATGCTTGCAAACCAAAGTTCTTACGATTCATTCGTGATAGAATCGCCTGAAATGCTTTTCTCTCAAATAAACTTCACTTTGCTGAAAGATTTTTTGAACAAGGGGGGTGTGGTCGTGTACTTGACCGGGAATGCGGAGAGCGAACTGCTGATTCAAAACTTGACTGTGTCTTTCAGGAAAGCAGCTTCCGGAGTGAACGGCGTGGTGCAGGAGAAAGGATTTTTCCTGCAAAACACGAGCGTGGGTTCGAACGTTTCTTCTATTGGGCAATGGACCGCCTTTTCCCCCAACGGCGTTTCACTCAAAATTTTCGCTTCCAACAGCACGAATTCCAGCGAGGCAATTGCAGCGGCATGGAATTACGGCTTGGGAAGGGTTTATTTCACAAGCGATTTTAATGCGAATTTCAACGGCGTTCAAGGCAAGGCCGTTTTCAACATAATCGGGTGGAAGCTGGATTACGGGATAACGCCTTACGCTAACGCTTCGTTCGTGTTTCCCCAAACGAGGTTTTCTTTTATCGAAGGCGACAAGCGCATTCCCGTAGCTGTAACGTTGGTGTTATGGAATGGTTGAGAAAAAAAGCATTGTTTTCACTCTCGACGCTGCAGTCGCGTTCCTCCTGCTGGTTTCAGTATCGGCAGTAGTGTTGCTTTTCTCTTCAGTCAGCACCGTGCCGCAAACAGTGCAGGAAAACCTTCACTTGAAGGCAAGCGATTCGGTGAATATGCTTTCAAGCGTGCAGGTTCTCGACGTGCGAAGGCAGCCGCCGATCGCACTGCTTTTCGATTCTGGAGTGGTGAGCGAACAAGCGGTTTTGAACGAGAGTATCATGCAATTGGTCGCAGACTTGTGGGCGTCGGGCGACCAGCAAAACCTTTCCCACGCGCAGAACATCACCGACTTTTTCCTTTCGAAATTGTTCGCCCCCGGAAACAATTACGCAGTCTACGCTTCCAACCAGTCTATTTCCAACCGCACCCCGTCGGGATATTATTCCGTAGCGACGGTAAGCCGGAATTTCGTTTCCGGAATTTCCTCAAACCGCAGTCTTGCATTGGGGTGCGTTGCCCGCGCCTTCGTACAGAAAATACGCGGTAAGCGGGAAACGGCAATAGCTTACTTCGGCGGTTTCGAGGGGGAGGGGAACATTACTGCGATAGTGCGCGGAATGCCTGCTGGCGCGAACGTTTCGGAAGTTTCGATTGAGGCGAATGCGGGAACGAACTTTACGCTTTACTTGAATGGCGCGAATTGCGGCACCCTGAACAAGACTAGCGGCTTGTACGACGTGAACAAGTGGGTTTTCAATTCCACGCAAGGAAACGCATGCAAGAACGCAGCTCTCACAGGAGCGGACAACGTTTTCCAATTCAATTTCACGGGTGAAAACCTTTCGCTGAAATACTTCGGAGGGGGCGTAGTGAAAATAACCTACAACACCACCGATTTGGCCCAGACGCAAAGCGGCGCGATGCGCCATTACTTCAACGGGGTAGACGGGGTGATCAACTACTACTCTTCGTTCTACGTTCCAGGCAACATAACGCAAATCACCGGTTCCCTGCACTTGCTCAACAATTACACGACTTTCCTGGCTGTCGGGAACAAGACCGTTTACGAAGACAACGGCACTAACGAAACGCGGACCATACCCATCGCCAACTCCAATTTTTCCGCCGCTTTTCCGAACTACAAGGAAATAAGCTTGAAGACCGTACCTTTGCGCTTGGGCGTAAAGGCAAACCTCACTGGGCAGGTGGGCAACGCAGACGTGATTTTGATTACAGACGTGTCAGGAAGCATGGACTGGAGGATGGATTCTGATAACAGTGGAACGGCGCGCAATTGCAACGACCCGTTGTTGTACGACAATTCCAGCAAAAGGATTAGTGTCGCGAAGTGCGTCGACCAGAATTTCGTTCAAAACATTTTTGCTGGAGTGGGAAACCGCATTGCGCTGATTTCCTTCAGCGCAGGGATTAGCAATTACACCGACTTTACGAACGATTCGGTGTATTTGAATAACACGATAAACGCTTACTCAGCCGGCGGGGGGACTTGCATCGCCTGCGCCATAAACAAGGCGTACGAAATAATCGCGCAGCAAAGCCCGATTGGCAACAACCGCACGAAACACGTTATAGTAATGAGCGACGGGGTTGCTAATTACCGCGGCTCTGGATGGTGCGCTTTGGACGATTCGGAAAGCAAGAGCAATCTCGAGTACATTCCGGGTGATTATGGCGGCTTCATTCACTACAACCCTTACAACTCTTCGAACTGGACCGACTACGCTTCCGGCGTAACCAACGCAATTTATTCCATTGCGCCAATAAACGCGTCTTTTGCCATCGCGACTGGCGCCAGCGGAAAGTTTTTCAGTTGGAACGGAACCGCTTGGGTTCAAGTGCAAGATGCGGGTTCCATGGTCTTTTACGGAATAAGCCTCCTGAATTCTACTTTCGGCTTTGCTGTCGGGGATTCGGGAAAAATATACCAGTTGAACGGCGGAACCACGTGGAATCAGAACAGCGACCAGGGAAGCCAGACTTACAGGGGGGTTTCAGTGTGGGATGCGGTGAACAACGTTTTGGTCGCGGGGTATGACGGAACCACTGGACAGTTGTTGAAGTGGAACGGGGGAACGAGCTGGACTGCCACTACCGTAAGCAACATCCTGTTTTATGACGTCAAGCACTTGAATTCATCTTGGGCTTTCGCAGTCGGAAGTTCAGGAAAGATTTACAGGTGGAATGGCGCGAATTGGGCCGAGTATCAAGATACGGGAAGCCAGACTTGGCGTGCTTTGGCCGTGATAAACTCTAGCTCGGTATACATTGCAGGTTCAGGCGGGGCGATTTATAGATGGAGTGGAACCACCTTCTCAAGCTTTGCTTCGCCCACTTCCACGCAAATCAACGGAATCAATTTCTACAACGATTCCCTCGGAAAAATAGTGACGTCAAGCAGTTTGGTTTACCATTATTCCTCGGGGGCTTGGATCTTGGCGAGGGACGCTAGGTATACTGGAACGCTTTCTTCAGCAGCGTATTGCAGCGACCCCGATTCGTGCGCTACGCAATTCGCAAACAACTACGCCGCGCAGAACGCGAATTGGAGTTCGTGCCGTTTGCGCCAATATTTGAATTCCACTAATTACGCAGTCGGTTTCGGGCCGGTTACGAGCTGCTCTCTTGCCAACACCACTCTCAACGAGATTGCCAAGTGTGGGAACGGAACGTATTTCGCCAGCTCGAATGCGAGTGAATTAGCGCAATTCTACACTTCCCTCGCGAAAGCCATAGTCCAGCAGTCGAACGCTTCCCAAGTTGTAACGATAACGGGCGGCGTGCAAACCGTTTTGTATCCCGATTCTTACTTGGACTTCACTTTCACGCCGCAATTCACAAACCCATACCAGTCGATTTCCATACAGCGCTCCGCCCCGCTTTCCTCCTGCAAAGGCTCTTTCAACACTCCGGTAAACTTTTCGATTTACGATTTCCGCGCCACTTCTTATTCTGCCGACAGGTGGACGAGCAACGTCACCACGAACAATTCCCTTGGCTATTCCAACGCCTTCAACCTCAGCGTATACAATTCCACCTCATACAGTCAAACCGGGGATCCGTTTCCTGTGCAGTTAAACCCGTCTTTGATAGCGCAAGGAGGGCAAAACACTATCGACGTGCGCACTGCATTCTCTCCCTCCAACGAAACCAGCGTTTGCTCGACCAACAACTCAATCCTTTATTCCGGTTGGTTGAACGCGTCGGTGGGGTACGGCAATTTCTTCCCCTACTGCTTCGCAAGAAACGTAACCGTGTATTTCGATTTGGACGGGGACAACGTTGCGGACGGGGTAGTGAACGTGCAGGTGGGCGGAGAGGCGAACGAGACTGCAATAAACGCTTCCCAGTTGAACCAGAACGGCAATAATGCGATTGAAGATGCGTTCTTGCGTTTGCTGAGACAATTAGATTTGAATACTGCCGGAGGCGCACCCGGTTCGCAGCAAAACCCGATTGACGTCGCGCTTTCAGAAGAAGTTATCTCGACGCTGATCGCAAACAGCGGCTTGCCTGCGTTGAATTCAACCGACTTTTCAGTGGTGGTATGGCGTTGAAAAAATCGTTTTTCTACTCTATAGCAGTGCTGATAGTCTTGACGCCGCTCATAGCGCTGGTGGTTTTTTACTCCATTACTTCCGCCCAAACTTCTTCCGCAGGAGTTTCGAAAGTCGTTTCGCGCGAAGCCGTAAACTTCATCACTTCCACCGAATCCGACTTTTCCAGGGCGTTGGGGACGACCGCGAAAAGCGCGGTGCTTTCTTCAATCAGCAAAGTCGTCTCGGAAGGAGTGCCTTTGGCGGATTCTCGTTCTTCGCTGAAAAACCTGGTGATCAACGGGTCTTTCGACGGTTCAGGCAGCACGTATCCCCCGATGGGGTTCAACTACCTTTCCCGGTGGGTTTCGACGATGCAAAACCTTTCGCTATACTACGGCTTGAACTCGACAATAACCATAACCCCGAACAACGTTTCCGTATCGAATGCAGGCCCCTATGCGCTTTTGTTTTCCGCAAACCTTTCGGTTTTCGCCCAGCCCCTTTCGAACCCCGGGGCGTTCAATTTCTCGAGGGTTTATTTCGCGAGTGCAGTAGTTTCGATAGAAGGTTTTGAAGACCCGCTTTATGCTTTGAATTCACAAGGGTTAGTTTCGAGAATCTTTCTGGCAAATTCCTCAAATGCGTATGGCATTGCCGCGTTAGACCAGGCGATTTCAAGCGAAGTTTACGTTCCCAACGCCGACGCCCCCGACTTTTTCCATCGGCTTGAAGGGAACCTTTCCCCTTCCGCGTTCGGAATCGAGACAATAGTCAACATAAACGAATTCACGGCCCAAGACCTTCCTACGCACAACCAAAGCCACGCCGACCATTATTATTTCAATTCAACCCTTTCAGACCAAGGCTTGAGGGTCACGGGCTCTTCGCACTCCTGGCTGAAGCTCGATTGCGTTCATGCGGCTTTTTACGGCGTCACCGCCCAAACGCCCGGCTGCTGACCGAATTCAAGCAAAAATAGTTTAAACCAAGCGTCGTTATGAATTTCAATTGGTGAAGGCGTGTGGTAAAGGAAGACATTGAAACTGTTATAGACCGGCTGTACGATTTAATCAAAGCCGGCAACAAAGTTACGGTCAAAGAAGCAGCGCTGGCATTGTCGCTCACTGACGAGCAGGTGGAAAAGCTGGCCATGATTTTGGAAGAAAGCGACTTGATTGAAGTGCAGTACACGCTCGCGGGTTCGGTGCTCATGCCCAAAAAAGTGGAACAGCCCAATACGCTAATCCCCCTCGCAACGCCCAAGCAGGTGAGGGAAAAGGAAGTGATCGAGGAAGTCAAGAGCGTCGAAAACGTTGCGGAGTTCATCGAAAAAGACTTTATAGAACGGCTTTCCAAAGCAGAGAAGGCCCTTGCAGCGGCAACCTCGGGAAAAGACTTGTCCAAAAAAGATATCGTGGATATAAGGAAAGAGCTGAAATTCCTGCAGCAAAAGCTGAAAAACTTCCAAGCAAACATAAAGAAAATAGAAGTAGGGGAAGTTTCGTTCGAACAGCAAGTCGCCAAATACCAAACCAAGCTTGCGGAACTCGAGAAAACTTCGAAGGAAGGCGGGAGCACAAGCCCCGTGGCCTTTCTCGCCAACTTTCTGGCGTTTTTGATCGCTTGGATGCACAGCCTCATGCCCTCAGGAAAACAGAAAGCGCAGGCAAGGCCAGTGCAAAAGCCAGTTGTGGAAAAGCGCGAAGTGCAAGCGCCCAAGCAACTGGAAGTAAAACAAATCTTGCCTTCGCTCGGCAAAATGGAATTTCCGAAATTAAGCCTGCCTTTCGTTTCAAAGCCAGAGGGAAAGAAAAAATCCCGGATTCGAACAGGAATAAAACCCAAGAGAAAAGCGGCTGTTTCGACATTCAAACCACGCAAGAAAACTATTCGCAAAACGAAGCATATAGCGCGTAAGGAAAAGAAAAACAAAAGCGGAAAGAAGGGGAGAAGGAAATGAAAGAGCTCGCGTCGTACAGCGTGGAAAGCGAAGGGGTTCCGGCGCAAGTGGTTATCGTAGACAACGAGCGCGATTTCATCAACAACTACGAACTGCGCCATACTCGCGTAAAGCAGTCCACCAGAGTAATCCTGGATTTTCTAAAAAGAAAGATAATCGAAGCGGTCAACATAAAAATTTCGGAAGTAATCGACCCCCGCGAAGCTGAGTCTGTGAAGAAAAGGCTGGCTGAAGCCGCGCGAATGCTCGTAAAGCAAGAATTAAAGGGGTTGAGTAAGGAAGAGGAAGACATTCTCGTAGGGCGCTTGATTCAAGACATGGTCGGGTTGGGCGAGTTGGAATTGCTTTTGGCGGATCCAAACCTCGAGGAAATAGTCATCAACTCTTCCAAAGAACCGGTTTTCGTTTACCACAAGCAGTTCGGCTGGCTCAAAACCAATCTAGTGATTCACAGCGAAGAACAGATTCACAATTACTCTTCCATAATCGGCAGGAGGGTGGGAAGGCAAATAACCAATTTGACTCCGCTGATGGACGCAACGCTTTTGAGCGGAAGCAGGGTTAACGCCACTCTTTTCCCAATTTCCTCGAAAGGAAACGGGATAACCATCCGCCAATTCCGTGCGGAACCGTGGACAATCGTGGATTTCATAGAAAATAACACTCTCGATGCGGAGGTTGCAGCATTGATTTGGCTTGCAGTGCAGTACGAAATGAACACCTTGATTACGGGAGGAACTGCAAGCGGAAAAACTTCCTTCCTCAATTCGATTCTCGTTTTCACGCCTCCCAACCAACGCATCATAAGCATTGAAGACACGCGCGAGTTGATTCTTCCCGACTTTTTGCACTGGACTCCTTTGCTAACCCGCCTTCCGAATCCGGAAGGGAAAGGAGGCGTGGACATGCTTGACTTGATGGTCAATTCACTGCGTATGCGCCCTGACCGCATCGTAGTTGGGGAAATAAGGAGGCAGAGGGAAGCCGAGGTTTTGTTCGAGGCTATGCATACGGGGCACAGCGTTTACGCTACTCTCCATGCAGACAACGCTTCGCAGGCAAAACACCGCCTTACGAATCCCCCGATTTCCATTCCCGAGGAAGTTCTCGGCGCGTTGCATTTGGTCGTAGTGCAGTACAGGCAGAGGAGGACGGGAGTGAGGAGGACGTTCGAAATCGCGGAAGTTGTTCCAGAAGAAAACAAGGCGAACGTGAACATCCTTTATTCTTGGGACCCGAGGGAAGACACGCTTTCGAAAGTAAGCGACAGCTCGAGGTTGTTCGGGGAATTGGCTTTGCATACCGGCTTCAGTTCAAAAGAAATCCAATCGGATTTGAAGGACAAGCAAGCGATCCTCAAGTACATGATAAAGCAAGGGGTGCGCAACGTGAATTCCGTCGGCAGGGTCGTCGCGAGTTACTACCGCGAGCCGGACCGTATCGTGAAATTAACGGAGAAAAACGCTTCCAGGGAAAACTTGTGCGAAATGATTCCCGGCCTCGCGGATTGCTTGTAAGGCCTTGAAATGCAAGAGTGGAAAAAATGCTTAAAATCCCTTTCTCGTTTTTACCCCGCCCTTTGGTTTTGGGCCTCGCGCACTCGTTCAAGAACGTGGGCGGCTTTTTCAGCGGTTTGTTCCCGCAACTGCACGAAAGCCTGATTCAAGCCGAGATAGACGAAACGCCGCGCGATTACGTTTCAATCGCGTTGAGCGTTGCGCTGACCAACGCCATTGCAGTAATTATCGTCATAGCGGCAATAGGGTTGGCCGCAGGCTTGAACTTGCTCTTGCCGACAGTCGGATTCTTCATTCTCGTAGCAATAGCAAGCTTTTTCTCGATAATCTTCTACCCGCAAATAATAATGATGAAGCGCAGGCGGTTGCAGGAAAACCAATTGATTCCGGCAGTACGCCAACTGCTCATCGAACTGCGTTCGGGAGTGCCTTTGTTCAATTCGATGACAAGCATTTCCACCGGATACGGCGAAGTTTCGGTGGAATTCAGGAAAATAATAAACCACATCAACAGCGGGGTTCCCGAGCTCGACGCTTTGAGCGAAGCCACGAGGGAGACGCCCTCGCAGCAATTCAGGAAAGTGTTGTGGCAAATTCAAAACGCGTTGAAAGTCGGGAGCGACGTTGGCGATTCGCTGGAATCGCTGTTGGAAGAATTGACGAAAGAAAAAATAGACGAGATACACCGTTACGGCCAAGAGCTTTCCCCTTGGACCATGCTTTACATGATGGCTGCGGTCGTTTTGCCGAGCTTGGGGATAACCATGATAATCGTGATTTCGTCTTTCCTCAGCATCAGCATTCCGACTATAGTCCTGCCAGCCGTTCTGATGTTCTTGATTGGATTCCAAGTGTTTTTCATGACCTTCATTTCCAGCAGAAGGCCCTTGATTTGAGTGATGCTATATGGCTTTGCTTTCGGTTTACAGGCGTTTTTCGGCTTTCTTCCCTCAGCCGCTAATCAAAGCCACTTCAAAACTCTTGCTGCAGGGGGGGTTCGAGCAGTTGGACGCAAGGACTTTCCTCGGCTTTGCATTGTTCTTTTCCGCAAGCGCTGCGCTCACCGCCTTCTTCCTCTCGCCCGTTTTCTTTAAAGAAAACATAATCCACGTTGCGCTTGCGGCATTGGCGTTCCTGCTTTCGCTGGTTTTGTTTTACTTGTGGCTGAACATGCGCGTTGACTCCCGCGCGAAAAAAATCGAGGAAGTGCTGCCAGTCGCATTGCAAATGATTTCAGCGAACATCCGCGCGGGAATGACTCTCGAAAACGCCGTTTGGTCTAGCGCGCGGCCGGAGTTCGGGCCTTTCAAAGACGAGATACAGCGAATGAGCGCAAGGTCTTTCGGCGGTGCGCCGTTGACCGAAACCCTCAAGGACATGTCCAAACGAGTGAGTTCGCAAATAGTAGAACGCTCGATACGCTTGATCAACGAAGGAATAATCCTAGGCGGAGAAATGGCACATCTGCTTGACCAAGTAGCGTATGACATCCGCTCTACGCAATTGCTTCAAAAGGAAATCGCTGTCGCTACTACGACATACGCAATATTCATCATTTTTGCGGCAGTAGTCGCCTCCCCCCTATTGTTTTCCGTATCCACCTATTATGCAGTTTTAAACGAACGGCTTGCGGAAAAGCAATTCCGCGGCGGGGGGGGAAGCCAAAATCTCACGCTCCCCCCCCAAGCCGGTCCTTTTTCCACCTTCCTAGGCAAGCCGGGAGAAAAGGCCGGGGGAATCAAGTCAGGCGACATAAAGCTTTTTTCCATTGCCGCAATTGCACTATCTTCGTTTTTCGCGGCCTTGATCCTAGGGCTGATTAGGGAAGGAAAGGCGATGCGGGGTTTGAAGTACGCGCCCGTGTTCGTGCTTTTAGCGCTCGGCTTGTACTTTTTCTTTTCCGCGGGCTTGGAAAGCGCTTTTTCCAGCTTCGTCAAGTAAGCCACTCGAAAAATCCCCTAGCGCGCCTCCGCCTTCTTACGATAAGCTTTAAAAACCGACGACGATTTATGGATATCAATTGTTTTATTAAAAGAAAAGAGGGGATTGTCGAATGAAAGTAATGAAAACGCAAAGGAAAGGGCAAGCTGCTTTGGAGTATCTTGTCACTTACGGCTGGGCCGTATTGGCGATAGTTATTATCGCTGCAGTTTTGTGGTATCTCGGTGTATTCAACCCGAACAGGTACGCGTCCGGAAAGCAATCAGGAGGCTTCTCGACGATGACGGTAACGGATTATACGACTACCGGCACTACTACCGCGACAGTCCAGTTTGGAAACGCGGCCGGAACCACGATGAACTCGATTTCGTCTTCGATTGACGGTGTTGTAGCCACTTGCGTTCCTGCAACTGGAGTTGCGGCTAACGCGCAATTCACTTGCGACGTGACCACCGCTGCGTTTGCAGTCGGCGACCAACTCGTCGTAAGCGTGGGATACATTTCCCAATTGTCCGGCTTGGCGCACAACGAAACCGGATTCGTTCGAGTGGTCTGAGATTTTCTCAGATCCCTTTTTCTTTTTTTCTTCTTCTTTTTTCTTTGAAACCTTTAGCGTTAGCCAACCGTTTAATATTCGCAAAAGCAAACTTTGTTTGTATGATGACCAACATATCTTTCTGACTCATGATGAATGACGGACGGTCTGACGACATTCCTTTTCTTTGGTAAAGAAAAGGCCTGTCAACCCCAAAAGAAACCGATTGTGCCCGCCACCCCACAAAGAAATATCGCGACGTTTTTTTTTAGTCAGCCGCACGACGCGTTCACCGTCAACCAGGACCGCATGACCCGTCGCCTGCATCGTTGCAGACCCAGCCGGTGAAGCAACACCTCCACCTTCCGTCGCAGTAAACCGCGTGGCGGTTGTGCGAGCAAGAAATATCTCCGCCCGTTTCCACAGTGGCCTGCGGCGTTGGCGTCGGTTTCTCGCTTACATAAATGTTAAAGTCTTTGCAGTCCTCCCACCCGATGAGGTCTATCACGCAAGCTTGCATGGCGAAAGTGCCTGCTTTGGACGGCGTTCCCTTCAGGGTTCCGTCAGCCCACAACATCAAGTCAAGGGGGTAAAGGCCTTTCCCTGAAGAATAACCCGCGAAGTGGTAGGGCGGCGTGCCTCCGATAACGTTGGAAGCAATCCGCACGTTGCATTCAGTGCCTACTTTGCATTCCACATCCTCTACCTCGAGTTGCGGAGGCTTAGGAATGATTTCAATGCGCAACTCCATCTCGGGCGACTTCGGCGGTTTTGAAGAGTCTGAAACCACTAGCGTGAAGGGAGGTGAAATGCTTCCAACGGAATTTTGAAGATTCCCGGTCCCGCTTATCGTGCCGCCAGGACTCAACGTGAAGCCTGCCGGCAAGCTCGAACCTTTATTCAGCTTCCATGCATAAGGAGGCTTTCCCCCGACTGCGGTCAAGGCGTAAGAACCGGATTGGCCATCTATCCATGCTGGCAGGGTAGTGGTGTCAATGTAAAACGAGGGGTCGGTGGAAAATTGGGTCGATGCTATTGAAAACTGTTTGAGGTTAGTGGCGTCAACCGGGCTGGCCAAAAACGCGTTGATGCCTGACTGCAACCCTGCCAAGCCCGCCGAAGCTGAAAGCGCAATCGGACTGCCGGACTCGGTTTTGAGGTTTATGGTTTTACCGTCTTTCGCGCCATCCAGCTTGCCGTCCGACCAATCTTGGGTCAAAGCGATTGCCAGTTGGGCAGGCTCGACGTTCATCGAGCGCGCCTCTTCCACCATGCCTGCGAGCAACAAGCCATACGTGCGTGCTTGCCTGACCGCGAGGCTTATCGCCGACGGATCGTAAGCAGCAACTGGAACATACCGGATTACGTTCTCCTGGCGGTATTGGTTTCCCACGGCAATGTTCGCAGCGCGCGCGGCATCATCAAGAGCAGTGCCCCTGCGGGCGGAATGCTGCGCAAGTGCAGCTGCCATTTCAGTGAATGGCGTCACGACCGCCACATCGTTTTCGGCGGGAACGAAAGCACGCATTGCGTAATCGTCCGGCAGGCTGACTGATTGTACGACCGGCTTTCCGGCGTAAGCCTCGCTTGCCGGTCGGCCAGTATCTTCGAAATAGGCGCCGCCAGAGCTTTTCACAAGAAAGCGTCCGGTCGGCTGTGGGATTTCGAAGTACGCCTCACCAACATCATCGGTTTGGTTCGGCCCGGCGAGGAGCTCATTACTGCTTCCGTCCGCATTCAGGCTATAAATGCTCACCGCAGCCCCTTCCACTGGACCTTTGAAATATACTACTACTGAAAGAATTTTTTGCTCGCCCTCGCCTTGCTGCGTATCCGGACCTTGCGTCGTAGGGTTTTGCTGCGTCTCCGGGGAGAGACAGCCGAAAAAGAGAAGTGCAAAGGCAAGCATAGCGAAGATTGCGATTTTGCGCATAGTCTGCATTGGGGAACCGACTTTTAAATATAACTACTCCAAAAGTTTTCACGAGTTAAAGCAAAGGTTTTTGTAGTTTTAAAACGTGTATCGTGAATGGCGCCTAAAATACAAGAGCCACAAAATCCAAACCTTTGGAATTACCTCGTGGTTCTGGGCAAGCAGCACAAAATAATCCTGATTCTGGTGGTATTCGCTTTTCTTTCAGTGATAGGCCTGGCGTTATTCTCAGGACCGCCTTCGGAAGAGACGATAATAGAAAATGCGTTGGCGGGTACGGTCACGATAAAAAACGATGTAGGCTTGGGTTCGGGAGTGATAATCGGCGGCGACGATAAGGAAAGCTGGATTCTGACCAACCGGCATGTTGTCGATCCCGATTCGGATGGTAGCGGCGTTCCGAACCAGATTGTTACCATGAAGGATGGCAGGACCTATTATCCATCAAAAATTCTAATCCCGCCTTACGACGGCATAGACCTCGCTTACGTTACCATTACGAAAGTAAACGTTCCGGCTGCTATTATTGATTATGAATATACCCCGAAAACGGGAGAGAAGGTTGTTGCAGTAGGCTCGCCGTTGGGATTGGAAAATACGGTTACAACAGGCATCGTTTCTGCCGTTCGGTATATAACCTCGGAAACCGGATACAAGACCGAAGTGATTCAAACGAGCGCGCCTATCAACCATGGAAACAGCGGCGGCGGGCTATTCAGCCTTAAGACTGGAAACTTATTGGGCATAAACTCTTTCGGCCCCCCGGAGGAAGCGAAATCCCAAGGGATTGGTTTTGCATATGGCATAAAACTCTTTGGCGATTTGCCGAAGACCAACTGGCGCAGCCTGGATTTGAACGCGCCTTCAGCCTGCCGTGTGGATTGGAAGGGTGAGGGGAAGGAAAAGATAGGTTTTGGCAAGTGCTCGCAGTTCCTGCCATGGTGGTGCAATCCATCCACTCGCGACGTGGAAGAAAGGGCCGACCTTTGCGGCTGTCCAGACGGTTATTCAGCTTCCGGCAACAAGTGCATTGCAGCCAGCCAAGCCGAACAAACCATACTGGATACGATCGTAAACCTAGAGTCAGACAGCCGGTGGTATTACGGCGGAGATGAAACGGGTCCGTCCGATTCTGTAACGGTTCATTATGTGATTTCATCAAGCCTGCCCGTAAGCATAGACATAGTGCCCTCAAAAGCAGACTATCGTAAGGCGTTGCAGAGCCTCGACTATAATGTATATCAATCGTGTTCTGCTTCCAGCGTTAATACTTATGACCGCGAATGCACGCTAGCCAAAACCGGCGGCATAATCATAGCCAATGACAATTCTGCTTCCGCCGTAATCCGCGTCGTTATAAAAACTGCCGGGTAATCGGCGTCGATTCAGCTCCCAAAGCTGACGGCCTGACTTAAAAAAGAAAAGCAAAAATTGCCTTGAAAAATAGAAAAAAAGGGCGCAAACGCCCTTTTTTCAATTGGTTTTAATACCTTCCCCTTCCGCCGCCGCCACCACTGTGCGGCTTGCGGTGGTTCTGGTAGCAGTTCCTGCAATATACAGGCCTTCCTGCAGATGGCTCGAAGGGCACTTCGCATTCTTGCCCGCAATCGGAACAAGTCGCCTTGTACATCTTCCTGTCGCCATAGCCTCCTCGGCTTCCACTGTCGTCATCCATTTTTTTATTCACCCTGCACTTCTACAGTGCCTAAACCCGTCCCTAGCCAGAAAATCTGCCAGAAAAAGACTCAACTTCCTCCTTCAATTGTTCTCGCCTAGAACTAGGTTTCTCTAAAATTCTTTGTTTAGTCCGCCTTAAAAAACCCTTCGTTTTAACGCGTTTTTTGCCGAAAAGCTTTAGTCGCTTGCTTTTGTATCTTGTTTTAGGGAGAGGGGCTTGCTTTGATCGACTTGCTTGTTTTGGCGACTGCATTCGCCTTGTTCGCAAACCCGTTCGGGCGTTTCATCGTAATAGGTGCGCGCGCTGCGGGAATACAGCTTTTGTCGAACTTGAGTTTCGAATGGGTTTTCGCCTTGTTTCTTGCCGCCTCAACCATCTCAAGCTTTTTGAGCCTCGTTGTCTTCCGGCGCGTGACCGCCTTTGCAGAAAAATTCAAGACCGCAAGGAAAGCAATCGGTTTTTTGGAGCGGATTCAAAAAACCGTTTCCGACAAGACGGGCGAAATTCCGCTGGCTTTCGCAGTTTCTGTCTTGAATTTCGGAACTTCGCCGTTGTATACGGCAGCGGCTTGCGCTCTGGCCAAGACAAGAGTTAAGCCTGCGTTAACCGGATTGGTTTTGGGAAACGCCCTTTCCTTCCTTGCCCTGTATTACTTCGGGCAGGCTTTCGGAAAAAGCCTGGTTTCCCTCGCAAGCGCTGCGGTATTGACGAGCGTGCTTGCCGTAATCGCTTTTTATCTGATAGCCCGTTATTCGCGCGCCTAGCTTTTCACTCGTATCTTTTCGGTTTTCGCGGCGATTATGAAGTCGTTTTCGTGCAATCCGCGAATCGCGTGTGTGTAAAGCTCTATTCGCACGCGATTCCACCCGAAAATGTAAATGTTCGGATGGTGCCCTTCCTTTTCCGCGATAGCAGCGGTTTTGTTGACGAATTCCATCGCCTGCACGAAGTTTTTGAATTTAAAGGTTTTTTCCAACTGGACGATTCCTTGCGAATTTTTCGCCATGATCCAGCCTGGGGGCAGCTGCTTCAAAAGTTTTTTCGCTTCGCTGCCGCTCAGGTGCGGAATCCCACCTTCGCAAGCAACGCATTTTTTTGCAGCCAAATTCACGTTAATCCCACGCGACAAACAGTTGAAATTAAAAACTCTAAACTTAAATTAACTACTCTCCTGAAAGTGTTGCAACATGTATTCTACGGCGATTTTGGTTTTATTGGTAGTGGTTTATCTAATTCAAATGCTGTTCCCAGGTTTCACCCCGCTTTTCTGGTTCAACCCCGCAGCCGTCGCAACCCAGCCTTGGGGCTTTTTCACTTCCATTTTCTTGCACTCAACACACGACATCCGGCACTTGTTCTTCAACGGCTTCGCCCTGCTCATGTTCGGCCCTTTCCTCGAGCAACGCATCGGCTCGAGAAAGTTTCTCGAACTGTTTTTGGCTGCGGGGATAGTGGGAAGCGTTTTCTACTACGCGTTCGTCGCCTTGGGAGTTACGCCGTCGTTGCCGGCTTTGGGCGCCAGCGGCGCTATTTACGGAATTCTCGGGGCGTTGGCGGTCTTGATGCCGAACATGATTGTTTTCATGATGTTCGTGCCCATGCCAATGCGCTACGCTGCCTTGGTCTGGGTTGCCATAGAATTTTTGGGAACTTTCAACCCCGCCAGCGGAATAGCCAGCGCAGCTCACTTGGGCGGGTTGTTCTTGGGGTTCGCTTACGCCAAATACTTCGTGAAAAACAAGGAATACTAACCCCACCCTCACTCTTTCTTTTTCCACAAAATGGCTTGCACCGGACAGCCGTCTATAGCCTCTTGGATTTTGTCTTCCGGATCGCCTTCGGGATTTATCACTTCGCTTTTCCCACCGTTAAGCTTGAAAGTGTTTAGCGCTACGGCATTGCACATTCCGCTTCCTATGCACTTGCTCTTGTCGATGAAAGGAACTTTATCGCCCATATTCTGCTTCACGCGCATTCAGAACTTTCCCGGCGTTTTTATACCTTTTTTAAGCCCCCACCAAAACCCTTTTTATTCTTCTTCAACCCTTTAAAATAAAGGAGAAAAAGACTATTTTGCCCGAAAGGTTTTTTTAGACCTTCAAGGCAAAGCATTTGTTGTTCTAAAATGGTGGATGCGGAATGGAAGATTACGATGTCATTATAGTAGGCGGAGGGCCAGGTGGCGCTACCTGCGCCACTTTCCTAGGCCAGATGGGGCGCAAGGTTTTGCTTTTGGACAAGGCGAAATTCCCCCGCGACAAGACTTGCGGCGATGCAATAAGCGGAAAGAGCATGGGAATCTTGCGGGAAATGGGGTTGCTGCAAGGAATGGAAAGCATTGACAACGAAAAGATTTACGGCGTCACTTTCTCCTCGCCGGAAGGTTATGTCGTCGAAATCCCCTTCCGAACGGAACAAAACATCGGCTATTGCTCAAGGCGCTTGGTTTTTGACAATTTGCTCTTCCAGCACTCCAAAAAATTCGCCACGGTAATGGAAGAATTCGCGGTAACGGATTTGATTAAAGAAGGCGATTTCGTAGTCGGAGTCAAAGGCGTAAGCATGAAAGACAAGAGCCAGCACGAGTTTCGCGCGAAGGTTGTTGTGGGCGCTGATGGCGCTACTTCCGTCGTAGCGAATCGCATGGGGCTGGATAAAATAGACGAAAACCACCACTGCGTTGCGGTACGCGCTTACTACAAAGGCATTACTGGAATGAACAAAAACATCGAATTGCACTTCGTAGATTCGATAATCCCCGGCTACTTCTGGATTTTTCCCCTCGACAACGGCCTCGCAAACATTGGTGCGGGCCTTCTCACGAAAGATTTCAAGAAAAAGAAAATCAACTTGAAAGAATGGATGTTGAACGAAATCAAAGTCAACCCGTTGTTCAAAGAAAGGTTTGCGAATGCGGAAATGGTTTCGGAAGTGAAGGCTTGGAATTTGCCTTTCGGGTCCAAGCGAAGGAAAAATTACGGTAATGGCTTCGTTTTAATCGGAGACGCAGCTTCCCTCATAGACCCGTTTACCGGAGAGGGAATAGGAAACGCCATGCTTTCAGGCAAGCTTGCTGCAAAGGCGATTCACGAAGGGTTTGCGAAAAACGATTTTTCCGAAAAAACGCTTGGTTCTTACGAGAAAGAGCTTCACGACGAGATCGACCACGAGTTAGTGAATAGCTATCGAATGCAGAGGTTGGGTTCGATAAAACCCATCCTAAACTGGGTTGTGCGCAAGTGCGCCAAAAACCAGCATGCGAAAGACTTGATCGCTTCGACGCTTTCCAACGAAACGGCTAGAAAAGAGTTTACCTCACCCTTGCTTTACTTGAAAATTCTGCTTAGTTAGAAACCTATTTGTAGAGCGTTTGCACGTAATCCCAATTCACAACATTCCACCAAGTCTTCACATAGTCGGCGCGCCTATTTTGCCATTTCAAGTAATAACTATGTTCCCACACATCCAGTCCCAGCAAAGACTTTTTGCCTTCGGTAAGCGGGTTGTCCTGATTTGCTGTAGACATTATTTCTAAAACGCCGCCGTTCGAAACAAGCCAAGCCCAGCCCGACCCGAAACGCCCCATCGCGCTTGCGCTGAATTGCTCCACGAATTTATCGAATCCCCCAAACTTGGAGTTTATCGCTTCGCCTAATTCTCCGCTTGCACTTCCTCCTTTGCCAGGCCCCATCATTTTCCAAAACAAAGTGTGGTTGTAATGCCCTCCTCCGTGATTGCGAACAGCATTGCGAATGTTGTCCGGAATGCTGTTCAAGTTTTTGAGAAGCTCTTCAACGGGCTTGCTGTCGAACTGCGTACCGACAATCGCCTTGTTCACGTTGTCTATATACGCCTGATGGTGCTTCGTGTGGTGTATTGTCATAGTCATCTCGTCTATGTAAGGTTCCAACGCGTTGTACGCGTAATCCAACTTAGGCAATTCAAACATTGTTTCCCCCACCTCGCTTTTTTACTATAACATCAAGCAGCTTTTCGTTTATTAGTTTTTTCCAATTCACTTGCCACGATTCCTTTTCCTGTGCTTACTATTACCACGTGCGCTCCTTTCGGTATTTCTTTCGCATTTTTCAGAAGCCAAGCCAAACTGGCGAGTGCTGAATACTCTGCTTTAATGTTGTTAGCTTTCGCCACCTCGATTGCCTTGTGCAAATGCTCTTCTTCGTCACCGCCGATCAAAGTTATTTGAGAATGCTGACCGACTATTCCCTGTCTTCTCGCTTGACTCACGAGATTTATCTTTTGATTAAACGCCTCTTCTTTGGTCGAACCGGGAAGGAATAGCGCAGACAGTTTGTCCATGCGGCTGCCTACCGGCGCGGTTACTCCAACAACATTCACCCCGTGAATATCCCCGTTTTTGACCAAAAGCCGCGGGTCGCGCTTGCTTTCGTAAACCTGAACCATATAGTGGTACATGAAATTGTCGAAAAGATGCCCCGTCCCGTACGGCATTACGACGTAATCCGGAATTCTCACGCCTCGTTTCGTCATTAAATTCATCGCTTCGAAAGACCACCAGTCGTAAAACGTTTTGTCGATGAATTGAACGAACTTGCCGTGAGTAAGGTCTATTCCATTGCTATTGCGAGTCAGCCTCAGAATATCGTCTGAAGTGAACTTTTCTCTAGACAGTTTTGTGCGGTAAACCCGCACGTTGTTTCTTTCCAAAAGCTCTTCCACTTGCTTTGGTGTGCTTTCATCAACCAAAGCCCTGACTTTCGCTGGTGCTTGAAACCATTGCAGCATTTGCCCGACCGCAAGAGCGGCGTTTCCGCCGGAAAGGATAGAAAAATCTGGAATACTACCCGCTTCTCTTTCGTGTAGTAAGTTGTTTTTTAACGCCTCGTGGCGGCGCTTCATTATCTCCCAAGCCATTCGCAGTTTGTGCGTGCCGTTAACGCTCTCGTCTTTCAGGTAAACGTTCAAATGTTCTGCTCCTGGAACGTGAATTTTAACTGTCGGCGAGGCTGGAAACTTCGGCTTCCAGGGCGGGAATTCTGGATGCGCGGGATTATCTTTTGAATGACCTTGCCGTACCCATTCCATTAGAGAATGGAAATTAAGTTCTTCTTGGGGAAGGCGTTTTCCCCACCTTAACCTTTCAGAATCCCTGAAAGCCAGAAACCCTTTCACGTCAGATTCGAGCATCCACCATGGTTTTTCGAAAGGAACTTCGCGGGATATCTCGATTCTTGGCATAATACAACTGTAGACTAAGAGTATAAAATAGTTTTTCAGCGTATTCCCGTATCGTAATAGACGGTTATTTGGGAATACTGGTCTTGTACAGTAACAGTCTGGTGAATCCCGCCTATTTGACTGTCGGACGTAAACAAGTAAGTTCCGGGTTCCAAGAAAACCTTGAAATTGCCATTCGCGTCGGAAGTGAATTGCGTTTTCGAGCCGTCTTCACTTTGCACGAGAACGGTTGTTGAAATGGGTTTTGGTGCGCAAGCAGGATCGCCTGGCTTTTCTGCCGGGCATTGTGGTCCGGCAAGAACCACTCCGTAAACTCCAGACTGCCCGCTTTGCCCACTGATGCAACCGGCTAAAAGCAATCCACCCAATAAAATCAAGGGCATTAACATCAAGTAGTTTTTCATCTCGGCCACCACTTAGCAATAAGAATTTCGCCTCTTTTAAATCCCTGCAATTTTTCAGGTGCAGGCTTCAGGAGGAAGTACGAAGCCTGAAGGAATAGGACATTTTTTCGAGTAAATGCAAGCTTGGCTTGTGATTTGCTCGTTTTGCGCGCGTACTTCCGAAGCGCTTTCCTCACCGTAAGTCACGAGAAGCTTGTCCAAATCCTTCGGAACGTAATTTTCAATATTTATGACTTGCAAGCCGTTCGCGAAAACCTTTAGTTTCTTGAAGTCGGTATTGCAATACTTGTTTTCTTTGGTTTCGAGACAATCTTTTGACAATGAAAAGCCTATGTTCCCGAAAAACATCGCGAGCGTCGCATTTTCGTGGTGGAAGTGTACGACGTTCCCGTTCAAATCGTGCAAGTGCGCTGCCTCGGCCATTCCCTCTTCAGTGTTCAAGTCTATCTTGTGTTCTTCGCCGGGCTTGCCGCAAGTTTCCTTGCTCATGAACTCTTTCTTGGAGAAATTGAGCTTCTGGCCGTTGAGGAAAACGGCAAAATCGGCGTGCGTGTGGTATTCTTCGCCTTTGGTTATTTCCACCGGCCTTGCGAAGAAAAACTGGTATGCAAGCAGGATTATCGCGATGACCGCCAACGCCGTCAAGACTCTTTTTGCCGCTCTAAACACCAAAAACCACCGTGCCCCAAATCTCAAATTATTTTCTCGCCAGTGTCGAGATTGATAATGTGTATTACGTTGACCGGACAGCCTTCCGCCGCCTGCTTCATCTGCTCCAGTTCGCTTTCATCTAATTCTATTTCAAACGTATCCCCGTTTTTAATTCCGCCGATTAGGTTGGCTTTGCTGTCCGCATCCAATTCCCAGCGGGTCGGGTTTACTGCCACGCATACCGCCGCCCCGATGCACCCCACGCGCTCGTAAATAACCTTGTACCTAGCCAAATCAAAAACCCATGCGGATTGAATAGTTCCTGAAAAAAACATTTGCCCGTGGGGATTAAAAACGATTTCGCTCAAAACATTTTACGCTCGCTAAAGCAGCCGACTATGCTTGCTTTTGTCTTTAGTTTTTCAAAAAAGGTGTTTATTGTTGAAGAGGCAGTTAGTAACATTCTCAAGGACTTTTGACGAGTGTGAAACCGTAAAGACAACTGAATTCCAGCTTTCAGCCCCCATAGACCCGAAACCAGGGCAGTGTTGCACGTATTTCCTGCTGAAAGAAGACGGCTCTTACGGCGAAGGAAGGGTTTACTCCATCTCCTCGTCCCCCTTGGTCGGAGACAGGATTGCAATGACTTACCGCATGACCCCCAATTTCCCCGCCAAACTCCAAGCGCTGAAGCCCGGCGACAAAATGGGTTTTTTCGGTCCTTACGGAACTTTCGTGCTTAACGAAAATCTCGAAAGCATCGTTTTTCTTGCTGGAGGCGTAGGCATAGCCCCCCTGCTTTCAATGATAAAATACGTAGACGAAAAGAATTTGCCTACAAAAATGGTTTTGATACACTCGAACCGCATAGTGCAGGAAACTCCGTTTTTGGAGTATTTCAGGGATTTGGAAAAGCGCAATCCCAACTTCAAATATGTTCTCGACCTGACGCGTCCTGCGGAGAGCGCCCCTTGGGATGGAATAAAAGAAGAAGGGTATTTGACTGAAGAAATGATTAGAAAATACGTTGCACAACCGGACAAGGAAAACTATTACATGTGCGGCCCTCCCCGCTATACGCACGGCGCGTTCGAAGTTTTGAAGGGTATAGGCGTAACGCCCGAGCAAATAAAATTCGAACAGTGGTAGAAAAGCGTTTTTTAAAGCGGTTTTCCTAACGCCTTTGCTTC
>OBEQ010981836.1_pt1 | contig 21331 bp, 24 predicted proteins | sample 1670901 | NCBI WGS metagenome assembly OBEQ01 (sample SAMEA104232315, study PRJEB22302) | groundwater metagenome | biome: forest; feature: aquifer; material: groundwater | place: USA | collected 2011-08-07 | depth 5.4 m
ACAATTTTTTCATTTCATCATAATTTATTTCAATTGTTTGATAATAAACTCCTAAACTGTTCATCGCATCAACGTGTTTTAATTCAATAGCCATTAAAAACATTTTTTTCATTTCATCATAATTTTGTTTAATGTATTTATAATAATTACCGATTGCACATAAAATAAAAGCATCAGTTAAATCATAATCATTTATATTTATATTTTCGCTATTAAATATATTTATTACAATATTTTCGTTGCAATCACAATATGTGTCAAATAATATGTTAAATTCATCTCTAATTTGTTGTAAACTATTGAATTTATTGTTATTGATGTTGTTAAATTCTGACATATTTAAATTATTATATCATAACGATATATTATGTTTTAACAATATATCATATTTTGAAAAATGCAATTTTTTTAGCTTAAAAAATTGACAAAATAAACATATTCATTTATCATTTATTTGTTATATTATGTAAATATCAAATATCAAATATCAAATATTAAATATCAAATATTAAATATCAAATATTAAATATCAAATATTTAATATTAAATATCAAATATTTAAATATAACATAAATTATATTATGTCAAAAATTTATGAATGCAATGTATTTTTTGGTAAAAAATCAGACATGTATGTAAGAATGATAACAATTGCATCTGAATATGTTGAAGCAAAATTATATTTTACAAATGAATTATTAAAAAAATATGAAACAATTAAAAAAAATATAGATTGTGATTGTTTTGATTTTGAATATGAACTGACCGTTGATATTACAACATATTGCAAATTTGAAAATTACATTAAAAATAACATTGACGACAGTATAATTTGTTATGATAAAGAAAATTCATTTGAAATATTAAGTGTGTATTAGTGACTAACATATATTAAATTTAAATATTTAACTGAAATATTTAACTAAAATATCCAATTACTATCAACATCCATTGCCCAAAAAAATTTATCACGTAAGGTTTGTGAGAATATTTTTTCAATTGGAACATCATGTTTTTTTAAAAATGATATTGTAATTCGTGGATCAATGTAATTTGTTTTTGAGGTATCTAATGATAAATTTTTCATTTCAATTTTAAAATTTTTTTTATTTTTGATATCTTTAATTTTTTCATTTGTTTTTTTAACAAGTACATTTATTTTTCTTTTGTTATTATCGTTTTTTTTATTTTCATATATTTCTTTTTTTTGTTTTAATTTATTAATTTGTTCATCAAATTTTTTAATTTGTTCATTAAAATTTTTTGACACATTTTTTTGATGATTACATAAAAGAGCAACTTTTATATTTGCTTTATTATATGCATTTAATAATTCTTGCATATATTTGTCATCCATTTTTTTGTTACCTTCAACAATAAATTCTTTATTAATTTTGTTTATTTCTGTTTGAAATAAATGTGATGCATTGTAAGTTCTAAATACTTTTGCAGTTAATCCTTCTAATATACTTGATATATATGTATTTAGTTGTGATGGATTAATTAAATCAAATAAATCATCTTTTTTCTTTTTGCCATTCATAAAATTTGCTAAATTTTTGTACACAATTTCTTCAACTGTAACTGTATTTTGATATCGTATGCTGTCTTTACCTAAAAAATCAAGTTTAACTTGATTATCATCTAAAAGTAATATATGTTCAACACGTAAAGAACAAACACCAACTGTATCTGCTTCGTCTGAACCTTTTTCATTTCCAACACGCAAAGCGAAATTATCAATTAAATATAATGCAGTTGCTAATTGTTTTGTTTTTATGTCATTTGAATATAAATTATTGTAATTTGTCGTTTTAATGTAGTCAATATTATTTTTCAATTTACGTGCTGTTTCAAATTTATTTAAATCAGAATTTGCTTTAAAATCAGATTTTGAACCTAACCACACATATTTATATTTACCAGTTATATCATCTTTCCATGATGCTATCCATTCAGATGTATTATCATGAACAACATTTAACCAACTCATATGTTCATATGGTTTTTGTGGAATTGGTATTTTAGATTTATCATCAATGTTAATTGTTATATCAATAGGCATTATTCTTTTTTTAATTCTTCCTGATTGTGGATGACATCCACGACCTAAAAATAAATTAGGAGGTTCTAATTTATAATTTCCAACTTCTTGTTTTTTATCGTCAACTATTGCCATCTTATATTTTTGTTCGACTTTATCTTTTTTATCTTTCAATATTTGTTTTTCCTCTTTTGTTAAATTTTTTATTTTCATTTTTTCATCTAACACATATTGATAAATTAATTTAAAATCACATTTTGATAAATCAGTAATTTCTTTATGTCCATCTTTAATTAAAATTTTCTTCCAATCTTTAAAAAAATTTTTATTAAATCTTGTCGAATTTATATATTCAGTATCCAAATATTTTGCATATATAGTTGCATATTCTTCCGATTCATCTTTTAACACAATTTGTTGTTCATCATATATTAATGGTATATTATGTTTTTTATATGGATCGGGAAATAATACACCATTGTGACTGAATGTTGACCATTTCGGTTCATCACCAACTTTACCACCAAATTGATTGTTTATAAAATGATCGAATGTATATTTATTAAAATTATTTCGTTTATTTGCATTTTGTTGTTCTTCAATGAACATTATAATATAAATTTGTTGGATAAAATATTTTACAAAATATTTTGTTTAATAAAAAAATTACAAAATTATTGTTTGACAAAAAAAAATTGTTTATATTTGTCGCTAAATATTGCAACATCATTATTTGTTGCTAAAATATGCAACACTATTATTTGTCGCTAAAACAATGCAATGAACATATTTGTTGATAAGATATGCGACATCATTATTTGTCGCTAAAACAATGCGACGAATATATTTGTCGATAAGATATGCGACACTGTTATTTGTTGCAAATAACAATTTAACGAATATATTTGTTAATAAGATATGCGACGAATAAAAAATACGAAAATATATTTTTTTATTAAATTTTTAAAATTTATCATAGCAAATATTACCAATATCACCATTATTATAACTAGAAAATAATACATGTATTTTATTTTTTTTTAATTTACATTCAAAATTTATGCCATTACCAACAAGTAATGTAAATTTTTTACATGTTGTTATTTGTCCTGCAAAAGGCAATTCGTTAAATTTTTCATCATCTTCACTTTTCCACATATCTTTACCATATAATTTTCCGTTTTCAATTTTTTCAAACGTTAAAATTCCTTCATATTTTTTACATTCACCATTTACAGTTGCTAAACAATATGATGCTTTAAATTTGTCTCCATTTTTAATGCAATTTGTCATAATAAAATAATGGTTTAAATTATTATTTTTTCAAACAAATATTGGTTTAGAAATAATTACATTTACATTTACATTTACATTTACATTTGCATTTGAATTATGTTATATGTAAAAAAATTGATAAAAAATATTTAATAATAAAAATTTAATAATAGCAACAATAATATTAACTAAAACTAACAATAATTATATCATGCAAAATAACACATGTTACACCATAAACACAATTAAAAATTATTTTAATTTAAAAAAAACAACAAAAAATGTTATTTTTGGTAAAAAATTTAACATAAAAATAACTTTACCAAATTCTATAAAAAATATTACATGTGGTTTGAATTTTAATAAAAAAATAATTATATCGAACTCAATAATTTACATTAAATTTGATTTTGATTTTGAACAAAATATAATTATACCAAATTCAGTAAAAACAATTATTTTTGGATATTGTTATAACCGTAAAATAATAATACCAAATTTTATGAAAACTATTATTTTTGGTGAAAATTTTAAACAAAACGTAATTATACCAAATTCAGTAATGTCTGTTACTTTTGGCAGTTCATTTAATAAAAAAATAACGATACCTAGTTCAATAACAATCATCATTTTTGGTTGGAATTTTAATCAAAAAATAAATATACCGAATTCAGTAAGAATTCTTACTTTCGGAAATAATTTTAATCAAAAAATAATTATACCAAATTCAGTAGAAATTCTTACTTTTGGAAAAATTTTTGAACAAAAAATATTAATATTAAATACAGCATTAAAAATTATATTTATGTTAGATCCAAACTATGTTGCTGAATTTAACATGAAGTTACGATATATCAATAAAACATATAAACATTGTATAATAGATTATGTCAACAGCTATGACAGTAACATTCATGATAAATTTATCGTTTTAATAACTTTTAGAAAAAATCCTAAATGATTTAAGTGTTAAACATTACATATTTTTTTATTTATTATATGTTCTTATTTTTTTGATAAATTTAAATTGCAAAACATCATTTTTATCAATACAACAATTATTTGACATATCTAATTCTTCTAATTGTTGTAAATGATTTACATCAGTTATAAATAAATTATTATTTATATTTAATTTTTTAACGTGTAGAAGCTGTGAAATACCATTTTGTTTAACTCCACAACAATATGAAATATTTAAATCAACTAGTAACTGTAAATGATTAACACTTTTAATTTTATTATTGTCATTTGCATTTAATGTTTTAACAAATAAAAGTTGTGAAATACCATTTTGGTTAACACTGCAATCGCAAATATTTAAATTGTCAAGTAATTGTAAATTATTTAAATCTGTAATATTATAGTTACTACAGACATTTAAATATGTAATGTTGCAACATTTATTTAATAAATTTTGATTAATATGTTTTGAATATAATGTTTTAATTTCTTTGCAAATATTTTCATTTATTTCAAAAATATATTTAAATGTATTGTTGTCAATGTCATTGTCTTCACTAAATTTATTTAAAATGAAAGAATTAACAGTATTATGTAAATATAGTTTGTCATAAAACATGTTGTATCTAAAAATATGATCAACTACAATGTAGTCAAAAAATCTATAATGAATATCCAATATAAAATAATCAACTAATTTTACATATTGTAAAATATTTTTTGCGGTATATCTAATATTTCTGTAATCATTTGTTAAATTTAATAAATATTCAATGTATTGTTCATATGTAATATTTAAATTTAAATTAATATGTGTTTGTTGCAAAAGAACAATACAATCATTTTCGCTGTAATTGAAATTTAATGTATTTTGCAAATATTTAGAAAATTTGTATATATGTAATGAATAATTCATTGTTTATTGTATATTGTTAAAGATTATAATTATAGTTAAATAATTATAAATTATTGTGATAACAATACATTAATTATGTCAATTTTTAAATAAATGTTTGTTACTTTACAGTTTGCAATAGTAAAATAATTAAAAAATTGTTGCAATACTTGTTTGTAACAAATGATTTTATTTTATATAAATTTTATAAACTAATTCATTTATTTGTTCATTTGTTTATTCATTTATCGAAATAATTTTATTTATTAAAATTATTTTATTTAAAATATTTTTTATTACAATATATAATGGAACATCAAGATTTTACACCAGTGTCAATTCATAATCCACAAAAAATAAAAGAAAAATTAAAACTAAATACACCAAATAACATTATACCAAAAAAGAAAAATGAACAAGTTACAATTAAAACAGACAGTGAAGGCGAAATAATTAAAATTAAAAAAATTACACCATTAATGTCAAATTTAATTAAAAACAAAAGAAATGAATTAAAAATTTCACAAAAAGAATTAGCACAAAAAACAAATTTACCTATAAAAACAATAAATGATATTGAAAGATGTGATTGTTTATATAATGCTGATGAAATAAATAAAATTTCTAAAATTTTAAATGTGGCAATACCAAGAATTTAAAAAAATACAAAATTATATGTATTAAAATATATATTTATTTTCGTATAAAATAATCAATATATTTGATTGACACACTCGAAGACAACACATTTTGTTTTTTTACATGTAACATGCGAATTGTTGACAATGTAATGTGTGGTAATTTCAATATAATTCCTGAAATTATTACTTTATATACATTTGTAAAGATATGTGTAAATTTTACTATATAAATTTTATTTTCATAACCTTTATTTCTATAATTATTTAAATCTGTAAAGTAATTTACACAATGGATTATCAATGTATTATTTTTTATTATTTTATTGATTTTTATTAAATTATTGTCGAAATCAATTTGTATTATAAATACATTACATAATATAAACACATCACATATATTTTTAAAATTATTGTTATTTTTACAATTATCTATGTAAACAGCAATATTATAAACATTACGTAGCACCGATACATTTGTAACATCACATTTATTGTAAATAATAAATGTAATTTTTTTTAAATTTTTTAAAATAACAATATTTTTATTATTGTATGTGTTTAATTCTGTTTTCCAATCATCACATTTTAAATAATGTATATTTTCCAATAAAAAATTATGTTTGATTTTTTTAGTATTTTCAATAAACCATATTACATGTTGAAATATGACATTTATTATATCATTGTTAAATTTTTTGTGACGAATTATAATTTTAAAATTTACATTTTTAAAATTTTTTTTAAATTATTTGTCACTTCGTAATTTAAATATAACAATGCGAAATTATTGTGTACATATTTTACACTATTTGGAACAATAATGTTATTTATTTTATACTTATTATAATTACAAGTATTATAAAAGCTTTTTTTACCAAATGTAATTTTTTTCGTATAATTTGATAAAATAAAATATTTTTCGTTCTGGCGAATATATTCATCATCCAAATTTTCATTTCCATAGCTCAAACATGCATGTTTATAACTTGTTTTTAATGCATCCATTTTATGTTTGTTATAAAATATAAATAAATAGTTACAAATATCAATTTTTTTAATTAAAAAAATATTATAAATATACTATAAATATAATAATTTATGAACATAACAAAACAAACATTTTTAAACGAATTAAAAAATAACAATAAAATGTTTGTAGAATTTACGAATGATTTAATTGAGCAAGGATATTTTAAACCGAAACTTTGTTATGATTTAAAAAATTGTTTTATAACTAAACAATTTTTAATAAATATACTTTTTCATGACATATCTATAAAAAAATAACAAAAAATATTACGACATGCAAAAAAAATAAACATGTGGAACAGATTTGTAAAAACAAATCTTTGAAGAATTCACAGAATTCTGAACATAAATAATGGTTTATTTAAATTAATAAACATGAATTTCTATACTTGCAAAAAAATGTGCCCACATGAATATGGACATTGTAACGACATAATATATAATCAAGATGTACTGATGTTAAATTTAGAAAATATTTTAGATGAAATGAAAATAAAAGATCCAATAAATAATAATTTTTATTGGATAAATTCAAAAGCATTTATTCATTTAATTCCGTTATTTATTTAATTTGTTTAATTTGTTTAATTTATTTTTAATTTAAACACATTATGTGTTAACATAATATGTTAAATGATGATTGCATATATTTGACTTGTAAAAATTACCAAATAATATTGGATTGTGGTAAATTTAACGAAACACGTACACGTTATATACATTTATATAAAGATGGTTTATTAAAATTTACATTAGAATTAGATTTTGTATGTGATTGTATGTTCATACGTCATGACGTTAATGACATACGTAAATCAGTAATGTGGAAATGTAAAAAAAATAATGATGATGAATATAGCATTATTATTAATGGTTATATTTATTATGTTGATAAAAATAATTTAAAACAAGTTGAATTATTTAAAGAATTTGCTGGAGTTTTTGTATCACATGAATATTAGATAATTCGCATATTTATTTAATAGTTTGTTTTGTAAATTGTCATATATTGTTGCATATAACGTTTGGAACTGTTTTTAATGCAATATAATTTTTCAATTTATTAGAAATAGAAATATATAATTTTGTAATATACATTAAATTATATTTTGGTTTGTTGCAATTAAATGCAGGAAAAAATGTAATTAGTAATGTATGATTTGTTAACAGTTTATTTATATACATTATTCTTGTTACATAATATATTTGAATAATAAATATATTATTTTTATGGAGAATGTTAAATGTATGTTGATATAAATTATTGATATACAAATTATTGATATACAAATTATATATGTTACGCAGTGCAACAACATTTGTAGTACCATATGATGATTTTAATATTATTTTTTTAAAATTTTTAAAAATAATAAATTTTTTATTGTTATATGTATATTGATTTTGTTTATAAACATTGTCAATTTCAAAATTATGTATGTTTTCAACAAAAAATAAATTTTTAAATTGTTTAGTTGTTTTAATCCACTGCATTGAATGATGAAATATAATGTTAGTTGCATTACCGTAATAAATTTTTTTTTGTAATTTTAACAAATCATGTTCAAATATTGTATTATAATTTTCATGTTTGATATAGCATTTTAAATTATTTGTAATTTCAAAATTTATATCAACATATTTTAAAATTAAACCACTTATATATTTTACACTATTTGAAATAATGATGTTATTTTTAGATATTGAATTTTTATTACAATCGAATGATGCCAAATTAATTTTTTTTGTATAATTTGATAAAATTATATATATTGTTTTATTTTTATTTTTATATTTCGTAAAATCACATTTAACACATTCATGTCTATAATTTTGTTTTAAAGTATCCATTTAAGTTTATAATAAAATGTAAATAAATAATTGTAAAATTCAATTTTTTTAGTTAAAAAAATGTTTATATCAATTATGTTATTAACGATATAATTTTTTTATCGGTTAATTTTACAAATTCAAGATTAAAATAATATATTTGGTTTTTTAATCGGTTTTCAATCATTAAATGAACATTATCAAGTTCTTTTTCACATAAATCTTGTATATTTTTTTTACTTTCATCCGATAGGTCCACCATCATACATTCATTTATGTTTTCATCATACGATATTTTTACAATAATAATAGATATAAGTATTTTTTTCAACATATTTTTGTCAGTAATTTTTTTTATTATTTTTATATCTTTGTCAATCAGTTCATTCATTGATATTTTGAGTTTTTCATATTCAAAGCGTCCACAATATAAACATTTTTCATTCGGATCAGGACTTTTTTTATGTTTGAATATTTCACGTAAATACAGAAAACATTTCCAATATTTTTTACTTTGTTCCAAACAATAATTGTTACATTTTTCACATTTATCGTTATTCGCAAATAAAATCGGTTGTTCAGTTGCGAAATATTCATGCCTTGAATTGATATATTTTTGTGTCACTGGTTTATCATGACACATATAACATGACGATGCACCTTTTGGTACCATTGTTTTGCAAAAATTACATTGTTGAATTGATTTATTATAATGTGTAAAACTCATGTTTGTTGTGATTTATATATATTTAATATTTTTAAAAATTCAATTTTTATTGTCATAATTTAATATAATATAATGCAATATAATATAATGCAATATAATATAATGTAATGTAATGTAATGTAATGTAATATAATCTAATCTATTTTTTAATTTAACCTAAACGCAAAATATTTATACATAATATGGTAAGTGACGACTGTATATATTTAACTTGTGAAAATTATCAAATATGGTTAGATTATGGTGTACAAGGTGAATTACGAAATTTTTATTTATACAAAAATGGTTTATTAAAATTTACATCGAATTTTTGTTTTATGAAACAATGTTTATGTGTTAGCAATACCATAAATAATCCGATAATGTGGAAATGTGAAAAAAATAACAATAATAGTGAATATAGCATTATTATAGATAATTATGTTTATTGCATTGATAAAAATAATTTAAAACAAGTTGAATTGTTTAAAGAATTAGTTGAACACATTTTTGGTTAAAAATTCATAAAAATTTTTTACAACAATAAATATTACACATAATATTTATTAAAAAATTGAAAACAAATACACATTGTTAACAATAATTAAATAGCAATAAATAGTAACATATATCATAATTTAATATGACTGAATTTACCGATAAATTTACCAGTTTAACACAAATTGAAAACAAATATGCTGTAAAATTTAAAAATGAATATGTCAATATTGAAAATATCATATTAGATATATGTAACAATGTTGATAACATAATTGACACAACAAAATACGATTTAACAAATAATTTAATTGTATTTATCATATGTTTTTATTACCAATACATTAAACAAAATTATAATGAAATGTTAAAATTGTATTTAATTGCTATTAATTTAAATAATGATGTTGCAATGTGTAATTTAGGAGATTATTATTACAATCAAAAAAAATATGACGAAATGAAAAAATATTGGTTAATGGCTATTGAATTAAACAATGATGTTGCAATGTATAATTTAGGAAACTATTATTGTTTTGACGAAAAAAATTATGATAAAGCGAAAAAATATTGGTTAATGGCTATTGAATTAAACAATGATTTTGCAATGCATAATTTAGGATATCATTATTACAATGAAAAAAATTATGACGAAATGAAAAAATATTGGTTAATGGCTATTGATTTAATGAATGTCAGATCAATGTGTGATTTAGCAAGTTATTATGATGAAATTGAAAATAATTATGGTAAAATGGAAAAATATTTGTTAATGGCAATTGAGTTAAAATCTGCTGATGCAATGAATTTGTTGGCAAATTATTATTACATAAATAAAAAATATGATGAAATGAAAAAATATTGGTTGATGGCTATTGAATTGAATGATACAGTTGCTACACATAATTTAGGATATTATTATGAACATGTTGAAAAAGATTATTTTGAAATGAAAAAATTGTTTCTAATGGCTATAAATTTAAATTCTATTAAATCATACAATAAATTAAAAGAATATATTACTGATGTTGAACAATTTAATATTTTAAAAAATATTAAAAACAAATCGGACGATTTTAAAAAAGTATTTGAAGAATTAAAAAATAAAAAATCAATTAAATACCATGTTTATGAACAAAAATACAATGAAATTTCAGAAAAAAATAATATTAATGACATTAAAGAATGTTTTATTTGTTATGAAAATAAATTACACATTCCATTTGATAATTGTACACATGGTGTATGTTATAGATGCTATGTAAATATTACAACATGTCCATATTGTCGCGTACCAACATACTAAATAATAAATATTAAATATTCAATATTAAATATTTTACAAAAACATTTAGTGTATTTTTATAAAAAAAATTGAAATAAATTATATACTAAAATATAATTTATATAAAGTATCAAATTACCATAATAACACATATTGCTTGCTATAATCATGGGTAACATTCATACATATGAAAAAATTAACAATACCAATCAAAACATTAGTAATTTAAATAATTTATATTTACAACATATGTCAAATAGTGATGATTTTACAATATTTATTGACAATAATATAAAAAACACACATAGGCAATTTATAAATGATTTGTCAATATACGAAAACAAAAATAAATTTAATAATGCATTTTACAATATAACAAATGACACAAATATTGATATCAATGTGAAACACATACACAATCAATTTATAAATAATCTAATAGCATATGAAAATAAAAATAAAGTTGACCGCAACATTTTTTGTGACATGATAAATGGTATCAGCGTTGACGTTGATAAATTATTTATTGTCGGTTTATATTATCAATACAAACAAATAGATTATAATAAAATGAAAAAATGCTATTTAAAATTAATAAATATGAATTACATATTACCGATATATCATTTAATAAAATATTACAAATATATTGAAAAAAATTATGACGAAATGAAAAAATATTTATTGATGTTAACTGAAATAAATTGTTGTTATTCAATGTATGAATTAGGAATACATTATTTAACAATAGATAAAGATTTTGACAGTGCAAAAAAATATATTTCAATGTCAATTAAAAATGGATTTGATTATAACAAATTAAAAGATGATTTAGATGATATAATTATATTTTACATATTACAAGATATTGAATTATTTATTTATAATAACAATATCAACATATGTATTTCAAAAAATAAATCGCAATTATTTTTACAAAATAATATATTTAAAAATTATGCATTTTTTACAAATGCAATACAAAATTCATCAAATAATATTAATAATTTCATATTGTATTATGAATTACTCAAACAAAAATATAACAGAAAAACACATGTGCAATTTTTTATTAGTCTTTCACAAATATTACAAATAAAATACGGTATTGATTATTCATTTACACACATAATAGATGAAATAGATGAAATTAATAAAATAAATAAAATTTGTAAAATTGACATAAATGAAATTCATTATGAAAACAATAATGAATGTTGCGTTTGTTTTGAAAATATCGAACCAAAATTAAATTTTTCTTGTGTTCATAGTGTATGTCATTTATGTTATGACAAATTGGATAAATGTCCAATTTGTAGAAAAAATAAATAAAAATGGTTAAAAACAATTAAAAATAATTATAAATAATTATAAAAGAATTAAAAAGAATTAAAAAGAATTAACAATAATCATAAAAAAATATTTTTTTATTTATCAATAATGACATAATCGTTATTGCAATCAATTTTATCAGCATTTTTATTAATTTTATTATTATTGTCATCATCATTTTTAACGATTTTACAATCGGTTAATTTTTGCAAAATCATACGTGATTTTAACTTAATTTGTGTCATTTGTGTAATAAAATAATTTTTAATAATCAAGTGAAACACCGTGCAAATTATATTTGTGTCATCATTAAATACATTTTTATTAGTTAACAAGTGATTATTTAATATATTTTTACAAATATCATTATTTAATAATTGAATATTTTGTAATATATTTATATGTCGTCTGTTATTAACACGATATTCGTCATAAATATTTATTTTCATCAAATTATAAGTTTTTTCATAAAAATAATTTTTATAAACTAAATTTGATGTTCCAAACATTACATGTGTAAAACATTTGAAATAATCATCAATGCAATCTGTTACGTTGAATGTTTTATTATACAAATTATTGATAAAATTATCATAAAATGAACATTTTAATTTATCGAATCCATACAAATAAAATACAATTTCATCATTGTCATATTTTTTATATGTAAATTTTTTGTATTCGCCAATACACATTATATGTTCAAATGGATGAATATTAAATTTATCCATTGGTGGAATTGAATATTTAACTGTTATTTCTTGAGAAAAAATTTTATCAGTTATGTCATAATCTGTAGATATTGATTTTAAAATATCAAACATATATTTGTTGTATTGATTTTCATTTGTATTTAACATTTTACAACCATGACCATAAATATAACATTTGCATATACATCCATCATATATATGTTTGTTTGTATCAGTATCTAAATTAGTAATTACACATGAATTACCATCAGATATATTTAATTCTAATTTATAATATTGTCCAAAACCATTATGACGGTGTTCAGTGTCCGAATATATTGTTATTTTCATGTTTATTGTTTATGTAATATATGTAATATATGTTATATATGTTATATATAAATTTATAAAAATTTCAATTTTTTTAAATAATGTTATTTATGTTTTTAAATGATTTTATCGAATTCAATTTCAAATCTATTCATGACATCTTTCATTTGTATTAAATATAAATCAGTTGAATTTAATTCATTAACTAAATTTGATTTGGCAACATTATTTGTATTTATTTTAATCTTTTTGTATGTTTGCATAAAAGCATAAATCAATACAACATAACAATAGTAATGCTGATAATGTTTATTAATTTGCATATTGTAAATATGTTTTTTATATTTTAATTTATTAATTATATCATTTGTTGTGGATAAATTTTCAATATTTAACATTTGCCTAACAGAATTCATATTTAAAATTAAATAGGATAAATCATTAATGTTTGTAAAATATTTATTTAAATCGTCATATTTTTCAACTAAATTTTTAATTAATTTTTTATTTTCGTAATGGTCATTTGCAATTTCTATATTTAAAAAATCTTGTAAACATTGTTTAATATTATACATTTTAAAATTAGTTTGACATGTTTTTGCGTTATCAAATATTTTATTAATAAATATATCATTAACTACATAAATTATAAAATTATTAATTTTGTTAATAATTAATTTTTCAACATAATTACTATAAAATTTAATAATGTTTAAAATATTATTTTTAACAACCAAATTTTTTTCATAATTTATTGTAAAAGATTGTGATTTTAATTCTTCATTAAATAATTTAATTTCATCAAATTTTGAATCTTCATTACTAATTCCAAATAAATATTTAATTGTAAATAATTTATTAATTTTTAAATTAAAATTTATTAAATTATCATCATATACACATGTATTGTTGTTAACAAAATTAAATGTGTTTTCATATGTGTTTGTGAATAAATTCACTAATTTGTTTAATTCAATATTTTCACCGTATTCTTTTTTAACACAATTGATATATTGAAATAAATATTGAAGAATTTGGTTCAATTGTTCAATTTGATTTTTAAAATATTTTTCATTGCTGACATTTATTTCTTTAATTGTTTTGTTTTCATTTTCATAATTGTCAAATATTTCAAAATTGTATTCAACATACATTTCATGTTCATTATCATTATCAATAAATAATTTAATATTGCTGTCAGTTTCGACATATTTAATTGTTGCAATTTCGTTATTTGTTGTTGTTTTTGTAAAATTCATTTTTGTCGTTAAGTATTGTTGTTAATTGTTATTTATTGCTATTTAATTGTATAATTGTATTTTTTGGTTATGGAAAATCAGTATGTACATTTGTTCAATTTTTTCAGTAAATAATGTCAAATTGTATATTTAATATTATGTATTATATAAAAATTTTATAAAAAGTATATTATAAAAAGTATATTGGATATTGGATATAATTTATTGTGTAAATATTTTTAATTCTATTTTAAATTCATTCATGATATTTTCTATTTGTTTTCCATATTCAAATGAATCTTGCTTCATTTTTAAATTACAAATATATTTATAATTGTTTTCACATAATTCATTCACACTGTTAAGTGTTATTATGTAATAATAATAATCATCAATAATATTATCTATATTCACAACACAATTTGTTACAGTTGTTAGCAATCTTTTATTTGATTTATTTATTATTTTGTCAACATTGTTAATATTTTTAATTTTGTTTTGTATATTATAAATATTTTTGCTATATTTATTTAATTTATCATAATATGTTTTTAAATTATATATGTTATCAGATATTTTAATAAATTCATCGCATTCAAACAAATTTGAACAGTTATCTAAATTTTTACATATATTTGTGTTGCAATTATCAATGTTTTCAATTGTTGCATTATTTAATATTTCATTAACAATATAAATTACAATATCATCAATTTTATCAATGATTAATTTTTCAATAAAATTTATGTAAAATTTAATAATATTGAAAATATTGTTATTTATACTTGCATTTTTTTCGAATTTAAATTTCAAATTTAAATTTTTCAATTCATTAACAAATGTTTTCATTTTATTAAAATTTGTATCTGATTTACATTGTGCAATTTCAAATAAATAATTTATTGAAAATAATTTATCATTTTGTGCATTTGGATGATTGTTATAATTTATTGATTTATTTTTAATAACATTAAATAAATTTTCGTGTTTAAAATCAAAAAAATCTGATAATTTTTCTAATAATCCATTGTCATCTCCAAATTCTTCATCAACACAATAAATATATTGTAATAAAAATTTTTTTATTTGGTTTAATTCTGAAAGTTGATTTTTAAAATATTTTTCATTAATTACGTTTATTTCTGCAATATTTTTGTTTTTATAATTATCAAATAAATCATGTTCACAATTTGCAAATATTTCTGTTTCTGTTATGTCATTAATGCATAATTTAATTGTGTTATTAGTTTCAACATATGTAATTGTTAAAATGTTATCGTTTGTGTTATCATTGGTATAATTCATTTTTATTGTTTTTTGTTACAGTTGTTGAATTTTGTTAAATTTTGTTTTGTTGTGTTTATTAGTTTTTATGTATAATTGAATTTTTGATATATGGAAAACCAGTGTATATTTTTTTGCAATTTTTTACGAAATCAACGATTTAATATATTTATTGATGTATTTGTAAAATATAAAAATAATATATATTGTTGTATTATTGCATTGTTGTATTATTGCATAAATAAATTAAACACTAATTTAAAAGCATTCATGATATTATTTATTTGTTCTGCATAATTTGGTTTATTTATTTTTAATTTATTGATACTCACATTGATTTCATTACATTTAAATACAATTTTATGAATTATCATAATGTAATAATAATAATTATCAATAATAATGTCTTCATTTACAATATGATTTGTCATTGATTTACAAATTTTTAATTCATTAACAACACTGATAGTTGTCATTAAATTTGTAACACCTAATAAATTTAATTCTTTTTTAATTGTGTTCACACATTTAAATTTATTTTGTAATTCACAAATATTTTTACAATATTTAGCTAAATCGTCACATGGTTCAGTTAAATATTCGATTTGTTCAGAAAACACAACATCGTCAAATTCATCAACAATATTTGAACAATTATCCAAATTTTGTTTCATATTTATTATATTATTTTGCATATGTTTGAATTCTAAATTGTTTAAAATATCATCAACAACATAAATTATAAAATTATCAATTTTGTCAATAATCATTTTTTCAATAAATTTATAATAAAATTTAATAATGTTCAAAATATTATTTCTAATACCTTCATCTGTATCATAATTAAATTTAAATTTTTTTAAATTTTTAACGATTGTTTTGGTGTTGCCAAATTTTGTATTAAATTCATCAATATTTATTTCAAACAAATAATTTGTTGAATATAATTTATTAATTTTTAAATTAAAATTAATATCATCAGAATAATGAACGTTTTTATTTTTAATTATATCAAAAAAATGCTCATGCATATTGTCAAATGAATCTGATAATTTTTCAAATTCATTGTTGTCATTATCTTCATTATCTTCATCATCTTCAGATTCTTTTTTAACATGATTGATATATTTAAATAAATATTGTTGTATTTTTTTTAATTCAGCAAGTTGTTTTTTAAAATAATTTTCAGCATCAATATTTATTTCTTTAATATTTTTATTTTGGTAATTGTCAAAAATTTCATAATCGTAATTTGTTGAAATTATTGTTTCGTTATTGATACATAATTTAATTGTTTTTTCAGTTTCAATATATGAAATTGTTGTAATTTTGTTATCTGGTTGAGTGTTTTCAAAATTCATTGTTAATTGTTAATTATTTGTATGTTTTGTTATATAATTCTGTTGTTGTTTATAGAAAATCAGTGAATATTTTTTTGCAATTTTTTATGGGTATTTAAAAAAATTGATAAAATATCTGAATTACGTTTAATATTAATGTATCAATATACCAATATATCAATATACCAATATATCAATACATTATACAAAACAAATATTCAATAACAAAATGGACAAATTACGTATTGAATCTGAATACATTAAAAATATGTTAGAAGATGAAATTAATAAAGATAACATCTATGGCAATATTGAACAAATATTAAAAGACGCATATGATTTGTTACAAATATCATTAACAATGTCATATGAAGAATACAAAGATTGTTTAATAAATATATCAAAAAATTACAAAGACATAAATTATACAGAAGAAAATATTTTAACATACATTACATTAGTTGAATATTTTATGTTAAATATACAAGATGATTTTTTCAATTACATTGTAGATGAATATATAATAAATAACAATAAATATTATAAACTATTATACACACGATATTCAATAAATTATTATTTAATTAAAAAAATAGGAGAAAAAAATGAAATAAGCGACAGAACATTTAAATATTTATTATACACAAATAAACAATTGCCAAATGAAATAACAAAATTATATTCACAAACAATAACACAATGTGTATTAAACAAATTCACGAATGTAACAAATTTAAATATAAATTATAATGAAAATATAACATATTTAAACCATTTTAAAAATTTAAAAGAATTGGATATTTCAGGATGCCATTGTGCAGTGGAACAATATGGAATAACAAAATTAAAATCAATTAAAATTTTAAATTTACATGATAATTTAAAAATTACAGACATAAATCATTTACAACAGTTAGAAGAATTAGATATTTCTGGTTATCATTGCCGTATAACACAAAATGGAATATCAAATTTAACATCAATTAAAATTTTAAATGCATTTGATAACGATAATATAATGGATGTAAGTCATTTAAATAATTTACAAGAGGTATATGCTACGGTATATTTAGCATTGGATTCGGATAAAATAACTGAATCACAAAAAAAGAACAAATTTAAAATTATTTGGAATTAACATTTTTTTAATCATAAAAATAAATAAAATTAACAAATATTTTATTCAACACCAATTAAAAAATTGATAAAATATGTGTATTGTGTGTAATACTAATATAACAACACAACACATAGCACAATATTCAACAACAAAATGGGCAAATTACATATTGAATCAGAATATATTAAAAACATGTTAGAAGACGAAATCAACAAAGATGACATTTATAGCAATATTGAACAAATATTAAAAGACGCATATAATTTATTGCAAATATCATTAACAATGTCATATGAAGAATACAAAAATTGTTTAATAAATATATCAAAAAATTACAAAGATATAAATTATACAAAAGAAAATATTTTAACATACATCACATTAGTTGAATATTTTATGTTAAATATACAAGATGATTTTTTCAATTACATTGTAGATGAATACATAATAAATAATAATAAATATTACGAACTATTATACACACGTAATTCAATAAATTATTATTTGTTTAAAAAAATAGGAGAAAAAAATGAAATAAGCAACAAAACATTTAAATATTTGATGTACACAAATAAACAATTACCAAATGAAATAACAAAATTATATTCACAAACAATAACACAATGTGTATTAAACAAATTTAAGTTTATAACAAGTTTAGATGTAAATGACAATAAAAATATAACAAATTTAAACTGTCATAGCAAATTGAAAGAATTAAATATTTCAGGTTATGATAGTAATGTAGAACAATATGGAATAACAAATTTAAAATCAATTAAAATTTTAAATTTATGTAACAATACAAAAATCACAAATATAAATCATTTGCAACAATTGGAAGAATTAGATATTTCGGGTTTTTGTTGTAAAATTACCATAACAAATGTAAGTCATTTAAATAATTTAAAAAAGATATGTGTTACACCAAATCGTGGAGAATATTACGATAAAATAACTGAGCTAATGTCAGAAAAATATAATAAATTTCAAATAATTTGGAATTAACAATTTTTTATAACAATAACAATAAAAATAAATAAAATTATCAAATAAAATATTTATTACCAATTAAAAAAATTGACAATTAAAAATATTTGACATGTATCATATTAAATATATACTATTAAACATATTAGCAACATGTCATCACAAAACATTTTACCATACATTAAAACCGATTACAAAAATCAAGAAAACATAGATAAATATTTTACAGCACGTAACATAGATCGTTGTTGCATGGGATGTAGCATGCATATGTGTTTTTATTGTGATACCAAAAAATGTATGCATGAAAATTTATATTTTCACGAATTCACGACAATTGTGTCTTTATATGATGAATATGCAGATTTTATGAAATATTCAAAACAATATAATATTGGTAACAATGGAATGCCATGTGTTTGTAATTCTTGTAGAACACGTATATACAACGAAAGAAATAATGACACATATATTGCAAAAGTAATTAAACAAACTGTTGAACAACGTAATTTAAATATCAATGAAAATGAAGATGGAATACAAAATCATCCATTACAAAGATTTAATGCAAGAGCACCATCACCATATGAAATTGACGAAGATGAAGATAATACTGATGTTGTGATTGTAACTGATGTTGTTGTTATGAATGATACAAATGATACAAGTGACACAAATATTGTAACAGCAGTTGCAACAGCAATAAATAGTAATAATTACGGTAATGTTTTTTAATTTATAAAAATATAATATTTTTTTTATGTATTTTATATTTTATTTAATAACGATAGCAATATTTTTACTTTCACACCATGTTTTAATTTGGTCTAATTCAGTTATAGAAATGCAATTGACAAATGTAACATTTTTTAAAAATTCAATTGTTTTAAGAAATGCATATGGTGATAACACTGATGTTTGCCAATTTTGAAAAATTATTTTTTCTAAATTTGGTAAAGATTTAAATTGAACATTGCTGTTAATAAATTCTCCACCCTTATAATAAATATGTAATTCTGATACAGATGGGATATATATTTTTTCGTTTAATCTGCCTAATAAACTTTGACAGAATTGATCATTGTCACCAAACAACGAGAAACTTTTAATTTTTTTTAAATTTGTCATTTCATTTAAGTATATGATTTGTGATTGTTCAAGAATATAATTTTGATATAGCACACAATCAAATTCCGTATCGGATTTATATAATTGTATAATTTTATTGTATACATTCGGTCTATACAAATACATTATCGGTTTAGTTTCTAATTTTTCAATTCTTTCTTTTAAATCAATAATTGTATTTTTAAATTCAATAGTTTTATTGTTAAGTTTTACGATTTCACTGTCTTTAGTTTTTAATTTAATTTCCAATTCATTGATTTTTTTAGTTACAATTTCATCTGTTGAAATTTCAATTGGCAATACAATAATTTTTTCATTAATATTCATAATATTGTCAAAATTTGCTGTAAAAATAAGTTGTATATTTTTATTATGAATATTTAAACTATAATTATAGTTATCTTTTTTATTGAGACAATTTAAAATTAACTTATATAAACATGCAAGTGTTTTACATTCAGTTAAATCTGAACACATAATATATCTGTGATATTGTGTATAAATTTTATTGTTACATATGTGCAATTCAATATTATCTGTATTTTTACAAATTTTTATTTCATGATTATTTATGGTAAATATGTGTTCATTTGTTTCGTTGTTATTGTTATTGTTTTGTTCGTACATTGTTAAATGTTTGTTATAATCAGTTGATTTAATTATAAAAATATATGTTTTAAAAATTCAATTTTTTTAGTTAAAAAATAGCAT
>OBEQ012734941.1_pt1 | contig 21323 bp, 17 predicted proteins | sample 1670901 | NCBI WGS metagenome assembly OBEQ01 (sample SAMEA104232315, study PRJEB22302) | groundwater metagenome | biome: forest; feature: aquifer; material: groundwater | place: USA | collected 2011-08-07 | depth 5.4 m
CTGCGTATTATTTTTCACACACGGTTCATCTTTGGCAGCCTTGAGTGGTCTGCCCCACTAATTGATGGAGCAAATATGCGAACTACACATCCTACGCAACGGCGCCACAAACTCGTCACGCGTCAACAGGGCTTCACCTTAATTGAAGTCATGGTGACTTCAACCATTTTACTGATTTGTATATTAGGAACTATGCGACAACAAGCCTATTCCATGGATACTATTCGCGAAGGCTTCTATATGTCGAAGGCAAGCCAGTTGGTTAATCAAATGGCCGAGCGCATGAGGAATAATCCTGAGGGCGTTATTGCTGATAACTACATTTTTCCCAGTAACGAGCCTGTGCTGCCACTCGCGGTCGGCGAGGCTGTGCCGGAACATTGCCCGTGTACCAGTTATGCCTTACAAGCTCAGCAAGACGTCGCCCATTGGCAAGCCGGGCTGAGAGAATTACCAGAGTATGATTCCGGCTCACAGGTCCTTAAACCCAATGGTTTTATCGAGTTGGTAAGTAATACTCCCGCGTACAACACCTATCGCGTCACTGTGTCTTGGCCATCGCCCGACAGAATTCGCGACAAAGGTGCATTACCCCAAATGAAATCTTTTGATGTGTTGGTTGGATTTGATGTCAATTAAAAATCGCGCGCAAGGTTACACATTGGTTGAAATTATGGTCTCTCTGACGATTTGCATCATCTTGTCAGCTGGCGCCATACAAATATTATTCTCAAGTTCGTCAAGTTCACGCGTCTCGCAGCAATTGGCGACGATGCAAGAGACGGCGCGCTTTGCGGCATCCAAATTGGCCGAGGAAGTGCGCATGGCCGGCTATCTCGGCTGTGCTGATGCCTCAAGCAGCGGTCTGTCGGTGGTGGAAGTAAAACCCGGGGTGCAGCAAAGTCTGGACTTTAATGGTTTTCTGGTCGCGCCCAACGCTGGCGGGCAACGTATTACGCCCATGATCTTTGGCAAAACCGTGTTATCAGATGCATTCCTATTGGGTGTCGACGGTAATGCCATTGAACCTCTAACCAATTTGGAAAACTGGACCCAGAACACGCCCATCGATATCGCGCCAGTCGTGGGAAAGACCATAGCCGAGAATTCGGATGTGCTGATTATTCAACGTGCCCATCGCACTGCGGGCAGAGTGTTAGCAGTGAATGGATCGACAGTGTCGACGACTGATTCGCCAGTCACGACAGGGAATATTGGTCTCATTACCGATTGCACGGGAATCGATATGTTCTATGTTTCCAATTTTAACAACAACGATATCACGCTAGACACCGCGGACAATACACGCATCGAGCTGCAACAATTTCAAATACCGGCGAATCCTTTGACGGGACCGCACCTGCATCGATTTGGAGGATTTGCCTATTATGTCGGTTACTTAAATGATGATCCGTCCGAAGTACCTGTGTTGTACCAAGCCAATCTCTATGACCCGGCGGGTGGCAAAATTGAACTGGTGCGTGGTGTTGAAAACATGCAAGTGGAATACGGTATTTCGACAGACCAGGGCAACAGCATTCTGTATGTGAACGCGGATACGTTGCTCGCCATGGCAAGTCCTGTTGTCGCGACCGTTCGCCTCGCGATACTCGTGCGCAGCGAAGCACCGCTCGCCCATACCCATACGCCCCAGACATATCGATTGCTAAATGAGGTTATTCAGACCGATGACCAATTTATTCGCAGTGTTTTTACCACAACAATTAAAGTCCGAAATCGGCGAATAATCTAATAGGGAACGAACGAGGCGAAAAGATGATTTGTTCAGTTAAAGCAAGAGAGAAACAACAAGGGCTGGCCCTTTTTATCACGTTTGTGATTCTCATTATTATAGGGATTGGCGCTCTGTCCACTTCCGACGCAGCCATATTAGAGCAAAAAATGGCGATGAGCTACCACGAAGATGTGCAGTGTATCCATGCCGCTGACAGTGCCACCAAGATTGCCATACAAAATGTGGTTGTAGTCAACCAAGCGCTCCAGCAAGAACAAACACTCAGGTATACCGACATAATTCCCACTACGAAGAGCACCCCAACGACAACCAGATTGTCCTACCTCAAATCCGCCATACCAGCAGGTTACAGTATTGATGCCGGCATCGCTGAAAAGCATTTTGTTGCGATCGCGGAGGCGGATGGCGCCGGCGTGTCTACCTGTAACTTAACCGTGGGGTTTTCACGACTCACGCCCGCCGATAGCGTCGCGGCAACGAAATAACGATGTTGTGCAACACTTATAGGATGTAATGCTATGAAGATCATGTTCAAAATATTGGTCAGTTTCACGCTCGCGATTTTATTCACAGGTCGCGTCACCGCTGACGATCTCTCGTTGTTTACCGGGATTCAGAGTGGACATGCCAATGTGCTCTTTGTAATAGATACCTCGGCGTCGATGGAAAATAAAATGGACTGGGTGGATGAAAATAACAACACCATAAAAATTACTCGAATGAACGCCGTTCAAAAGGTTTTTGAAAAATTAATAAAGCACGCGTCAACTGACTTTAGTGTGGGTTTGATGCGTTATGATACCGGTATGTGGCGCACGGCTAAAATCGCCCAGCCTATTCGAAAAATTTCGGCGCGACTCTCGCCAACCACGACTGCTATGGATGCGCTTATGGCGGAGGTAAATGGCTGGGAAGGCTCCGGCTATACTCCGCTCTCCATGTCAATGCTGGAGGCAGGTCGATACTATATGGGCGACACTCCCACGCCCCGTATTTGGGAGTCCTGTTCTGGCGAGAGCCGCTCTCGGCAATGTACAACCTATAAGATGCCCGATGATTTGTGTGATAATGACAACGTTACCAAAGGAATCTGCACTGCCAACAAAGTGTATATTCCACCCGTAGCCGGACAGTGTACCGAAAACTACATTGTCTTTCTGTCGGACGGGGCAGCTGATTATGGCAACGTGATTGACTATGACGCCTCGACCCTGTCGCGCGACAATATTAAAACATGGCTTGGTACGAAAAAAAGGGGCCGCTGTGATCATGAGTACAGTCAGGGTACCGCTGATAACAATGCTGAAGACTGCGGTCCTGATGTCGCCGAGTTTCTCTATAACGGGCCGAAAAAAATTAAAACCCACACGGTTTCTTTTATGTTGGATGGAAACGATCCCGCGACCGCTTATATGGCTAAGCTGGCGAAAAAAGGCGGAGGTTTATCCTATTCGGCTGATACCGTGAATGAATTAGACAATGTCTTTGGGCAAATTCTCGCGAGTATCCGCTCCTCTACTCTGCTTAACAGTTCATTCGCGGCACCGGCAACGCTGATTAACAAAGATCAAGCTCTAACACATGCGAATGACTTGTATATGCCAATTCTCGCGCCCGAAGATAGCTACATCTGGCGGGGTAATCTAAAGAAATACGCCCTGAAAAACGGAGTTGCGCACGACAAGCATGGCGAACAAGTCTTCTTGTCGAACAAAACCAGCGGCATCAATACTTTTTCCTTCGATGAGTCAACGGAAGATTTTTGGCACGTCGGTGAAAAGAGCGCCTTTATCGAAACTGGCGGGGCTGAATCGCATTTCAATCCCATGAAACGTAATATCTATTGGGATACCACCAATGGCAACCTAGCCAATATCTCTGACCTTACCGCGTTGAATAGCTTTCTTAACAGCACTGGTTTAGCGAGCAAATTGACTCGTATGGGGGTGGATTCCACCGGTGTCAAACGGTGGCTGGACGGTTACCAATACGACGAGGCTAATCGCCGAATAAGCCCCACCCAACACCGCCATACCATGGGGCATATCGTTCATTCCGCTCCCATCGTGGTTGACTTCGCCGGTGAAAGTTATTTGCTGGTAGGTACGAATGCCGGATTACTCCATGTGTTCAAAGCGTCGGGGACGGATGCTGAAGTGGGTGAAGAGGTATTTTCATTTATGCCGAGAGAATTTATGAATGACTTGGATCTTAAGATTCAAAACAAAGCCAGTTGGATTCATAAGTACGGCGTCGACGGGCAAATCACAGTCGTAAAAGACAAGCTGGAGACAAAGATGTGGGTGTACTTTGGGTTGCGTCGCGGTGGGCGCGCTTATTATGCGCTGGAAATCGATGCTCACATGAGTCCTCGCCTACTGTGGAAAAAAGCGCAGGGAGATGCAGGGTATGATTCCCTGGGGCAAACCTGGTCGAAGCCTATCTATACTCATATCAATCACGAGCCCGTGCTAATTTTTGGGGGTGGATACGATGAAAATATGGATTTGAGTTATGATGGCAGCAAGGCCGGTGGTGCGCCAAATTTGGGGAATGGTATTTATATCGTTGACCCGCTCACGGGATCAGTCAAGTGGTCGACCCATGACAATAATCCAATCAATGCCAATTGGACCACCGAATTCAAAGATAATTTACGCTTCAGTTTTGCTAGCGACGTTAAGGTGGCAGATATAAATGCGGACGGCAATGCCGATCAATTGTATGCCATCGATGTGGCAGGGCAATTGTGGCGATTCGATATTTATGGCACATCAATCAGTGGTGGAATCATTGCGGATTTGAAGCCTGCATCAACACCGATAAAATTCTTTAACACCCCGGATGTTTCCATTCTCAACCACGGTCCTAGCCGGTTCCTCTCCATTTCACTGGGTTCTGGATGGCGAGAAAATCCCTACGATAACCGCATTGCGGATTATCTCTTTACTGTGAGACAACCAATTGGACGTCAGACAGAGTATTCAAAAACTCCTATTAGGTTTACCGATCTGTCTGATGTTCCCTACAGCGGCGCCGGTGAATTTAAAGCAGCAAGTGTGCTGGTCGCGGAAGACGTCGATGGATGGAAATACAAATTACCCTCTGATGGAGAGAAAGTTTTCAGCAATTCTTTAACGCTAGACAATAGAGTGATCTTTACGACCGTTAAACCGCTGCTTGCCGATGGTCAGTGTGCTCCGTTGGACCCCGCTGACTCGACCCTTTTTAAAGTCTATGCGATGGATGTGGTGAATGCCAAGGCTGTCGCGGATTTCGATGGAGACGGTGAGGTGGGCAAAACAGGGTGTGACGGTGAGCGTTGTACGCTGTTAAATATGCCACCCATGCCAGCGCCTTACATCAATGATGGCAAGTTATACGCTCTATTAAATCCCGCCAATCCCATCGATATTACAAATATTCGCTCAGTGGAAACTTACTGGCAAGATCGCGTGACGGGAGATTGATGTCATGAATACCTGTTTGCGGATAGAGGTGATTATCTAGCTCGACACCCAAGTGAGCATTATATCCCTCCGCTTAATACCAAGGATGCTTCTTGACATGTGAAATGCCCGACTATGCAAGTGAACAACCGTCGGGTTGATATTGTGCGTATTCATCGAAAGAAAACCCTGATGGAATCCTGTATGGTCTTTTCGCTCATTGCCGACAAAGTCGATGGTTGCAAACCTGTGTTGAAATGGGCAGGTGGAAAATCCCAATTACTCGACGCGCTTCTACCGAGCATCCCTTCATGCTTCGGCAAATACATTGAGCCCTTTGTTGGTGGCGGCGCGCTATTCTTTGCGCTCGCGCCACAACACGCGGTGATTGCCGATGTCAACCCGGAGCTGATCAATCTCTATCAGATCATCGCGCGGGACGCTGAGGCGCTGATCGATGTTCTGCAGCGTTATCCTCATGACAAAGCCTTTTTTTATCAGTTGAGAGCAATTGATTGGCGAACTCAGACACCCCTGGAAGCAGCAGCTAGGACTATCTATCTCAATCGCACGTGTTTTAACGGGCTTTACCGCGTGAATCAAAAAGGCCAATTCAACGTCCCGTTTGGTGACTATATCAATCCCCGGATTTGTGATGCCACTAATCTGAGACAAGTGTCCGCGTTGCTGCAGGGTAAAGAGATCGTTTTAGGGGATTACAAAACGGTATTGACTCAGTACGCAACTTCCGGCGATTGTGTTTTTCTCGATCCGCCTTACTTGCCAATTTCCCACAACAGTGATTTCACCCGTTATACGAAGGAGTCATTTTCAAAAGAAGACCACGTTGAGTTGGCACGCGAGGTGGACCGCTTAGCAAACCTGGGTTGTCACATCATCTTAACGAACTCTAATCACTCATTGGTGCATAAATTATTTGGCCATTACCCGATTGAAATATTTCAAACCAAACGCAATATCAACAGTAGCGCTCACAAGCGCACCGGTGAAGATGTCATTGTTAATATTGGGTCAAAACAGGTCAGAAGTAATGAAGTCCTGTTGAAACCAATGCCTGCACTCTTCGCGGACCAGATACTAAGGTATCCACCCACTCGATTTATGGGCTCAAAAAGCAAACTCCTCCCTCAGTTGCGCGACGTAATTCGTCAATTTCAGTGTCAAAATGTATTGGACCTGTTTTCCGGCTCGGGGATAGTCAGCTATCTGCTCAAGACCGAAGGTAAGCGGGTGGTTAGCAATGACTATATGGCATTAAGTGCAACTTATGCCAAAGCAATGATAGAGAATAGTTTCACGACACTTCTGCACGAAGAGTCGGAGTTCTTGTTGACGCCCAAGGCGAATGATCGGTTCGTCCAAGAAACCTTCCGTAACCTTTATTTCAGCGATGAAGAAAACGCCTTAATCGATAACATTCGCGCGGGAATAAAGCAGTTTGTCGACCCCTACAAAAGGGCCATTGCAACTTCCGCCTTAATCAGGGCCTGTTGTAAAAAAAGGCCACGCGGAATATTTACCTACGTTGGACAGCGCTACAATGACGGCCGACAGGACTTGAAAACCAGTTTTGGCGATCATTTTCTCGCTGCGGTGGAGCTGATTAATGGTGCTATTTTTGACAATGGTCAGGAGAACACTGTGCGACAAGGTGATGCATTAACACTTCGATTGACGCCGGATCTGGTGTATATGGACCCTCCCTATTACAGCCCGTTGTCGGATAACAGCTATATTCGTCGCTACCATTTTATTGAAGGCCTCGCCTGCGATTGGCAAGGCATAGAAATACAGTGGCACACCAAAACCAAAAAATTTAAAAGTTACCCAACGCCATTCGCCTCTCGTCAGGGTTCGCTAGCGGCATTTGACCAACTGTTCGGTTCATTCAAAGACAGCGTGCTTATTGTTTCCTACTCTTCAAACTCACAACCCACGCAGGATGAGATGTTGGCTCTATTTGCGCAACATCAACGGCGAGTTGAAGTAATCAGTATCGATTACCGATATTCGTTCGCCAATCAAGGCGCCAAAGTAAAAGATAACAAAAACCAGGCGAAGGAATATATTTTTGTTGGCTATTAGCTTCACTGCGCTTATAGAGCAAGAAGTGGTTATCTTTAACGACTTGCTTTTAAGGGCTGAGTGAGCGTTTGGAGGGAATAGTGCAAAATACTATTTTTTTGTCTCAGTTTGAAGGTAACGTGGCTATGTGCGCAAAAATTCACGGACAATCCAATAGTTCACAGAAAAAATGAGGGTGGTAAAAACTGTTTCTTACTTAGCAAAATTACAATAGTCAACAACGTAAAAACTAGCTGCGGATTTTTCCCCCATTGACCGACATACATACTTTACGATAAAAATTGAATTTACTGGTGCTGCGAATTCACGATAGTTAGTAGAACGATGCTCCGCTCCGTAACAAAAAATTAGGTGTTAGCCGGCGAGAAGCTAACAGGCAACAATAAAATGTAACGAGGTGTACCATTCCAATCCGTGGGCTGTACATATTCGGGGGGTCGTGGCAAAGGACTGGATTTGAGTATGGCTCTCATGGCCGCGCTAGAGAGGACCTTATTATTGCTCGCGTCACTATCCAGTACATTGATCACATTGCCAAGATTGTCGAGCCGAACTGTCATATGAACGGTGCCTTCAGTATTGAGCGTCGAGGATAGATTGCCTTTAACTTTATTGAGTACCCGCTTGCTGTAGCCATTGTTGTTTCTGGTGTTGTTTGATTTTGCGTTAGCGATTTTTTGGGTCGTCAATTGCGGTTCTTGCACAACCCTATTACTGCTCTTCCCTCCACACTCAATCGCTAAAGGTGGAAAATTACAGTTCAAAATGGGTGAGGCGGCTATCTCCCCACGGTCTTTGGAAAAGAGAATCAAGTGGCTGGAGTTTTCTAAGGTTGATGCCGGCGTGCCGGTGGAAGATAGTTTATCCGCACGTTTGCTTTCATCTTTATTGACAGGGTTCTTGGTTTTTTCAGGGACAGGTGCAATCTTGTGTTGGTTAGGCACTTCCTTTACAGGTGTTTTATTTGCTGCCAGCTTATTGGTCGCAGCTATAGCGGAATTTGCATTCTCTCCCATTTTTGCCTGCTGTGTCTCTACTTTTGCAGCACCTTTGTTGACTGATTGCGGTGCTGATGACATTTTTTGCGAGGAGTTTTGATTAGACGTCGTGATGGGTTGATCTATTTTCGTGGCGCCGAGGAGCTGCGCCTCCTTGATCATGTTAACATCGTTACTGGAAGTCGTTGCACTGTGAAATGACATCTCATTTTTGCGTTGGTTGGCGCCTTTTGCTTTATCAAGTCGCTGTTTCAAAATGGTGTAACGAGCGCCTTTTGGTGCTTCCTCATTGACTTTAAATCCCAAGAAGCGTTGATACCGTGCTCTGTGCTGTGATTCGGCGATTCCAGCCAACATGTCTTGTTTAAATGATTTGCTAGGTGGCTTCTCTCCCACCCAGCCTGCCATCAAGAATTGGTAAAAAGAGCGATCTTTCGTTGTAAAGAAAACCTCGCCGTTAATAGAGGCTTTAAATACACCTTCTTCACCGATACTGAAAATCATTTCATCACCTTGTGCTAATGTCTTATTAAAAGACTCGCTAAAGGCGTTAAAGTTAGTGGTGTCTTCTTTTGATTGAGCTTGACTACCGGCGGCTGACCATAACAATAAATGCTCCAGCATTTTACGTTTACTGATTCTATCATGGGTAACATGGTAGACCATGCGTGACTGCCCTTGCGTGAGATAATCGGTTGAGTTGGTATCGTCTTTTGTTGAATACAATGCGCCGATATAGAGTTCACGACCGAGTTCTAAGAATGACGCGGTACCGACTAGTGTTGGGTCTGCGCCCTTCGAGAGAGCCATCGGTATAAATGTTAAAGCGGCTAATGCGATCCAGTTAGATAATTTCATTTCAGCTCCTGTTTTATTTCAGTATGTTGAAGTCATCCCAAGTTAAGGCTTGGTCTGGGAGTGCTTCGTATTGCTTCTGTTGTTTCAGTGGGTTTGCTTTGCGGCACATCATACGCACCAGGACTGTTTGTGCCAGTGACGACCTGTTCTGTTGGAAAACGTATCTCAGAGCCCGCAGCGATATGATCGGGTGATTGCAGATTGTTAAAGTCAGCGACGCGCTCCACCATTAACCCCACCTCCCGCGGTGATGGAGGCAATCCTTGGCGGGTAGCGAGGTGCTCCTTACAAAGTGTCCAGAGCGTGTCACCCTGTTCCACTTTGACCGCCATGGTTGCTGGTAGTTGTACTGAGATGCTGTGTGGTGTCGCGCTGTTTAGGTGCTCTACCTCGGTCGGCAAGGCTGAGATACTTAAATCGAAATGGTCAACTGCAACGGACCCGGCCGCGATTGCCAACGCGCCTGTAAAGGCTATTGTTGCTACACGGCGCCATCGACTATTAGCCATCTGTTCTTTGCCAGCTTGTAGCGCGTCAGATAATTCAGAAATTATTTCTGGCTTCACGCCGATTTTTAAGAAAAATTTATTGCAGTTGGCATAAAAACCTTTTGTGAATTCTTGCCCTGTTTCTGTCTTTAAAAGTTTTTCCGTTAACTTTATTGCGCCCAAGGTGATCCCTATGGGATTAGTAGTAACCGCAACCGACAGCCCAAGAAGCGCACCTGAAATCGCAAGCCCTACGCGCTGATCGCCAAGTCCTTTAATGAGGCTGTCTTTGTGTGATCTCAATAGCGATTTAAATGCATCAATACCTTTCCGACCACCCATCGCTTCGGCGTAAGCGTGGGTCACGCTTAATTGCTTACGCATCGATTGAGTCGCAGCACCAACAGGTATGCCTGCGTCTGCTAAAAGATGTTGTACATTAACACCCGCGATGATTTGCTTCACCTGTTGAACTGCCGCGGGTGCAACCTGAGGTAGAATATGGCCTGTGGCGCCGACATTTGCGGCATGCTCCATGAAAATTTCAGCGTCATCAATGTTCGATATGCTTAGGCCAAATCGTTTTTTGATTTCGTTATAATACAGTTCACGCTCTACCTCGAAATCGCTTTGTTGCAATTGACGAAGAGTAAGAAGATGTTCCATGTGTTGAACGGTAAGCGTGTTCCTGAGTGTCACCCAAGAAAGCGGGGCTTCATGCTGGTCATCACCGATGGCTAAAACAACATCGGCGATGGGAGAGTAAGTGCGTTCCTGGTTTTGTGTCATAACATTATCCACGGTGTTGAATAGGTGGGTTTGAGATAGTTTCATTTAATCGGTTGAGCCTTGCTTGGGTCAAATGGTAAATGTCAAAAAGTGCATTTATTTCCTTCACTGTATCGTCATATCAACATTACCTGCAGCAATTACGCAGGTATATTATTGTTTACATGTTTCCCGACAGAACATGAAAAACGCCCTCTACTATTTGGCGCTGCTGCATTGTCTTTACCGCTAATTCATTACTTGTGGCCAGGATAGCTTTTAATGCAGCAACTGGATGTTTTACTACTAATAAATCATAAAGCCTGTCTTTGGTTAGTGTTGTTTGAACATGGGGTGCATCTGGGAAACCAAAAACAAGCACTTGGCGTGCTGCAGAATGCGCGCCACGTGAAAATAGATTTCGAGCAATCGTGATCGCCAAATTGCGTAATGTCGCAACCCTCTCTGGATTGCTGTTGAGTCCTTCAATTTGTTTTAATTCTGAAACGTTATCGCAGCGTGTGCTCCATCCGATATCAAAGCAGAGATCTAAAATGACGTGTACTACACGCTCATACTTTGCGAGCGAGTACACTGGGCCCTGATCTATCCCTTGTGTAACAATGGAGTGAAATAGTGCGCTAAAACGTTGTTCTTGGGCACATGATATGAATCTCTCCCTGTGTACATGTATAAAATGAAGCCCGTCATAGGTAAAACGCCATGGCGTTGCTAGCAAAAGAGCAGAATCCAGTCCAGCTATACTCACCCGTTGCAACAGATCTGATGCATTGTCTCGCTCCCGGAGGAGATAGCAGCACTCTTTAATCAATTGCATCAGATAACTTCGGTAGGATTCACGAAACCGCGGGTTAGTCTGATTTGCATATTTGTCTGAGATAATGATCCTGTCGACGATGGCGTAGGTATCCACACCACTGAGTTCGCTATAACCTTTGGTAGCCCAAGGCTGCTCTAAGGAAATTGGCCAACCCTCAAATGCCAACTCGAATTCAGATAACGCTCTACGCTCCATAGGCTCACTTTTCACTTTACTTGAACTTGCATGAAATGGTCGGTTTGCTGTAGCCGTCTCGCATGCTCCAATATTTTAAGGATATCGCCCTTTTGTTTTCGATATCATTCTCTATGTCATCCGGCAGGGCGCTAAGTAGATCGAGCCCTGTTAGCGATTCAACACAATCAACGGATGTTAAATAGGAGGATATTGGCTCTCCGCTGCTTCCGCTGTGTGGTACCAAAAATGCCGCCACCGCCAGCAGTTTCGGGCTGTACAGAACTTTAAAAAAATGTGAAGGAATTGGAATGCCTTTATTCATGTACTGAACGGGCTTGGTATAAACCGGTCCTGCAATCACGTTGATATCACCACGCCTTAATACTTGTTGCTGCTCCATTTCTTCTAAAGCAGCCCAGGCTCCCGCGTGGGGATAGCTGTCACGGTTAAAGCTAGGTAATTGGGGTACAATGTTAGACATCAAAAATGTTTCCTGCGCGGCATCATTCATGAAACTGCTTACGCTGCTGGGTGCCAACTGCCCGCGATCATAGCCTGTATCCGTATAGTCATTGGAATAGGTTCGAAATTCAGGAGGTATTGAATCGTCAGAGCGATAGAGATGCTGAATCGCAGGAAGTCTGGCGTAAACATTTTTACGGGTAAAATAATAGGCCACCCAGGCAGGCGATTTATTTACGTTACTGTAGCCAGTGAGATATCCGCCATGGCAGAGAAGCTGATCTGCTTTAGGCGTTCCTAAGTCATCGTGAACACTACAATCAGCTAGGGCGTTAACGCTAAATAATGCTCCAATGCAAGGATAGAAAAAACGGTTGATTTTCATAAGACAATCTCTAATTCTGAATCGCTGCGGCGTAATGTTCGTTTGCAGACAACATAAGGTCGCGGCAACCCTCGGAGTGACTAAGCGCGACAGTCAATTGGTCTGAATTCATTGTTATGGGTTCATTACCCGTGTCCACCCCTATAGAAAATTCTTTTTCTGTTGTTAAACTACTGATAAAGAATTGAGTATCGGTCAGGCTAAATCGAAACACCTGTTCATCCATGCCATTGCTTGTATCAGCCTTTTCGACAAAAAACGCTTTTTCGCCAGCAGTAACGCCAACCACTGAAATATTCTTACTCTCCTCTCCCATGGAGCGTACAACAAGCTCCACTGCGCTGTTGCTGGTTTGTGTGGTGTTGCCTGAGGTTTCGATACTAATAAAGAGCCTGCCTGTTTTATCTGGATTTTTTTCTAATGGAAATACCGCTCCGGTATAGATATGACAAATGCCAACATCTTCATCCGACGCCCAAGGGTTTGTCATAGGTGCCACTGCGATATGACTTCCTCCGACGGAGAATTGGGTATCGCTCTGATCGTGTAGACGAAACTGCGCGAACGTGACGTATAGAGCCACGAACATTACAAAAATCGGTACAATGTACTTTGATAGGCGATCAACTAATTTGTTGTATGAAGTTCGCATGATGGTTCTCCTATAATATGGCTAAACATATTTCATCTTTCAGACTCTGTATCTGCTGCGCTAGCCATATTGTAAAGTCTGATCTATGTTGTGTATCGCGAGTTCCGCTTTCGCACTGTCGCTATTCGTCTGTTGGGCAATTCTAGCGGCATTACCTTCAATGTATGAATACCAGCGGAGAGAAGGTAGCGTTCGAAGTTTCTCTGGTATATCCCTCGCTGCCAGATATCGGAATGAACTGTTGCATTCAACACTGGTGTGGTTTGTATTGCTCACAACAAGCCAATTGGTTCCGGTTTTTCCCTGCAGAAACATCAGTTCATCTATTGAGGTAGCCGCTCGGGTTAGATCGCTTAAGATCTCGAGAATATTTTTGTCCGCGGTCATTACAATGCAGGGAATGCCCTGGGTTCTCCCACAGAGATTGGTTTCAAAATGCTGGAAAGACATTTTCTGTACTATCGGATGACGCTGTCGAATCTGCCAATCAATTTCCATTAAGACAGGGAGATATGGTTTCGACCTGTCGAAACTGAAGAAAACACAGAGTCCTTCATCTTTCTTACGAAATATTTCTTTAGATATCTCTGAATTCCATTCCTTAAACATTTATTTTGCCCTTGTTAGTTATGCTCTTGTTCGTTCTGCTTCACGTTTTTCATCACAGAGATTCTGTATGTCATATATAACACCGATTCGATTTCCTGTTTATACACATGCGATTTTGCATTTATCTAGAATCCTCGAGCGAAATGTAAGTGCGCTTTTGAGCGGAAGCGTTTACTCAAATTAATAGGATGATGGCTCGTTGTCTAATAATAAAAGTCGAAAAGTGACGATAATTGAATTTCACGTTGGTCCCATGGTAGCGCGCAGCATGTATGACACCGATCAAACGTGTGATAGAAACTAATTTACTCTTTTCGTCACATTTCAATATATTCTGTTAGACATTTTATGAATCCGCTTTTATTGTTATCGAAAGTTTGCTACTGCTATGTTGAATTTCTGCAAGCGAAAGGATTTTTATGGGAAGCGTGGTATTCAATAATAACCGCCATTTCTACGGCTATCACATTGACGCTGTTCGCAGATTGCTTAACGACGGATGTCTTATCGATCCTTTGGTTTGGAGAGATAAAAAGGGGCTTTCTTTCGCATTTAAACGCGCAACTCGTTCCGGTAATGTTCTTTACGAGAACTGCTGCTTAATTACAATAAAGACCGGTCAGAGACGTATATTTAAGAGTCATCGCACTCTAACAACCTTCTTACGCTATCGCATTGGCATTTCTTACTGGCAGCACATCGATCTGTCGGAGGAGCCAATTCACGACGCCGAAACACTGTTGCCGATGGAAATGGAAACCTAATAGGGTGTGATGAGGGGGACTGAATAACCTGCAGAATTAGTTCCGATTAAAATATTATTGCCCAACTCTCTCAAAGGGAGTGGCTAGGAGAGATACCATGTCATCCACACTAGACACTATTTTCGACCAAATGTTGCAAGGAGCACCACCAACGCGGCAGATAAAGATTTTGGCTTTTGAAGCCGCCTGCTGGAATGCAGCCCTTCGGGTCTATAATCGAGTTGATTTAAGACCTGAGGAACGTGATCTTTTCGATAATGAAGAATTCTATTGGCAGAAATGTAGTTTCCTGTCGGAATGCATGCGAAAACTTGGAGCTTTGTGTCGCGATCATAATATTGATATTTCCCAAAATGCCTTTTTTGCGCTATTAGACAGTCATTGGAAAAATCGCTTCTATGAGCTCTACAATTTTCGGCGACGCGTAACCTACGAAAAATTATCTCTCGCACAATTTATTGATTCTATAGAGAATGAAAATCGGATCAGTTTTAAGGGTTGGACGTTCTCCCCCGGTGGATATCATGAATACGATGATGATTACGGTGTCCCTTTTTATACCCGAGAATGGTGGTATAAAAACGACGGTGGCATGGCTTACAGCATTCCTCGTTTTGATGCCTACCAAATAATAGAATGGTACAAAAAAATAACGGACGTAAATGTAAGTCAAAAGGAACTATCAATGGTAGAAACACAATTAAATTTCTTCAGAACATACGCAGAAGCGTATCAGGAGGAGGATTTGTAGGTCTTCTGAAAATGTAATGAAGAGCGTAGAAAACAGTTCTAGAAGAACAATAACAAGCAGATTAGAGTCGCCAATACGGGCCTTCCTCTAACACTACTCGTCTCCTGCAATCGCCCTTCTACATTTTGATAAATTTTATGGGGCTCCTGGCGTCGATCTTTGTGGCTCTCACTCAATTAATATGTGCGGTAATATATGCGGTAGTTTGAGTAATAGCCCCAAATGGGCAGCAACATCCAATGAATACAGTGTACTCCATAACTCAGCCGTGATTCCTCGTTGCACCGACCTCACGCGATTAAACGCTCTCGCCGGATTCCCTTCCGTGCTTTATATCTGGCTAGACATTCTTTGATGATATCAGAGAGGATTCCTTTTGGTGCAGCGTCCGTCTCCTCATCTCGGCCAGACAAGTCCTCACCTTGGTAGCCTTCTTTACGCAGTTGCATGTCAAGCACCTTTTTTCGTCGTTTTATTTCATCCCTGAGACCGCCTGATGGAAACATTTTCGTGAGTAGCCTCCGCGCTTCAGGCGTGCCTATCTCGGTTGCAAGCACGTCTCGTACATACGAGTCATCTCGATGACTATTGGTTGCCCAAAGGAAGGTGGGGCCTTTGGTGGCCATAAGATGCTGCTGAAAAGAGCCCTTTTCGGTGTCCATGATCGCTAAGAAGGTTTGTCCATCTACGCATGGTATTCTCATTTCGTAGGTCAACGCTTCTACCATGGTTGGGCTCAATCTAAACGTTTTGGTAACAGCCGCTATATTGGACGCACTGCCTGCACCGAGAATAAAGATGCTAGTTGCAAGATCAACCGAATTTTTACTAAAGTCATCAGGCAACTGACTAGCCTGCATTATCTCTACATTCCATTTACGCCCTTCAACAATAGAAGTATCTATCTGGCTTTCAACATTGTGCAATCCCTTGATTCGATGTTTTTCGTCGATTGAGAAGCGCTTGGGTAATCGAGCCAGTGCTTTAATCACTTTCTCATGGTAAGGGCGATAATCGACGTTGTACCTACCCACCTCACCGTCCATTTCTAGCAAACTGTCGCTGCCGAGAAAAAATCGTTGCGTCAGTATCTGGTAAGCTACCATGTACATGAGTCCGGTTTTACGCTTAGAGTCAGCTCCGTGACCGCGTGCAACCTCATCAAGATCTAATGACACAATGCGAGCTTCACCAAGATCAAATTTCGTTTCAGTTGATATGATGGGATATATGCTAATAGCTTCGGTCAGTTTCCTGAAGAAAAAATAAGGCATATTTTCATGCGTGTTAGTGTTCTTGGTGTTGCCATAGACCGCCATGGATCGTTCATCATTACAATAGGCCAAAATGTCTGATAAGTTAGGTACTGCATAGCGCTGTGCAAGCGACGCTTCATGTGTGTGTCCGTTCTTATGAAGGAAGTCCACGACATCCCACCAGAGGGTGTTCCGAGTGGAGGGTTCAAATGACAAGGTTTTCAGGAGCTCATCTATTGCCTTTAGCACTTTGGGTTGGTACTTTTTTGCTGTCGTTCTTTCCGAGCAACGCTTATAGGCAAGTTCAATAAGTTGGTTCGCCATACCTGTCACGCCATCGACAGGGAGTTCTTCATTATCCGCTGTGGCTAAAAAGCTGAGGAAATTAATCAGGAAGGATTTCTGCGAACTTAACGGCTTGCGTAAGCCAAGATGCGTATCGAATACATTGATGGCGTGTTTGAGGGTGTTAGTCAGCCGCTCATAGATGACTAAATGACGTTTCTCTCTGGACAAACCGCTACGTATCAGCGAAATCAGACCTCGCATGCCCGGACCAATGTCTATCTGAGAGATAAATGGTAGCTCATCACACTGCGGGCTTAGTATGAGTGACAAGTGACAGTCATTCATTAAAGATGTTTTCCCGTAGCCCATTGGTCCAAAAATCAACGTTATCCAAGAAGCTTGGAGCTTGGAATAGGGTTGATAGGGCATGAGTTTGCCGTCTTTGGTACGAAACAACTGCGCTCCAGACTCCCATGGGCTACCAGGCCTGGTGAGCGGAGACATTTTTAACGCGTCGTAGATGGGCGCTGCAGCGATATTTGCGACGGAACCGATAACAGCGCCAGGTAAAGTACACATCGTTGACTCAAGTACGTCACCCTCTGCGGGAGCGACATTGCAGTTACCCCAGCCCTGCACACATCGCGCTAACTGGGCTGTACGCTTATCAATGAGCTTCTTGTCACCCACTGGTGCCCAGGTGCATAACGCAATTTGGAGTTTAACAATTTCTTCACCGTTATCCTGGCGCGCCTTTAATCCTTTTTTGACCTCCACGAGAAACTTATTTTCATCTGCGTTTGGAGTAAACCGCAGCATTGATGCCATTAGTTCCTTAAAGGCAAATATTTGCATGCCGTCTTGGCGAATAAGCATATGCATGCGCCAAGGTAATCGTTCTCTATTCAAACGTTTAAACAGCGTTTGAAACGGCTCTGGCTTTTTGGGGTGAAGATCAATCGTAATTGGGGCAAAGACACGGTCCCCAATTCTTTCAGTAGAATGTGAAAGACTTTCTGATCCGCGAGTGATGAGTTGTTCTTTGATACTCGGCCAGAGCGCCCCGCTGGCATCAGCATTGTAGGAAATATCGAGTCGGTTCGGTACAGGGTCGCCGGGCAAACAGGGCTCCCAATCAGATGGCGTCCATTCAGAGTCGTACCCTTGCTTCAACTCACGTAGAAATTCATGAACATCCCATGTTCTCGTTGTGATGTTGACAGATTTTAAATCTTCACAGAGCCCTGACACGAAGGAGTTGTGCCGGCGCTGGAGGGTACCGACGCCCATCCCAATATCTTGAGCGTTATTTGCAAGCGGCAGTCCACGCCTTGCTTCGATTCGATCCTTCGCCGCTACGCGCTTTTCATCACGGGACATTCCGTGATTATTGCTCCAAAACAGTAGGAGAGCGCGTTCTTTTTGGCAATATCTCGACAATACCTCTTCTTGTTCATCAAGCAAATCTTCAACGTCCAGCCCTAATGTTTTTGCAGCATGACGCGCGCCTAAACTCGCTTGTTTGACTTCTTCTAGAATCCCATCAGGATCCGCCGAAAAATAAAAAGATGTGTAATGACATCCATCGTTCATGTAAGCGGTCAGCTGGCGTTCTACCATATCAATGATTTCTTCGAATTCATTTTCTAGCACATATTTACTGGACCCAAGAATTGCCACAGCGGTTAAGAGTGTTCCGTCTTTCATGACGAGGGTAAAGTTGTCTTCACAGGTTTCGATATCAACAAAATCTCTAGGATTTGTTTTGAATAAGTGGTGAGCCCATTGCAGAACACAGTCCGCCATGTAAAACATTTTATCGGTCATGGTATTAGGCTGTGTGTAACGCATGATAACTTCCTCAAATACTAAGCATATCTGTGAGATTTTTTCGGGTTGCCATTGATGCCAATAATTCCTTAGCTTGGTGCAAAGCGTCCCGATCTGTCTGCTCCAAAAAGTTGAGCGCACCGCGATCCATCAACGATTGCATGATCTCAGCGTGACTTGGATTTACCGGTGGTGTTCTCTGGGTTCCATAGGGATTGGTATTCATGGGGGCAATCATCTTCAGGCGGTGAGCCATATCTGAAATCGTACTCGACTCTGCTTTCGGAATTTGTAAAGTAATACGCCCATAGCCATAACCGTGAATGGCGACGAAGTCACTTTCCTTGATGAGTCGCGCCTGTTCAAAACAATACATGCGATCGATGCTGTGGATCCAAGCGCCTAGCGGTGTATTGTTTGCCCGCATATCAAGTCCTCGCGTCAAAGACGTCCAAAGATTTTCACAAAAAAGACCGAAGGCGAAGGAATGTTGTGTGAGCGTTCCCCACTTAGGAATTGAAATAGGATTAAGCGCAAATCGCTCGCCTACAAGAATTTCCCGCACGCTCATATTTGCGTATTTAGCCATAGTTAGAAATTCATGGGACGTCATCCAAGATCGGGGGTTGGGTGTTACCGTGTCTGCTCCTTGGGTCGTTTTCGTCGTTCGATCGCCAGCGCCGGCGCCGTAGTTAACCAAATCATTCACCGATTCATGAATAGAGGTGATTTCAACGCACAAGAGAGCCGGCTGTTTACGCTCCGCTAGCCACTCTTCAATCGCGTCCATGGATAAGCCAGTAATGTCCTCTTCGCAACGTTTCCAAGTGCCTTGTGGAACGTTGTAGGAGGTTATCGTCTTTGCGTAGCGGTAACGGTGAAAAACCAGTGAGACTAAATCTGCTTCTTCGTCAGTGTAAACTTTTTCGCACAGAACATGGGGCTGGTAGGCAAGCTTGGCTGCTTCAGAGATATAGGGCTGAAAAGGTGTTTCAGTAGGTAGTATGATCTGGCGTATGCCATTATTCAGCATGCCGCTCGGCGCTGTATTGATTCCTAAGTGCAAAAAGGAAAACTGCATTACGGTATCGAAGAGCGCTGCGAGGTGCAGTGCTTTTTCGCGCACCGGTGCATGTTTCAATCCGAGCTCGATTAAAATCGTTGACACCTTGGTTCTTAAAAAATTATCCGCCCTAAGTCTTGGTGTCTGCTTTAGACCTTTTTTGAAAAACGTATCAAGATCTATGTTGGTCAACCAAGTGACTGAGGTATACAAATCTCCTGTGTTAGACACGAAATAGGGATCTTCGCCGGCAACGCAAGCCCAGCCTTCTTTGGCCGCTTTAGGGTCATCAAATATAGCAACCCCATACCGTTTCGTTGGATCTAAAAAACCCTCCATTACGCAGCCACCTCTTTTTGTGGGCTCGGTGGAAAGTCATTCAACCCTGTTTTGCTCCAATACTGTATTTGCTCCTGATAAAAAACTTCATTGGGCAAGTAACGAAGCGCGCAAAATAATTCTTTCTCTGCTTTGAGTAGCTGCGGTGTTAGTTCGTTATAGATGGATACAAATTTTTGAATCGTTCCATCGCCTAATTCGCCGAAGACTGTATTCACTGGACGAACCAATTCTCGATTAATAGCACTCCAGAGTATATTCGCCGATTCCTCAAAATCGCTTTTACGAAATTTAGCGACAAAAATGCTTTGGCAGAGTTTTATCAATTCGCCTTGCGTTAGCGCAGGGCAATATATGATGAGGCCATGGTTATAACTATGGGAAACGGGTCTTCCCATGTGTTGCGACTGCATGCACATACTGCAGAGTGTTAATGGATTCCCTTGGTCATCCTGGGTTATTTCAATAAACCCAGACGCACAATTGAGGTGTGGTCGAGAACGCAATTGGCACGCTGCGCATTGAAAATTGTTCTTCTCGAGTATCAATCGCTCGGCCGGATTTGGTATCCAGTTAAGCCCACTCGGTTCGGTGTTTTTAAATTTGCACCGATGAAGATTTCTATATGGCTTTCTTGGAAGCGCTTTAATGGTCAACATTCTCTTACCGCCTATTGTTGTTCACTAATGGCTTTTGCCCAGCTTTTAAAGGATTCTCAGTAACCTGTTTGCAATCAGCGCAAATCTTTAGATTCTGTGAATGCAGGTTAACTAAAGCGGTACTGTTGCAATATCTACATTGGGGTTTCTGAGTCATGTTATTAGGGATACTTTTCAAAATAAATTAATCGGCAATTATAAGAAATAAAGCACCTCATCCCTGAAGCGCTTTATATTTCTTTGACCACTACATTATCCCTGTACCTATGATGCCTTGCATCTGTGCGGCTTCATTGGTGCCATAGATTTGGGTAGTAAAGGCTGCAATAAATGCCATCGGTGCCATTGCCATTGCGCCAATAACGAGGTACTTGAGAGCAGGAGTTGGCCCTTCATCCCTGTCGCGTTTCCATAGCTTGAAAAAGCCCATGCACACACCAAGAAATCCGGCGGTAGCAACAGCCGCCGCTATGACCGTCGTTATATTGTCAAAAGCGCCACTGGCTCTATCCGCCATCGCTTCAAGGTTTTGGCCTGATGCGTAGGTTGGGACAGATAATCCGGTCGCGAGGATCGTGATTCCAGCCGTTAACCCCGTTCGAATTGCCATGTGCGTCTTGCAGCACATGGTGAAATATGCCTCTTGGACATGCTTCGTAAGCGTCTTCATAAATACCTTCCTGCAGTTTCAGTTAGCCCCAAAAAATGGGATGTTGTTTATGACAATTTAAAGTATGTTGTTGCTACGGGTATTGCTCCAATTGACACGGCTATAGCATCTGCAAATGCATAAAGATTTGTGCAGAGTGCTCCTGCAATGACAA
>OBEQ012555004.1_pt1 | contig 21311 bp, 18 predicted proteins | sample 1670901 | NCBI WGS metagenome assembly OBEQ01 (sample SAMEA104232315, study PRJEB22302) | groundwater metagenome | biome: forest; feature: aquifer; material: groundwater | place: USA | collected 2011-08-07 | depth 5.4 m
CGCAGCGAGTACACCGCGGCGGCGTTTGCCGAGCCGTTGAAGCGCGTGTTCACGGGTTTTTATCGTCCAACGCAGGAAGTCACGGTGGAGGTGCATCCCGTCTCCCGCTATTTCGTGCGCACCATCAAGCTGCGCGCCGATCTGGTGCCCTGGATGGAGCAGCTTCTCTACGCGCCATTAATCCGCGCGACCGAGCGCATTTCCAGCCAGATGGGGCGCATCCACAGCGGTTCGATCCACTTCTACCTCGCGCTGCTTCCGGGTGCGCTCCTGATTCTGCTCCTCGTTGCCAGGTGGATCCGATGACGGGCGTACTGATCGTTGTCGCGCAGACAGTGTTGCTGGCCGTTCTTGCCCCCGCCGTCGTGGGCTACGTGAGGTTCGTGAAGGCGCGCCTTCAGGGCCGTCGCGGTGCCGGCGTGCTGCAGCCGTACTGGGAGCTGAGGAAGACGTTCGGCAAGGGCATGATCGTCGCCGAGACGGCCTCCTGGGTTTTTCACCTGGCGCCGTTTGCGATCGTCGGCGCCACGATCGCAGCAGCGTCGCTGGTGCCCGTCGTGTCCGCCATTCAGCCGGCCGACCAGCTGGGCGATCTGTTCGTGCTCACCGCGTTGCTGATGCTTGGCACCTTCTTCCTCGCGCTTGGCGGCCTCGATCCGGGTACCGCGTTCGGCGGCATGGGCTCGAGCCGCGAGATGACGGTGGCGGCGCTGACGGAACCGACTCTGGCAATTGCGATCCTGGCGCTGGCTCTGACGACCGGGTCGACGAGCCTTGGTGTGATTGCCGGCTCCGTGCTGAAGACGCCTGCTTACGCGATCGGACCCGGACATGCCCTGGCGTTCGCGGCGTTCCTCATCGCGATGCTTGCGGAGACAGGACGGCTGCCGGTCGACAACCCGGCGACGCACCTCGAGCTGACGATGATCCACGAGGCGATGATCCTCGAGTACTCGGGGCCGTATCTCGCGTTGATCGAATGGGCGGCGGCGTTCAGGCTGACCCTGCTGCTGACGCTCGCTGCCAATTTGTTCGTGCCGTGGGGCATGGCGACGTCGCTGGCGCCCGCGGCGATCGCCGCAGGACTCGCCGCTATCCTGATCAAGCTGGGGGTCCTCGGATCGTTCCTCGCGGTGCTCGAGACCCGCGTGGCCAAGCTTCGACTGTTCCGGGTCCCCGAGCTGCTGGCGCTGTCGTTCACGCTCGCGCTGCTGGCTGCGACGTCTTCGTTCTTCACGAAATAGACATGGATGCCGCTTTCTCGCGTCTGACGATGACGGCAGCCAGCGTGATGCTGCTGTTGACGCTTGTCGTGGTGTGGCGGCGCCACGCAACCGCGTACATCACCGCATTCCGCACGCAATCGATCGTGCTCGCGTTCGTCGGGACCGTCGTTGCCTGGTATGGCCACGTGCCGGAGCTGTTCGGGGTCGCCGCGATGATTCTCGTTCTCAAGGGCTGGATCGTGCCGCGCGTCCTGTCGGGCATGGAAGCCCGCCGCCAGGGCGCGCGCGAACTGCAGCCGCTCGTGAACACGGAGACGTCGCTGCTGGTGTCGGGCGCCCTCGCCGTGGCGGCCTACGAGATCTCGAGGCCGCTTGCGGGCGTCATGAACCTGGCGACACGCGGCGGTCTTCCCCTGGCGCTCGCGGTCATCTTCGTGAGCCTGTTCATCGTCGTGAGCCGTCGTGAGGCCGTCGCGCAGATCGTCGGCTTTCTCATGCTCGAAAACGGCATCGCGCTGCTGGCGCTGCTCGGCGCGTATGGCGTGCCGCTCGTCGTCGAGCTGGGTGTGTTCCTGGATGTGCTGCTTGGCGTCCTGGTGATGCAGGCAATCGTGTATCGCATTTACGAGACATCGGCCGAGTGACGGACCAGAGAACCGTGGATCTGCTCCTTGTGTTTGCGCTGCTGACGCCGCCGCTGGCGGCCGGAGCCCTGGCGCTCGTCACGCGCCGCGACCCGGTACGCGTGGCCTGGTTCAACGCCGCGACGATGCCCGTGTCGCTTGCTGCCGCCGTGGCGACGGCGCTGCGGCTCGCAGCGGGAGGAGCGCCGGTCGTCGTCGGACAGATGTGGCGCCTCGACGCATTGTCGGCGCTCCTGGCGCTGCTGGTAGCGGCGGTGGCGACGCTGGCCGTGTCGATTGGACCTGGACTCGATCGTGAGCATCCCGCGCCGGCTGAGGAGATCCGCGCATTCCGTCTCTACGCGAACCTGTTTGCCTTCACGATGCTCGTCGCAGTGAGCACCGGCAACCTCGGGGTGATGTGGGTTGCCATCGAAGCCAGTACCGTCACGTCGGTGCTGCTGATTCCGCTCCGCCGAACGCGGGCGTCGGTCGACGCGTCCTGGAAGTACCTGCTCATCGGATCCGTGGGGATCGCCCTTGCGTTCACGGGCACCGTGTTGGCGTACGTCGACTACGCCACAACTGGCGCGGACATCAATCTCGCGCTCCATTGGACGACGCTTCGCGACGCAGCGACGGCGCTTCATCCCCAGGTTGCGCGATTGGCGTTCGTGTTCCTGCTCGTCGGGTTCGGAACCAAGGCCGGACTCGCACCGACTCACACGTGGCTGCCTGACGCCCACTCGGAGGCGCCGTCGCCGTTGTCGGCCATGATGTCCGGCGTCCTGCTCGCGGTGGCGCTGTACGCCATCCTCCGATGGAAGGCGATCATAGACGTGGTGCTCGGCTCCGCGTTCACCGATTCGCTCTTGCTTGTCGTCGGCGTGGCCACGATAGCCGTCGGCAGCCTGAGCCTGCTGTCGCAGACGCGCTTCAAACGGCTTCTTGCCTTTTCGAGCATCGAGCACATGGGTCTCGCGTGCTTTGGTCTCGCGCTCGGACCGCTCGGCGTGTTTGCGGCGCTGCTGCATCTGACCGGCCACGCCCTCGCGAAGAGCGCGGCATTTCTGCTGTCGGGCCGAGTCCTGCAGCGGTATGGTTCGGGAGACATTTCCGGCGCGCCGGGACTCCTGGCGGCCGCTCCGTATACTGGCGTGCTGTTCGCCGCAAGTGTGTTCGCGCTTGGCGGTCTTCCTCCATTCGGTCTGTTTCTATCGGAGATTCTGATTGTCCAGGCGGGGTGGGCCGCAGGGCATCCGGCGGTGACCGCTGGCGTGCTCGTGCTGCTGCTGATCGCGTTCGGGTCGCTGCTCGTTCAGGTCCATCGGATGCTGTTCGGCGAAGCCGTGCCGGGAGTGGTGCGAGGGGAGCGGGCGAGTGTGCCATTGGCGCTGCTGGCTGTTCCGGTCATGGTGCTCGTGTGGCTTGGCGTGTCGATCCCCGCCCCGCTGCAGATGCTGCTGAGCCACGCGGCTATGACGGTGCGGCCATGATCGTGCGAACCGACGTCCATGCCGGGGAACTTGTAGACGCCATGCGACTGCTGATCGGTGAGAGCGGCGCCGTCGTGCTGATCGTGGCCGGAGAGGATCGACCCCAGACGAACAACATGTACGTGCACTATCTGCTGGCGCTCAGAGGCTCGCCGTGGGAGCTTCGGCACATCAGCGTTGCACTGCCTCGCGAGTCTCCCGCGATTCCTAGCCTCGCGGCGCTATCGTTTCCCGTGTCGCGATTCGAGCGCGAGATGCGTGATCTCCTCGGCATCACGCCGACCGGACATCCCGATCCGCGTCCGCTCGTCCGGCACGGCTTCTGGCCTGAGACGTTTCACCCACTGCGCCACGACGCGGTCACGCCTGACTTCACCGACGACGGGCGGCCGTTTCCGTTCACGGCGGTCGAAGGCGACGGCGTGTATGAGATTCCAGTCGGTCCTGTCCACGCGGGCGTCATCGAGCCAGGTCATTTTCGCTTCAACGTTCTGGGCGAGACGGTTCTGAAGATGCGCGCCCGTCTGTATTTCACCCACAAGGGCACCGAGCGGCTGTTCGCCGGGCGGCGACCCGAAGAGGCGGTCGAGCTTGCGGAACGTGTATCCGGTGATACGAGCGCCGGCCATGCGCTGGCGTTTTGCCAGGCCGTGGAATCGCTCGCTGGTGTCGAGGTGCCCGACGGCGCGAAGGCCTGGCGAGCCGTGCTCCTCGAGCTCGAACGTCTCTACAACCACATCACCGACACCGGCGCCATCATCGCTGACACGGGATTCCCTGTCGGCCAGGCACATTGCATGCGGCTTCGCGAGCGCATCCTCCGGTTGAACAAGAGGATCACGGGGAGCCGGCTACTGCGAGGAGTCATCGTGCCGGGAGGGATTTCGGGTGTGACGGACCCGCCGGACATTCCTGGTGAGATCGAACCGGTTCTCTCCGATTTCGAAGAGGTCGTCCAGATCTGTCTGGACAACACGCTCGTGGCCGACCGGCTGGAAGGGACGGGATGGCTCGACTCCGCGGTTGCGCGAGATTTCGGCGTCGTCGGCTACGTCGCGCGTGGGTGCGGTCTGTCGCACGACGCACGCCGCGATCTGCCGTCCGGCGCGTACGAATGGTTCGATTTCGCTCCGATCGTGGAGGACAGCGGCGATGTCCGCGCGCGTCTGCAGGTGCGCGTGCGCGAGGCGCGCCAGACGCTGTTCGTCATCGAGCAGGCGCTGGCCCGGGCGGCCTCGTCGACGCTCCGCGTCGACATCCCATCTCTCCCGGCATTCACGCCGAGCTTCGGGATTGTCGAAGCGTGGCGGGGCCGGCTTGTTCACATGGTGATGGCCGATGAGAACGGCCGCTTGCACCGTGTCAAGATCGTCGACCCGTCTTTCTTCAACTGGCCGGCACTGGCGCGCGCCCTGGAGGACAATATCGTCCCGGACTTTCCGCTCTGTAATAAGTCGTTTAATCAGTCATACTCCGGCAACGATCTGTAGTCTTTGAGCGGGTGCGCGGTCGCGGATGCTGCGTTTCGAGGTCTGCCTGATCGTCAAGAAAGCGAAGACGGTCAAGCGAATGCTCGAGGTGTTTGAGGAGGACTGGTCGAAAACCGACCTGGCTGCGAGGGAAGCGAAGGAAATGAAAAAAGAGATCAAGGAGCAGAAGAAACTTGCGGCGCACTGCGAAGTCGCCGAAGTCGCGGCTCACTAGAGCCCTGCCGCAGCACTCCCCGCCGTACGAAGCCTCTCCACGGCGCGTCCCACGCGAAGCGATGCATAAAAAATGCGTCCGACGCGGATGCCGCCGCCCAGTTGATGGCGGCCAATCGCTTCAAGCCCCGCCGACGCGAGACATCCGCAGTTCGAGCAGTCCGGGTTGCCGCCAAACTGGCATGGCGTGATGCGGCGCTCCAGGTCGGCAGAATAGCAGTCTGTCGTCTTCGCAAAGACGCAGTGCTCCGGTGACTCCGGCGGCTTCTCGTAGACCTTGAGCATGCCGTCGCGCAACTGCAGCTTCGAGAACTGCGGCATCAGCCTGCGGAGGTCGGCAATCACCTTCGCTCGATCCGCCTTCGTCAGGCGCTCCGCCGAAATCTCTCCAACCTGCGGTGTGTAGAGGCTGATCCAGATGAGCCGGGTATTTCGATTCGCCTGCCACGTTTGAAGGAACTCTTCGATGTAGCCATCCCGCCGCGCCTGCTGCCGCGTAATCGTGCAGTGGACCGTGATCTGGTGTCCTTCGATGTGTTTGAGGATCCGCTCGTAGGTCGCGGGCGTGCGACGCGCGTCGTGCTCGGGCTGCAGTCCGTCGATTGACGTCACGATCTGAAGCTTCGGTATGGCCGCCCATTCCCGTGGAATCGGGCGCACCGCGCTCGTAACGAGCTGTGCGTGAATACTCCGCTCGGCGAGTTGCGGAAGAATCTGTCCCAGCTCGCGGTAACGCACGAGCGGCTCGCCGCCGACGATCGAGACATGCAGCGGGCGATGGCGGTCGACAAGCGCCATGAAGCGGCTGACCAGCTCGTCGCCCTTGTAGTCGGCGAGGCCTCGAAGCGTGACATCGCCGCCCAGGTGATCATCGCCGTACGCGTAGCATCCAGGACAACGAAGGGGGCACTCTCGTGTGATCTCGATGGAGATGTTCGGGCGATAGCCCGCGAGGATCCGGCCCCATGCCTGGATGATTTCGCGCCCGCCAACACCGTGTTCGCTCATATCGACGACTATTATGGCTCTGTTATTCTCTGAGGCACATGCCCCTTGCCCGAAAAGCTCCGCGACTCGTGCGCCGCCGCTCGAAAGTTCATGGGTGGGGCGTCTTCCCTCGTGATGCCATCAACAAGAACACACGCATCATCGACTACGCAGGCGAATTGATCGATCACAAGGAGAGTCTGAAGCGCGAGACGAAATACCTGAAGCAAGGCTGCATCTGGTGCTTTACCGTGAATCGCCGGTGGGTCCGCGACGCCAATGCTGACGGCAATCTTGCCCGATACATCAATCACGCGTGTAAGCCGAACTGCTACAGCCAGATCGTCGGCAATACGATCTGGATCCGCGCCGGACGCAATATCAAGTCAGGGGAAGAATTGGCCTACGACTACTACACGGACGGCGAGCAGGTCATCGAGTGCCGATGCCGGCCCGGATGTAAGCGGCGTTTATGATCGCCGTCAACACACAAAGGCAGAGCCTTTACAGGAGACAAGGAGACAAGGAGAGATTGTTTTTCAAAAAGATTTCTCCTGACCTCCTGTTATGAAACCATTTCTAGTGTTTCTCTTCGTGGCCTTCGTGGTTCAAACATCAGCACCCGCGCAGACTGAGATTGGTGAGCCGGATCTGGTCGCCGCCAGCGCCGGTAGAACCGTTCGGATCGGATCGCCCGTCGACGGTCGTGTAACCGTGATTCCGCTCGAGGTCTACGTGTCGCGCGTGCTGGCCGGGGAAGGTGAGCCACGCGCCGCGGAGGCGGCACAACAGGCGCTGGCGATCGCCATCCGGACCTATACGCTCAAAAACGTCGATCGCCATGGCCGCGATGGCTTCGATCTCTGCGACAGCACGCACTGCCAGGTGCCGCGTCCCTCGACGCCCTCGTCCCGCCGGGCGGCGATGGTCACAGCCGGCCAGATTCTGACGTATCGCGGCGACGTCGCGGAGGTGTTCTATTCGGCGTCCTGCGGAGGGCGGTCCGAGCGGGCCAGGGACGTGTGGCCGGGCGCCGACTATCCGTACCTCGTCTCGCGCAAGGACGACGTCTGCGAGGACGACCCCGAGTGGACTGCCGACTTCACGCTCCGTGGCGTGCAGGCGGCACTCGCGCGCGTCGGCTTCGAAGGTGAGCGCCTGGAGAACGTGCGCGTGGATGCGCGGACCACGTCGGGACGTGTGGCGCGTCTCCATTTGTCCGGCTTGCGGCCCGACGTCATCGGCGGGAATGAATTCCGCCTGGCGGTCGGCCCGGTGAATCTGCGAAGCACCGCGTTCAGCGTTGACCGAGACGGTGAGAGCCTGCGTTTCACCGGCCATGGGTTCGGGCATGGCGTAGGGATGTGCGTTATCGGCGCGGGACGCCGCGCGATGCGCGGCGAATCCGCGCGAGCGATTCTGGCGCAATACTATCCCGGGCTCGACCTGACGCCACTGTCAGCCGTTGTCACACCCTCCGACGTGCTGACCGCATCACCGCCGCGCGCCGGGGTCCCGGCGTCTGCGGCCGCGGCCGTCGTGGTTGAAAGCGTGCCGCCTGGAACGACCGGCATCAACGTCGTGGTGCCGCGCGCATCGCCGGTATCGGCATCCGATCTCGAACGAATGGCGGCGCGGGCGCATGCGGATCTGGCAAAGACGCTGGGGACATCGGTTCTTCCTATCACGATCCGCCTGCATGACACCCTCGACGCGTTCCGCATGGCGACGAACCGGCCGTGGTGGGTCAGCGAGGTCGCTGACGGGACGACGATCGATCTCGCCCCGGTCGCCGTGCTCGAACTACGTGGTGGACTGGAGGCATCCGTGCGGATGGCGGTTGCGGAACTGCTCGTTGCCGGAGCACTCGGCGGCCGGTCCGCCTGGGTGCGGGTCGGCGCCGCACGCTACTTCTCCCAAGTCGCGACCAGCGCCCCTCGCTCTGGCTCGCCTCGCGCGCCGTGCCCCTCGGATGCGGAGCTGACGCTTGCCGTATCAGCTCCAGCGCAGCGAGAGGCTGAGAGTCGCGCTGAGGCCTGTTTCAGAAGGGAATTCGGGAAGACAGGCGACTGGCGCACCGTGCGCTAGACAATTTAGCGGTGCTCAATGCCCGTTTCCTTGATCTTGTTGAGGAGCGTCTTGTAGCTGACGCCGAGGAGTTGGGCAGCCTTGCGCCGATTCCAATGAACCTGTCGCAAGGTCTCGGCGATTACCGTCCGCTCAGCGTTGAGCGCCGCCTCGCGCGCAACGTCGGACAGGCGCCGGCACTCCTGGCTGGGGGGAAGTGGCGTGTCGTCCAGGTCGTCATCCTCGTCATCGACAGCCGGCGATGCGGACTGCGGCGGCGCGCCATATGCCTGCGGCGGCGCGGCATACGAAGTGGGCGAGTGATACGCCGGCGGGGCAGGCTCGACTGGAGGCAGATTCGGTACGAGGCGAGGTTTGCTGAGCTCGCGCGACACGAGCGCCTCGTCCTGCAGGATCACGAACCGCTTGATCGTGTTTTCGAGCTCGCGGACGTTCCCGGGCCAGTCGTACAGCATGAAGCGCTCGCGCAGATCGTCCGAGAGCGTTCGCACGGGACGGTTGTAGCGCTGTGAGTATTTCGTGATGAAGAAGTCCGTGAGCTTCAGGATCTCGTCGGGTCGCTCGCGCAACGGCGGGACAAGGGCTTCGATCACCTTGAGGCGGTAATAGAGGTCCTCGCGGAACTCACCGCGCACCATCATCTGTTCGAGGTCGCGATTGGTGGCGGTGACCACACGGACGTCGACCGTGACCTTCTTGTTACTGCCAAGCTTCGTGAACTCGGCGTCCTGCAGGACGTGGAGCAGCTTGGCCTGGAGCGCCGGCTTCATTTCGCCGATCTCGTCGAGGAAGATCGTCCCCGTGTGCGCCTGTTCGAATTTGCCGATGCGTGTCGTCGCTGCGCCGGTGAACGCGCCCTTTTCGTGGCCGAACAACTCGCTCTCGAGGAGCTCCGCCGGGAGCGCGGCGCAGTTCACCTTCACGAACGGTCTCTGCTTCCGCGTCGAGCGCTGGTGGATGGCTCGCGCGACCAGCTCCTTGCCCACTCCGCTCTCGCCGCGAATGAGGACTGAGACGTCGCTGTCGGCGACCTGCTCGATGATGAGCGCCACCTGACGCATGGCGGGGCTATCGCTCCAGCCGATGAACGCGTCACTCTGATCGTCGCTGAGCTGCCGCCGCAGGTCCGTCAGCTCATGGACCAGTCGATTGCGCTCGAATGCCTGCTTGATCGCCGCGTCGAGGGCGATCTCTCCCAATCCTTCGGGATCATCCGGCTTGACGACGTAGTCGGCTGCGCCAAGACGCACGGCTTCGACGATCGTCTGCGCGTGCTCGCGGCCAGACAGCATGATCACCTGCAGCTCGGGACGGGCCGCTTTGAGCGCCTTGAGCGTCTGCAGGCCATCCATCCCGGGCATGGCGACGTCCAGCAGCACGATGTCTGGAGGCTCGCCCTGCCGGATCGCCGCCACGATTTCGTCGCCGCGTGAATAGGAGCGCGCCTCGTACCCTCGCAGGGCAAGGAAGGTGCGCAGGTATCCCGCGAAGCCGGAATCGTCATCGACGACGGCGATCATCGCCGGGCGGCGATCGGTACTCGCGCTTCCGCCTTCGTCAGGTCCCGCACTGGCCGCTGTCGACATTCTGTCCTGTCTCTCAGGTTCGAAGGGGTAAGCGAAGTGCGGAACCTGCGCGCGGCCGTTCGCCCGGTGCTGACCAGAGCGCGCCGCCGAGCGCTTCGACGACTCGCCGTGCGACCGGAAGCGCGAGGCCGAGGCCGCCGCGCCATTCGTCGAAGGGTGGCGGCGTGCCCCGTGCGGCCTGCATCAATGACGGAAGCGTCGCTTCGTCACCGACCGTCAGGATTGCCCACGCGGGAGCCGTGTCGGCCATGACCGCACATTCCGCCACGATGACACCCGGTTCGCCGCGCTCCCGTAAGGCTGCGTGAAGCAACGTCGTGATCGCCGCGGAGAGCCGCCCGCGGTCGCCGGTCACCGTGATCGGCCGATTTGGCACGCGAACGTCCAGATGCACCCCGCGGTCTTCGCCTTCATGCATCGCGCCTGCAAGCTCCACCACAAGCGCAGCCATGTCCACGTCCTGGCGGGAGACGGCGAGCTCTTTCGATTCGAGCTTGCCGAGGTCGCTCATCTCCGCAACGAGCGCGCTGATGCGCGTGCACGAACGCTCGGCTTCCTCGAGCATTTTCCGCTGTTTGTCGGTGAGCGGCCCGCCGTGCTCCTTCAACACCATCCGCAGGTACCCGCAGACGACTGTGACCGGCGTGCGGAGTTCGTGCACCGCCAGCGACATGGCGCGCGGGAAGCGTTCGTGTTCAAGGGTCTCGTGGATGGTCTCGATATCGTCAAAGAACCCGGCGCAGCGACGCCGAGGTCCTCCTCCAAACGGAGGCTATCACGCATGCACCGCGGGACAACCTCGGCAGTGTCAGCCAGTTGGCGGAAAAGTGTTTCCATTCCGACGTGACACATCACTTGAAGCCGAAGGTGGACCCCGCATCCACTCGCGCCACTCCGGCCGGCTTATCTTGGCGTTTCCGCGTCATAATGTTCGCATGCTGATACGAAAGGCTCCTGACCTCCGGTTCTCGGACATCACCCCCAGATCCCTGTACCTGCGGCGGCGTGAGTTTTTGCAGACCGCGGCAGGCGCTGCGCTCGGAGCGGCGGCCATAGCCATGGTCCCGCCCTTTGCCGCGAAGACCGGGGCGCAGGCGCAGACCAGCGCGCACGGGGCCAAGCTCGCAAACGTCAAGAAGAGCCCGCTCAGTACAACCGGCGAAGACATCACGTCGTTCGACGACATCACCAGTTACAACAATTTCTACGAGTACGGGCCCTACAAAGAAGATCCGAAAGCCAACGCGTGGCACCTGAAACCACGGCCCTGGACGATCACGGTCGAAGGGTTCGCGGCCAAGACGGGCACGTTCGGCTTCGAAGAGTTCACCAAGCCCTACACACTCGAAGAGCGCGTCTATCGCATGCGATGCGTCGAGGCGTGGTCGATGGTGATTCCGTGGGTCGGCATTCCGCTGAAGGACGTCATCAACACGTTCCAGCCGACCTCGCAGGCCAAGTACGTCGAATTCGTCACGGCGCTCAATCCGGCGCAGATGCCTGGGCAGACGACGCGAATGCTTCCGTGGCCGTACGTTGAAGCCCTTCGCATGGACGAAGCGATGAATCCGCTGTCGATCCTCGCGGTCGGTCTTTACGAGGAGACGCTGCCGAATCAGGACGGTGCGCCGATTCGCCTGGTCACGCCGTGGAAGTACGGGTTCAAGGGGGTCAAGTCGATCGTGAAGATCCGGTTCGTCGACTACCAGCCGAAGAACACCTGGCAGGTGATGGCGCCCGGCGAGTACGGCTTTTTCGCGAACGTGAATCCCGCCGTGAGCCATCCGCGATGGAGCCAGGCAAGCGAGCGGCGCATCGGCGAGTTCTTCAAGCGCAAGACGCTGCCGTTCAACGGCTACGGCGACCAGGTCGCATCGATGTACACGGGGATGGACCTGAAAAAGAACTATTGAAGCCGATCGTCCTCCTCAAGCGAATCATCTTCGCCGCGGCGCTCATCCCCGCCGCGGCGCTCATCGTCGGTGCCTTCCGAGGCACGCTCACCGCGAACCCCATCGACTACATCACGGACAGGACCGGCGACTGGGCGTTGCGCTTCCTGATGATCACGCTGTGTGTCACACCCCTCCGCCGCATCACCGGCTGGAACCCGCTCATTCAGTTGCGCCGCATGCTCGGTCTCTTCTCGTTCTTCTACGCGACCCTGCACTTCCTCACGTGGTCGGTCCTGGACTGGTTCTTCGATGTCCGATCGATGGCCGATGACATCTTCATGCGTCCGTTCATCACGCTCGGTATGGCGACGTTCCTGATGCTGCTGTCCCTTGCTGTGACCTCCACTAAGGCATCGGTCCGCAGACTCGGGAAGAAATGGACGCAGCTGCATCGGTTGATCTACGTCGCCTCCATTACAGCGTTGACGCATTTCTGGCTGGTGGGGAAGGTCCTTCTGACGGAAGTGTCGTACTGGGCGGTGGCGCTGACTGCGCTGCTGGGATTCCGCGTCTGGTGGACGCTCAGGACGCGTCTGCGCGCTCGTCCGGCGCCCGCGCATTTTGACGCCAAGAAATCATTTCCCTGAACGTCGCGCCCTGAAGCCAGCGGCAACGGCATCCTTGATCGCGCCCGGCACAATGCACACGCGATGTTTCAGCGGGACAGTCGCTGGTCCAGCTTGCCAGGGAGTGGATGCGGCGAATGAAATTGGGGAGCGTCGGGCCGCCTGAGGCGTTCCATCGCGGCGCGCTGCTTCGCCATTTCGAGTTCGAGAATGGCCGCTTTTTTCTGCAGATCGACAAACGGATCGACAGTCGCCTTGCGTGGGCGCGGCATCAGGACCTCTTTTCGGTTTTCTGGGGGCGAGCGGGACAATTATAACCTCGGCCGTAGCGGAAGCAAGGCCCTTCACGGATAATTTGCGCAGATGTATCCGACATTGTTTCGCATCGGGAATTTCGACATCACGAGCTTCGGCGTTCTGGTCGCGATTGGCGCGCTGGTCGGCCTCTGGGTATTCGGGCGGGAACTGGCGCGGAGCGGCTTACCGGCGTCGGCGGGCGATGCGGCGATGGCTGGCGTCTTCGGGGGCCTGCTTGGCGCGAAGCTGCTCTGGGTCGCCGAACATCTTGGCGAGGAGCCGTTCAGAGACCTGCTCTTCAGCCGCGGCGGCATGAGCTGGTTCGGGGGGCTCGCTGGCGGAGTCGGTACCGCGCTGATCGTGATGTGGCGCCAGCGTGTGCCGATTATCCGGACGCTGGCGGCGGCAACGCCGGCGTTGGCGATCGGACACGCCATCGGACGCATCGGTTGTTTCCTGGTTGGCGACGATTACGGCCGGCCGAGCGATTTGCCATGGGCGGTCGCGTTTCCGCAGGGCCTTCCGCCCACTGACGTGCCCGTGCATCCCACGCAGCTTTATGAAGCGATCGCGCTGGCGGTCGTCGCGTGGCTGCTCATTCGATGGCGCCGGCGGAACGTGCCGGATGCGATCGTCCTTGGCCGGTATCTGGTGCTGGCCGGATCGATCCGCTTTGCGATCGAGTTCATTCGCGTCAACGTCCGTATCGTGGGACCGTTGACGCTCGCGCATCTCGTTTCGCTTGCGCTCGTGATCATCGGCGTGGCAACGCTCGTACTTTCTTCACGCGAGACGGGCCACGGAGGCACCGAGGCACGGAGAGTCAAAGCCTCGTAGAGAGGGAAATCCAGATGTCGTAGAGGCCGACCTTTAGGTCGGCAAGCCACACATCGTAGAGGCCGACCTTCAGGTCGGCCTTGGTAGTTGCCCGTTGCGCGTGTTAGATTGAGTGTTCCGCCGCAGGTAGAAGTCCTGTTCTGCGGGCCTGTCGCGGGGTGGAGCAGTCCGGTAGCTCGTTGGGCTCATAACCCAAAGGTCGGGGGTTCAAATCCCCCCCCCGCAACCATCACAACTTGCAGCGAGAGGTCGCCCGTTTCTGGCGACCTCTTCGCATTTTGGGCGGCACTCAGCATCGCCGCCAGATTCCCTTTCAGTTCGATTTGCAGCTTGCCCTGGTTGGGCGTCAGGACGATGCCGTCGATGAGGCCACGAAGTGCCTCAGAGGCTTCCGCGCGGGTCTCTGGTTGCTCCAGGGCCTCTGCGAGTGCCGTGACCTTCTGGCGGTACAGGCCGGCCATCTCCGGGTGCAGTAGCGGCGGTGGCGCGTCAGCGGCTGAGAGGGTTGCCTTCAGCTCCTCGCGTTTGGCTGCGTTCGCGTTCAGCTCGTCCTTCACTTCCGAAGGCGCCACGCCGTTCATCACCATCTCGATAAGCTTCTTGCGCCTGACCTCAATGCGCTCGATCTCGCGCTCGGCCGCAGACAGGCTTGCACGCTGCTCCATCCGAAGCCGGTTCATCTCGCGTGTGAACTCGTCACAGAACTCCTCGAACAGATCCTCCCGCAGCAGCTTGTCCTGAAGCGCTCTTAGCACGCGGGCTTCAACTTCATCGCGCCGGATGGTCAGATGGTTGTCGCATCGCCCCTGATCGCGTGCGCCGAAGCACCCGAGGCGGTTCTTCGACGACATGATGAATCCAGCGCCACAGATGCCGCATTTCGTCAGACCCGAGAACAGGTACTGCGGCCGCTTCGCCACACCGATGCCGCCCGCTGTCTTCATTGCGTGCTGCGTCTGTTTCTGACGCGACTTCACCGCGGTCCAGATCTCGTCCGGCACGATCCGCAGCTCCGGGACTTCCCGCGACATCCACTCAGCTGTCGGGTTAAGCCGCGACACGCGCTTTCCGGTGTCGGGATTCTTCAGGTAGTGAAGGCGGTTCCAGATCAACCGCCCGACATAAAGCTCGTTGTTGAGGATTCCGGTTCCACGCTTGGCGTTGCCGTAGATGGTGCTCGGACTCCACGCGCCACCGAACGGACCTGGCACACCTTCGCGATTCAGATTCTTAGCGATCTGCTTCGGCGACACGCCTGCGACGAAATCGCGGAAGATGCGCTCCACAACGGCGGCCTCGGCCCGTTCGATCTCTCGCTCGCCCGTCGTGACCGTTCTGCCGCTGATCGTCTTGACCACCCGATAGCCGTAGCAGAGGCCGCCGGCAGACTTGCCATCCTCGATTCGGCCGCGCAATCCGCGACGGGTTTTCTCGGCCAGGTCTTTCAGGAACAGGGCATTCATCGTGCCCTTGAAGCCGATATGCAGATGGGTGATGTCGCCTTCCGCGAGGGTGACGATGTTCACACCAGCGAATGTGAGGCGCTTGAAGAGGCCGGCCGTGTCTTCCTGGTCGCGGCTGAACCGGTCGAGGGATTCAGCCAAGACGACATCAAATCGACGGTTCAGCGCATCGCGCATCAGCGCCTGGAAACCGGATCGAAGTAGCGTGGCGCCAGACACCGCGTGGTCGGAGTACTCCTGCGCGATCGTCCAGCCCTGTCGCTCGGCAAACGCCCGGCAGACGCGCATCTGATCGGCGATCGATGCGTCACGCTGGTTGTCTGATGAGTAGCGAGCGTAGATGGCGACCTTCATTGCCGGCGTTCCTCAATGGGTCTCCGAGGATTGACGCTTCAGTTGCGCCTCGAAGAGTTCGCGCGCTGCCTGCCGCGCAAGTAATCGGGCGAAGGCGCGCAACATTTCGTCACACTGCGCGTCCACCTGGCTGTTCGCGTTCGGGCGAGGGTGCGGCCGATGTTGTCGCCGCCGCTCTCGCCGATGCCGTCGTCGTTCGGCCATGATACGCCTGCCCATGTTGAACGTCGATGCCGGTTTCGCGTGCTCGTTCTGCTGTGGATGGGCAGCACTGAGTGCGGCTCCGATGCATCGACGACTGACAGGCGAAGGGCCGTGGCAGCGTGACGATGTCGACTCTGAAGTGTTGGCGCCCGTGACAAGCGCCACGCGCACAATATGGACGGATCTGCGCTTTGGCCTGAGGTCGGAGCGCAGTCCGATCCGATCGCGCGATCCGCGGACGTGTCGTCGCGCGAGTCGTCGACCAGGGAGTGAGTCGAGAGACAAGAAGAATCGTGGCCTGGGACCGCCGATTCGTGTGCTCCACATCGGGCGATGTGAAGGGGGTTGCGGATCGCAACCGTCGGGGAGAATTAGACAATAGCGCCGTCGCCGCGCGTCGTCAAGAGGTTCAAGCGAGGCGGTCGATAATTGCGCCCCTGAGGTTCGCGGATCGCGCGGTCAAGGCCGCCAGCCGCGCGCAGCGCGGGCGGAGCAACACGGAGCGCCTTGAGCGCGCGGGACGCGAACTGCACAATCGAGTCCGACGGCCGATGAACACGACGCAGACTCCTTGCGCGTTCGCAGACTGCTCGGTCGGGTTGTGGAAATCGCCGTGCTCAACTGAGGCAGCGACAGCGTGGCGTGAGCGACCTCTGCTGTGGCCGCGGGCGAGATCGCAGACCCGGCCAGATCCCGTGGTCGCTCACGCCACGGTACTGCGATTGACAGCCTCGCCGGCGCCGTCGAATTGGTGCGGGCGGCAAAGAGCGCCGCCCGACGCGCTCGTTCAGCAAATCGCAGCGCCGATTGAAGTTGGCGCGAAGCATCCGCGCGCGAAGCTGCAATCGCATCAACAGCAACGCGCACTGAACTGGATGCTCGGGAGGGGGAACACCCCGCACTGCCCCCTGTTCCCCTCCCTGTTCCCCCTCTTACGTCGACGCCGGAGATCAGAACATCGGCGCCGCGCTTATGGGTCGAGCAATTGCACTCGCGATCCGGTGGTGATCGGACCGCGTTCCGAGGCGCAACTCAACGGTCACGATGAAGGGTATGGCCGTCGCGATCTCGGTGCTGACAACGGCAGTGACAAGCGGAGCGTGAGCAACCCCTGAACAGGGTCCGGGGCGGTCGCCCCTCAAAACACCAGGGGTTGCTCACGCCCCGGCTCCACTTGTCGACGGTGGCCGAACACGGCTTGCGCGCGGCAAAGAACGCCGCGCGTGTGAACCGATGCGACGCGGGGCAAGTTGCAGGTAGACGGGCACTTGCCGAGCGACGAAACGACCGCCGGCGCCCGTGTTTGTGCGTCCTCAGGGTCCTCCGAGCACGCTGTTCGAGGGCGCCAACCACCGCGCATCGTCGCGGCCCCCTCGCGGCGTCAGCCGTTCACGTGTTGTGCACTTCCAGCAGCGGTCTTACAGCCGCGGATCGACGGGCTCGCTCTCCAGGGCCAGGACGCCGAACACGCATTCGTGAACTCGCCTGAGAGGCTCTCTCTGAACGAAGCGCTCGAGCCCTTCGATCCCCAGCGCGAACTCCCGCAGAGCAAGCGACCGCTTACCCGACAGACCCCGCTCCCGCAGCCTCTCGAGATGCTCGGGCAGGGTGTACTCAGGCCCGTAAATGATCCGCAGATACTCGCGCCCGCGGCACTTGACCGCAGGCTGCAGCAGACCACGAGAGCCGGTCGCGACGAACGACAACGGCTTGACGACCGCGCCCTCGCCGCCGCTCTCAGTCAGCGCGGTCCACCACTCCGTTGCAGCCGCCTCGCTCGCTGGATCGGCCAGGTCGACGACCTGATACGGAGTGGCCATCAACAGACCACCGTCGGGATCGACGAAGCTGCTGATCGTGGTCATGTGCCACACGTGGTCCTTGTCCGTGTGCACGGCGCCCTCGGTCGCCATCACGTGAAACGGGGCGATGCGGATATCGCGAAGCGATTCGACCGGCCAACAGTAGTGCCGATAGGCCTGAGCGAACCGCTGGGCAAGGTCCTGCCGGACCTTATGTTGCTCCAGCAACGCCCCGACATCTACACCTCGCGCCACCGCCTGCTGGAGCTCGGCGACAGCCTCCCCCAAGCCAACCCGCGCTGCTGTCCCCACCGACGCGTATTGCTGTCGCACCAGTTCGAGTGCCTTCGCCGACCAGGGCATGAGCTCGCAGTCGAGGCACACCCAGTTCGTCTTGAATTGATCCCAGAACCCACTCCGCTCGAGAGCACCTTGAACGGTTGCAAGGAGTTCGCGTTCCAACGCTAGGTCCTCGAAAAACCGACGGCCCGTCCGCGTGTAGCAGACACCTTCCTCGTCTTCGAGGATTCCAAATCGCTTGCGTGCGACATCCTTGCTCCTGCACACAATGAGGATGGCGCGAGACCCCATGTGCTTCTGCTCGACGACGACCGTGGGTACGCCGCTCGCCCGGTAGTACGAGAATGCTTCGGCCGGATGCTCGAGCAGGCCGTCCCTCTTCGTCGTCTCGCTGGGCGACATCGTCGGCGGCAGGTAAATCAGCCACTTCGGATTTGCCGCGAAGCGGCTCATCACCTCGAGGGCTGCGGCGGCGTTCTCCTCTCGAATTGTGACGTTCCGGTGCAGCCGGGTCGTGATGAGCCGTTTGCCTCTGACATCGTCAATGTCGAGGAGATCATCATTGGCCTGCTGCGCGCTCAGTCCCGGTGTCGCGGCGGTCGGCAAGAACGGCCGAACAGGATCGGCGTAGGTCTCGAGGGCTGCCACCGACACCACTTCCTTCTCAGGCCAACGCAGGGCGGTCAACCGGCCGCCGAACACGCAACCTGTATCGATGTTGATCGTGCGGTTGAGCCACTCAGGCTCCGGAACGGGCGTGTGTCCGTACACGACGCTCGCACGGCCTCGGTACTCAGACGCCCAGTTGTAGCGAACTGGCAAGCCGAACTCGTCCGTCTCTCCGGTTGTCTCACCAAACAGGGCGAAATCCCTCACTTTGGCCGACCCGCGACCCTGCATTTCCTGCTTCATGCCAGCGTGCGCCACGACGAGATGCCCATCGTCGAACACGTAATGGCTGACGAGGCCATCGAGGAATTTCTGCACCTCTGTGCGGAACTCTGGAGACTCCAGATCCAGCTCCGCCAAGGTTCGATCGAGGCCGTGGCTGACCGTGACGTCGCGGCCGTCCAGCTTCCGCTTCAACTTGATGTCGTGATTCCCAGGCACGCACAACGCGGATCCCGCCAGCGACATCGCCATCACCGTTTTCAGCGTATCCACGATGCGAGGGCCGCGGTCGACGAGATCGCCGACGAATATCGCCTTGCGGCCCGATGGGTGCGCCCAGGATTCGGAGCCATTCCGCGTGTACCCGAGCTGCTGGAGCAGACTTTCGAGCTCGTCGCAGCAGCCGTGGATGTCGCCGATGATGTCGAACGGTCCGCGGTCCAGTTTCCGGTTGTTCCAGAGCGGTTGCCGCTCGATGACGGCGGCATCAACCTCCTCCTGGGACTTGAGGACGTGGACGTGCCGGAAGCCTTCACGTCCAAGTCCTCGCAGCGAGCGATGCAGCTGGCTCTTCTGATTGCGGATGACGTGCGGACCGAAAGCCCGGTCGGGTCGGGACCGATTGCGGTCGTGGCACACCCGCTCGGGCAAGTCGAGAACGATGGCGACGGGGAGCACATGGTACTCACGGGCGAGCGCCACAAGAGGCTTGCGAGCCTCAGGCTGGACGTTCGTGGCATCGACAACCGTCAGCTTTGCGCGAGCGAGCCGCCGCGCGGCCACGAAATGCAGCGCCGCAAAGGCGTCGTCAGTCGACGACTGGTCGTTCTCGTCGTCCGAAACGAGCGCGCGGAAAGCATCCGACGACATCACTTCGGTCGGTTTGAAGTGTTTTCGGGCAAACGTCGACTTGCCGCACCCAGATGGTCCGATCAGGACGACCAGAGACAGCTCAGGGATCGTGAAGGTCATCGGACGAACACCGCCATCTGCGTCGGAGGGCCAACCTGGCTATCCTCATCGCCCACGGGCCGGTAGGTGACGGCGTACCCGAACCGCGAGGCTACGTCATTCGCCCAGGTCCGGAATTGCGGACGCGTCCACTCAAAGCGGTGATCCTGATGTCGGAACTGCCCCGCAGGCAGCGTCGGCCATTTCACGTTGTACTCGGCGTTCGGCGTCGTCAGAGCGATGGTTGCCGGACGCGCCGACTCGAAGAGCACGCGTTCGAATGCACGAAGACGAGGCTGGTCGAGATGCTCGACGACTTCGACCACCGACGCCGCGTCGAATCCGCTGAGCCGACTGTCGCGATACATCAGCGAACCGTGCATCAGGCGAAGGCGTTCGCGCTGCTTCGGCGCCAGCCGATCGAGCTTCAGGCGAGATTCCGCCAGATCGAGTACTCGTCCGGACACATCCATGCCGACAATCTCAGCGAACTGGTGATCGGCCAGGAGGCGGCGCAGAAGCTTGCCCTCGCCGCAACCGAGATCAAGGACGCGCGAAGCCCCAGAAGCCTTTAAGACCTCGAACACCGCGTCGAGCCGGCGTTCGTTGAGACTGATCGTCCGCTCGATCGACGCTTCCTGCTCGTCCTTTTGGGCTGCGGCGGCCTCCTCTTCGGGCTGTTCCTCCGTCGTCAGCCGGGCGATGGCGTCACGAACGAGCCCTCGCTGATGTACGAGATAGCGCGAGACGATGGCATCGCGCGACGGATGGCGATCGAGCCAGCCCTCTCCGTGACGAAGCAGCTTCTCGATCTCGTCGTCCCCAACCCAGTAATGCTTCTGATCATCGAGAACCGGAATCAGGACGTACAGGTGCGTCAGCAGATCGCTCAACCGGCATGTCGCGTGGAGCGTAACGGTGAACAACCTGCTCGGACCGAGGGCCGGCATGCTCTCGTCGAGTTCGTGACGGGTCGCTTCGACCGTGTAGCCGAGAGGCTCGAACAACGCCCTGAGGAACGCTTCGCCGCCTCGGCAGGGGACAGCCGCGAGTCGTGCTTCCAGCGGCAGCTCCGACGACGCGAGTTCGGGTTTCCGCTCGCACCGACCGCCCAGGGCGGAGTTGAACCAGCGCGAGAGGACAACCGAGAGCAGCGACGACGCCACGTACGGCCGATCGTTGACGTACTGATCCTCCGCGCCGCCCTTGCCGCCGCGGCCGCGAACCATTCCAACCGGATCGACGTCCAGCAGCACGGCCGCCGTGCACGATTCCTCGCTCGCCTCCGGGTAGAAGACCGTCGCGTTACCGAAGGGGAACTCGCGCGTGTGCACATGCTCCGGATGCTTGTGCAGCAGGAATCCGAGATCGGTCGCCGGCTGATGGGTCGTTCGAATGGTCAGGAGCATGTGCTTGCCGTCGGGACAGTGACAGTCCAGTATACCGAGCGGTCCGTGCCCGGAGGCGTTTGTCTGAACATCCCAGAACTGGAATAATCGCGAAGTCCGAAGATGAGGAGCACGATGGCAGGTCGAAGTGCTGAACGGCGAGAACGGGTCACTCGGGGCACTGGAAACGTGTTCGCGGATCTCGGGTTTCCCGACGCCGCGGAGCGACAGGCCAAGCTGCGCCTAGCCTCTGCGCTCAATCAGGTACTGGACGGGCGCAAGCTGTCGCAGGAAGATGCGGCCAAGGTGCTGGGAGTGACGCAGCCAAAGGTTTCCGCACTTCGTCACTACAAGCTGGCGGGATTCTCTGTCGAACGCTTGATGAATCTGTTGACAGCGCTCGATCAGGATGTCGAGATCGTGATTCGGCCAAAACCCCGCTCGCGGAAAGTTGCGAGAATCAGCGTCGTCGCAGCATACGACTTGCAAATGGCACTGAAACCAAGAGCCACTCCTGGACAGCGCAGATCGTTCACGAGCGCCAAACGCCGAGCGCTCGCTCGACTCCGCGGGGGGCTTGACCTTCAGTGGACA
>OBEQ011609817.1_pt1 | contig 21307 bp, 26 predicted proteins | sample 1670901 | NCBI WGS metagenome assembly OBEQ01 (sample SAMEA104232315, study PRJEB22302) | groundwater metagenome | biome: forest; feature: aquifer; material: groundwater | place: USA | collected 2011-08-07 | depth 5.4 m
TACGCCTCCGGCACCAGTACCTACGCCTCCGGCACCAGTACCTACGCCTCCGGCACCACACCCCACACACAAACCCTCTAAAGGGCCTCAGTGGGTCAACAACTACTACACCACCTTCAATATTACGAATAATATCACCACAAACTATGATAACCGGCAGTGGATTGATATACGAAACACGAACATTACTTCCGGAATGAATAGAAGTTCTATGAATCTCCTGAAAAAACAGCAAGCATTGTGGATATGGAACTACACACTCTCCCTACTCCAACAGCGCCCATTTTGGAGTATCACTCCTAGTACACCCGGTTGGGGGCTTCAATCCTATTGGCACCCAAATCAAACACCATATTCTATTATGCCATCAGGAGCAATTGATTTCTTTACGTAAAGCTATGACGCAAGTAAAAAACTTGCGTCTTTTTTTAACATTTTTTTAAAGGCCTGCCTTGACAAAACTTTTCGAAAATGGTATACATATATTCAAGTTCTTTCAAATAAACTTGCGAATTTTCCTTATATTTTCGGCACAGGACAGAGGGGAAAGGGCGAGGACAAGCTCCTCCGCCTGAAGGCCAAACCGGTCATCCGACTCGATGCCATGCTGTTTCAGGCTCTCTGGGAAAATCAGGAGATGATCCCGGAAAGCTGGAAGGAGAAGGTGAACAGCAACACGCGGTTCATCTACTTCGACGGCACAATTCTCCGCAACCCGAATGGCAATCGCTGCGTCCTGTACCTCTTCTTCAAGGACGGCGCGTGGTACTGGAACTACTACTGGCTCGACTACGAGTGGTTTGCCTTCAATCCGTCTGCGGTGCTCGCAAGTTAAGTAGCTCTTGGACTTTATGTCCCCTTGGACCTTTTGGCCCTTTGGGACTTGTCCTTCTAGTCCTTTGACCCCTGTGCTTTTGCCGGGGGTCTTTCTTTTTGATACAATCAGAAACGGCTAGACGAATATTGAGAGAATGTTCTGTGTTTGAAGTTTGGATACGATAACAGGAGCGCAAACAGGGAGTGCCCTTGACAGTCTACAAAAAAAGAGGTATCATTATAAAACTTTTTACAGTGCTCTCCAAAGAACGATAGGCTTACAGGCAAGATATTATTATATGATTCTCTATTCATACGACATAAAAACAGAGATGGAATATCAACCACGCACCCCTCAGCGTGATTGTGTTCTTGCTGTAAAAATTAATGATATGAAGAAAGAAGCGGGATATTTTTTAACCTTATTTGAATAACGAAATAGTAAAAGTTAGTTTGAATAAGTGTAAAAAATATCCTGCCTCAAAGCAGGATATTTTGATCTTTAAAAATCGAGCGTGTCTCTTGAAAGGAGAAAACTGTGCAACATTGGAATGAAAACACGGCTATTGAAGACCAGACATTCGCATTCTTTACCAAGGGAATGAAAGCACTTTGGGATCTATTTTTTGATGAAAAGAAGAATATCCTTATTGTTCTAGCACTCACGGCATTGATGCAGGTATTCAGTCTTCTTAATACGTATGGTTTTAAAGTGATTTTTGATGCTATGGCACGTATCGGAAGCGACAATACGGTTTTTACAACGATTGCAGTATCCATAGCGCTTGTTGCGGTCATACGGATTGTAAATAATGTTGTTCAACATTTTGTGAAAGAAACCATTTTCCTCAAGAGTGTTATCAAGCTTGAGAATCTATGGCCGGTTCTTGCTCAACGAAAACTTCTTGCACTTTCAGTCGGATATCACGAACGTGAAAACACAGGAAAAAAAATAGCGAAGATCACGAAAGGATGTGATAAGATTCTCGACATTCTTACGAATTTTGTCTGGGGTCTTGCACCACATCTCCTCTACCTAGCTTTCAATATCATGTTTATTCTTGTTATTGATGTTAAGATAGGAATTCTTTTTATGATTCCTTTCATTCCGGCATCGGTCATGACGTACTATACCTACAAACAGTTCGCGTCTGACTGGGAAGAATGGGAACGAATGAAAGAGTCATCGATGGGACTTTTTTGTCAATCGATTATCAATGTGCAAACAGTGCAAGCATTTGTGCAAGAAGGACGGGAAGAAGGCAATCTTGCTGATGTTCGAAAGAAGATGGAAATACTTGATGTGTCCATTCATAATCAGCAACTCAGCCATCTTTTTTGGGTAAATATGCTTCTCCATCTTTCATTTCTTGTGACAGTTGCTATCGGTGTGTACTGGGTGCATATAGGATGGTCTACTGTTGGTACTATGGTATTTATCATTTCTACTGGAAATGTCACATTTCAGTCACTACGAGAAATTATCAATATCTATATGCGGATTCTCCGCAATCTTGTCGCAGTCATTCGCATGCGAGATCTTCTTGATGAACCGGTTGATATCCAGAATTCTGAGCATCCATTGACTCCAGAATCTTATAATGGTGTCATTCGATTCCAAGATGTTTCATTTCGCTACCCTAACAAAGATAGCGATGCCATCGATCATACCACGTTAAGTATTTCCCCACGACAGATGGTAGCCCTTGTCGGGAAAAGTGGTGAGGGAAAAACAACGCTTGTTCGACTTCTTTGTCGCATGTATGACATTACTGATGGAAGTATTACGCTTGACGGAAAAGATATTCGCGACCTTGATCTTTCCTGGTATCGGAAAAAGTTCGCTATCGTTCAGCAAGATGTAGAAATCTTTGATGCAACACTCGCACAGAACGTTGCTTACGGGTCTCAGGATGCGTCATTAGGTGATATTCAAGAAGCTCTTCGTGCTGCACGACTTGATGTGATGCTTGATGATAACGAGCGTTTCCCCGATGGGGTGAATACATCCGTTGGTGAGCGTGGTATTCGTTTGTCGGGAGGGGAACGCCAGCGTGTAGGTATTGCTCGAGCGTATCTGACACTCTTAAAAGGTGCGAAAGTACTCATTCTTGATGAAGCTACCTCAAGTCTGGATAGCGAAGCTGAACGAGCTATCCAACATATGATTGGTCGCCTTCGAGAAGATTGTGATCTCTCGATTGTAGTTATCGCACATCGCCTTTCGACAGTACAAAAAGCTGACCATATCTATGTCATCGAAGGTGGGAAGATTGCGGAATCAGGAGCGCATTCCTCGCTCATATCTCAGAATGGTATTTATGCGAATCTTGTTCATCATCAATCTCTCTAACTATGAATAATTTCACCTATTCATATGATCTGCCGCCATTATCGTAATGGCGGTTTTATTATATCTTCATACGGATTCTTTCTCTTTTCGAAGGTGTCGTGATATTCTAGATAGTATGATAAAAATAGTACAAAAACAGATCAAAGTCTTTTGGAAAAAGATATTTCACATTCGGGGAGTTCGTGAATGTTGCGAAAAATATCCGAATCTCTGCGGATTTATTAAAAGGCGACTCACTCCCGATGAGACATTTGGTCTTTATTTGACCATCGGTGTTGCAACCGTATTTGCGTGTGTTGTTATATTCTTCAATATAGTCGAGAGTGTTCTCGTGCAAGATCCTTTCATTCGGTACGACATCGCCGTCATCAATCTCATTCAGATATTTCGAACACATCAATTTACGAATGTCATGGTGTTCGTGACCTATCTGGGGCAATGGCAAATTATCCTTCTCGGAGTTACTGCCATGAGTGTCTATCTTGGAGGATTACGCCGCTGGCATGCGATTATTATTCTTAATCTCTCTACGGGTGTTGGAGAACTATTAGTTCTTCTTACAAAATTTTTAATAAAACGACCTCGCCCCGTGCTTGTTAATACGTTAGCCTCTGAGACAGGTTTTAGTTTTCCCAGCGGCCATGCCTTTGTAGCGGTTTCATTCTACGGTTTATTGACGTATTTTCTCTTTCGAAGAGCGCGAAGAAAAATAACAAAAGCATGTATTCTTTTTGTTGGGTGTTGTATTATTGGTGCGGTTGGTTTTAGTCGTGTGTATCTAGGAGTGCACTGGCCATCTGATGTGTTTGCGAGTTATTTTTTAGGAATAGCTTGGTTGACGATTCTCATTACCATCCTTGAAACGCGGAAACGTCTTCGTTCTTATGTGAGTGGCTCGCCGTATGTTAAAAAAGCATTTCTTCCAGTATTTGCACTTGCTCTTTTTATTTTTTGGATATGGAATCTCATCTATTTTTATCAGGCAAATCCACTCATTCCTCTTGGTGAAAAGATTCAAAGATCAAATGCAGTCACTCTTCATGAGTTTCCTGCAGCACTTTTCGAAAAACTTTCCCGGCAAAGTGAAGATATTACCGGCGATCCCACCGAACCGATTGATCTCATTATCATTGGCAGTGAAGCATCGATGGATAGTATTTTTCAGACAGTAGGATGGATGCGATCTGATAATATCACCATTCAAAGTATTGGTCGTATGATTTCAAAGACACTTCTCAATAAACCATACGTTCTCGCACCGGGTATTCCGACCTATTGGAATCACGAGGCGAATGAATTTTCTTTCGTAAAGCCTGACGATGTAAAAGAATCTGCGCATAGCAGACATCATGTCCATATTTGGGAAACACCCTTCGCCTATGAAGGAAGAATTCCAATTTGGTTTGGCACGGCTCATTTTGATAAAGATATAAAATTTAAATCAGCAATCGGTATCCCAACGCATATGATAGATCGATTTGTTGATAAAGAGCGTGATCGTATTCACGATGATTTTTTGAAAACAGGTAGAATCGATACGATGATGACATATCAGATGGTTGAGCCCACATCAGGGAAAAACGTTGTCGGCGACCATTTTTATACTGATGGAAAAGCGTATGTTTTCTTCTTGCGAGAAGCAGGAAAGTAGGGTATACTTTTTTATTATCTTACAGGTGTATGCATACAAAAAAACAGAGGGAAGAGAACTCACTTCTCGAAGTAAAAGATGTATCCGTGACATTTCATGGGAATAGTATCCTTAAGGATATTAATTTTAGTGTTCAACAGGGATCAACTCTTGCCATTATCGGACCGAATGGGGCAGGGAAGAGTGTTCTTTTGAGGGCACTTATTCATCTTGTTTCGTACTCAGGTACGATCACTCTCCAACCGTCCATACGTATTGGGTATGTTCCACAACGCATTCATCTCGATCAACATCTTCGCCTTACGGTTGAAGATTTTTTTTCAATGAAAAAAAGATTAAGAGGTCTTACTTCTTTACAAGTATCGGAAGCGATTAAACGTATCCCATTACCAGAAGATACACTCAAAAAGCAACTCATTAATCTTTCTGCTGGCAATCTTCAGCGTGTCATGATTATTTTTGCGATCATGGATGATCCACAGCTTCTTCTTTTTGACGAACCAACAGCGAATATCGATATCCCCGGTGAAGGAACTATTTATGAGTCACTTCATCACCTTCAAGACGAGAAAAAGATGACAGTTATTCTAGTGTCGCATGATCTCTATACCGTAAATAGATACGCAACACAGGTACTTTGTTTAAATAAAGAGCTTGTCTGCTTTGGGGATACCCATGAATTTCTTGAGCCCAATGTATTAAAGAAGCTTTTTGGAGATGCTGTGTTGTATCATCATAAGCATGATTTCCCCTTTGAATCATAGATAGATATATGAATACTATCCTTCTCTTAATTATGATGACCTGTATTGCGGCTGCATCTGGTCTTGTGGGATCATTCGCACTCCACCGTCGGATGTCTCTTGTCGCAGATGCTTTCTCTCATATTGCACTACCAGGTATTGGTCTCGCACTTCTTTTTCATGTTAATCCTTTGTATGGAGGTATCGCGGCGCTTTCTCTTGGAGCGTTACTTATATGGGCGCTTGAAGAAAAAACACAATTACCCACTGAAAACATTGTTGGAATCATTTTTATTACTGCGCTTGCCGCTGGTGCACTTCTGACACCCCAGGAAGAGATTTTAGAAGCACTGTTTGGTGGATCGCACACAGTGTCACTCATGGAATCTATAACAAGTACCGTACTTGCACTTGGTGCTATCTTTGCAATGACGGCGATGAAAGATAGACTCATGCTTCTTGCCATATCACCAGAAATATCAAGCTCAATGCACATCAAAAGGGGAATATGGAATTTCTTTTTTCTTGCTATTTTTTCTCTCACAGTCATTCTTGGACTTAAATTTCTTGGGATTCTGCTTATGAGTGCACTTATTATTATTCCAGCAGCAATCGCAAAGATGTTTTCTTGGAATCAACGCTCAGACATGATATGTTCTTCTTTTTTCGCGATTCTTGCCGTGAATGGAGGATATGCTATCGCTCAACATTTTAATATTGGACTCGGCCCGACTATTGCTCTAACGTGTTCTGGTATTTTTGCCTTTGGTTTTCTTATACGTACCACTCTCCAGAAATAGGTTTTTTTAAAAAAACCTCGAATCGTATTCGAGGTTAATTTCTTAAAATCTCCAGACAAGAATGTTGTGTTCGCTACTGATACGCGGGCAGATAACGACTGTCCTTGATTCAAGGAGTTTCCCAACAAATTCTGCCAGAGCTATGGTGTGATATTCAAGTGTTATAAGAGCTTTTTGAGGATCTGATTCGGGAAGATACGGAAGCTTTTCAAGATGTGATGTGATAGTATTGAATATGTTTCTTTTTTTAGGGTTTAGTTTATATTCAATACGCCGATACACATCCGCTTCTCGAATACCGGTACGGATACATTGTGTCCGGTAGCGCGCAAGTGCCATGAGAACATCAATGCGATCGACAGCTCCCTGTCCACCTCGTTCAAGGAGATTTCCTAATTTTTTCATGAAATATCGCTGATCACGATCTGTGAGTGTCGGTATGATTTGGTGCCTGAGTGTATCAGCCCAAATATGTGTGTGGTAGAGAGAGAAATACATCGCCAGGAGGCGATCGTTAAATGGGTACTTATCTTTTCGAGTTTTGCAGCTTTTGCTGAAGTGAAAGGTAGAAAAGAGAGGATGAATATCCTCTGCAAATTTTGCGAGACAGAAAGCACGGGTCATTTCTGAAATGACAGCCTCGAGATCTGTCCGGTCGCTTCGCGCAATGGCTATTTCATGTGATCGTTTTTTAGGATCGGATGTAGTGAGCCACCAATTATATTCCGGGTCGCAGGTGGTTGTAACATCCCACGTGAGATTAAGTTGCTTGGTATATTCTCGAACCCATGGAAAATGCACTACTTCTTTCATGGCTGGATATCACCCCCTCTCCGTGAGAGATTAAAAGAACTTTCTTTAATGTGCAAGAAAAGAGACCTTTCGTCAATAGCGCTCGATTCTTTTTGTCGCTCGATTTTTTGCGTATGAGAGAGAGTTTGATATACTGTAAAGATTCCCGGAAAAGAACTCGTTAACATTTTTATGGAACAATCTTGGATTATTTTCGCATTTCTATCCGCTTTTTTTGCAGCTCTTGTTGCAATCTTTGGGAAAATCGGTATTCAGAACATTGATTCAACTCTTGCAACAACAGTACGTTCGGTTATTATGGCAGCATTTCTCATAGCGACCTCTTGCGCTATGAATAAATTTCAGCTCTTTCATCAGATGAATCGGAAGTCTCTCTTTTTTATTGTATTGGCAGGAATTGCCGGGGCGTTGTCCTGGCTTTTTTATTTTCACGCATTAAAGGGTGGGCCTGTTCGAGGAGTCGCTTCGGTTGATAAATTAAGTGTTGTTATCGCTATTATCATAGCCGCAGTTTTTCTTGGAGAGGGGATTACACTGAAAAGTATTGTGGGTACACTTTTTTTGATTGTCGGTGTCTATTTTCTTATATGATAAAAGCTGAATGTGCTGGTGGCATTATTTGCAATAAGAGAGGGCAAATTGTTATTATTTCAACAGGGCGAGGGTGGGCGCTTCCGAAGGGACATATTGAAGAGGGGGAAGATCCACTGACAACAGCGAAACGCGAAATCTATGAAGAAACAGGGATATGTGAGCTTATATACTTGAAAGTGCTTGGAAGCTATGAACGCGTCGGTCGCTCCTTTAGTGGGGAGGAATGGCTCTTTGAACTCAAGACCATTCATATGTTTCTTTTTATGACATCACAAGAAAAACTTCAGCCGATCGATCCTATTTTGGCAGGTGCGCGATGGATCGATCATTGCGATGTACTTGGGGTCCTTTCATACGATAAAGACAAAGAATTTTTTACATCTATCCTTGGAGATCTTCGTGAGTATGTTCAGTCATGGCAAGAAGAAGGTCAGATCAGACACATACGTTATGGAAACAACACTCTTGGAGTGGAGCAGTAAGAATACTGTATTACGGGGTATTATGTGTACTCCAGAACATCCCTCTTTCGAGGGCGTTTTATTACTTTCTGGTTTTCAGCGCGCTGCAACAACGGCTCCAAAGATGAAATTGTTTGCGGATCGGCTTGGAGAAGTAGGAATTCCTTCTTTCCGTTTTGATTACACGGGATATGGCATTTCTGATGGGAGTGCGGAGGATACGACGCTTACGCGGATGATTTCTGACGCAGAATCAGCGTGCGTTCTCTTTCGACAACAGGGAATAAAAATGATACATATATTCGCTCATAGTATCGGTGGTGCCGTTACCGCATCGATGTTTCAGAAAGATCCTTCGTTATTTGGGAAGATTGTTCTTCTTGCGCCTGGTCTTAATATGAAAGATCTTATTCGATTTCAAATCATGCGATACATAAAAAAGGGAAAAGAGTATGTTCCATCTTGGGCTGATACACTGCGTACTCCTGACACGATAAGAGGCGCACTTCAATTCATGGGGGATGGTATCCAGTTAAGGGATGGGTATATTAAGAAGCAGTTTTTTTTAGAATTATTAACACAAGATGTTACTCATGCGTTTGATGGGTTTGAGGATCGTATTCTTCATGTCTACGGTGATCATGACGACTTAATTCCTATCGAGAGTATCCCAAAAGTGTTTCCTCACACCATTCTTGTGAGTGGTGGCGATCATGAATTGGAAGAGAAAAAAATGAAGGACCAATGGTTTGAATCATGCATTCATTTTTTAATGCCATAGATATCCACTTGTTTTACAGATCTTCATACTCTACTCTATGAGAGAGTCAAAAAGGAGAATATATGACATCACCTGGTTTCTTTATGACATTTCATGGTGTGGAAGGGAGTGGGAAGTCGACTCAAACACGTCTTCTCGCACAAACGCTTCAGGAGGCAGGATTTGATGTTCTCCTCACCCGTGAACCAGGAAGTATTGATCCCGTCTGTCAGCGGATACGAGAAATCCTTCTCGATGTGGGGCATACAGGAAGAATATCATACTCAGCAGAGCTTCTTCTTTTCCTTGCTGATCGAGCACAACACCTCGAGCATATTGTGCTCCCAGCATTACATCAGGGGAAGATTGTTCTTTCCGATCGTCATGAAGCTGATACATTTGCATATCAATGTATTGCTCGTGGTGTGTGTACAAAAGAAGAGTTTTTTAATCTTTCGATCATCACTCGTCGAGGTATACGACCACATTTTTCAATGTACCTCGATGTCGATCCTGAGCAGGGTCTTTCAAGAAACAAGAGCGCCGGCAAACGCGATAGGCTCGAATTAGAAGACCTTGATTTTCATAGGCGCGTACGAGAAGGTTTTGAATATTGGTTCGAACATCTTCATGGTCCTGATTGGTGCCGCATTGATGGTATGGTACCCCAAGAGGAAATACAACGGGCAATCCTTGAATATGCAATAAAGAGGATCCCGGGGCTTTCCCATGCACTGAGTCCGCAATCGTGAGCATTTGCTCACTTTTTATTTGCCGAATTTATGAATGGATAGTAGAATGGGCTCTATGATATATCTTGTCACTGGAGGAAAAGGATTTATTGGGAGCAATCTTGTCGATCATCTTCTCGACAAGGGGCATGCTGTTGTGATCATTGATAATAATTCTTCAGGGAAAGAAGAAAATATCGCTCACCATGCATCTCATCCTCATTTAACGGTATATAATCGTGATGTTGTTGATCCGCTTGAAGATATATTTGAGATTCATAAACCCATTGAGGCCGTATTTCACCTTGCTGCGATCCCACAAGTGCAGTTTTCTATTAAAAATCCTCTTCCGACTCATCGTGCAAATATCAATGGTACATTGAATCTTTTAGAGCATTGCAGAAATTTTGATGTGAAACGATTTATTTTTTCTTCAAGTTCCGCCATCTATGGAGATCAAGAAGTATTACCTCTCCATGAAGATATTCCCCCGCGTCCATTGTCGCCCTATGCGCTTCATAAATTGACAGGAGAACATTATTGTAAACTTTTTCATTATCTCTATGGCATCCAGGCAGTAAGTCTTCGATATGCAAATGTGTTTGGTCCTCGTCAGGATCCTCACGGCGCATATGCAGGTCTTATTCCCAAGTTCATCACTCTTATTAGATCTGATCAACAGCCTGTTATTTATGGTGATGGAGAGACGACACGAGATTTTATCTATGTCGATGACGTTGTATCGGCAAACATGTATGCCGCACACACCGATTCTTCGGATGTGTTTGGGTATACGTTCAATATTGGCTCTACCATGGAGAGGAGCGTAAATGATGTTACAGACTTCCTTCTTCGTATGAGCGGGAAAGATATGAAGCCTCAGTACAGCTCTCCCGTCATTGAGCCTCGACGCAGTTGTCTTGATTCTTCAAAAGCGAAACGACTTCTCGGATGGGAGCCACAAACATCCTTCGAAGATGGATTAAAAAAAACATACGACTACTTCACTTCATAAATACTTTGAACTCCGAAATTTCCACCCTCGGTATCTCCTTAACGGGACCGGATATTTTTTTACTAAAAAATCCCTTTTATTTCCGCTGTCGCAGTCCATATGTCCCGATAAGAAGACACCATCGGAGGAGTTTCGTAATTCAAAGTAATAATAAAAATCAGTGATACTCATCACTGATTTTTGCGTTTTACTGGACGACAGACGTCGTCCCTTTGCCGAATTTTCCATGATCCCATCCACCTCCCTGGATGCTTTCCATATCTCGTACATGGAATTCAAGTGTATGGTAGTATTTTTGTCCATTCGGGAAGTTTTCTCCTTTTATAGTAATCCACATTGGATTTCCATGTTTAACGTCAGTGTATAGAAATACTTGTACATCTCCCCCTCCATAGCCCGCGATTTTTTCAAAATGACATTGGTTTGTTCTAGGAGTACGCACGAATATGCTATATCTCCCAGGTTCATGCATGAAGATCCGTTCTATGTTTTCGATCTTTTGTTCGTAGGGCTTAGTAGACTCTGAACATCCCACAGAGAACATGAGAAGTGCACTTATGGCGAGAAGCTTTTTTAGCATCTTGATCCTCCTTTTGAATCAAGGCGAGAATATCATATTTTTTTCTTATCGTCAAGAGTCCTTCACCATGAAACATACATATGATACTATCATGATATGAAAAATGAAAAAATTGCAGACATATTTGAAGAGATGAGCACCATATTTGATATGATGGATGTTCAGTTTAAGCCGCGAGCATACGAGAAGGCCGCTGATGAAATTCGTGCGTATGGAGATGATGTTAAGGAGCTTTACAGGAAAGGAGGGATTCAGGCTCTTGAAGAGATTCCGTTTATTGGAAAAGGTATGGCAGAAAAAATTGAGGAATATATCAAGACGGGTTCCATAAAAGAATATGTAACATTAAAGAAAAAATATCCGATCAAGCTCAAAGAGTTAATGGCGATTGAAGGAGTTGGCCCAAAGATGATTAGGACACTTCATCGAAAACTTCACATAAAGAATCTTGATGATCTTGAGAGAGCGATAAAGAACCATGCAATACGGAGCATCCCTCATCTTGGAGAGAAAACTGAAAAAAATATTGCGCGAGGTATTGCGTTTCTACGACAAACCGGCAATCGGAAGATTCTTGGGTATGTGCTTCCCCTTGCACGAATCATTGAGGCGCGACTACGAGGAGTGAAAGGAGTAACACATGCTGTTATTGCGGGTTCGATCCGTCGACGACAAGAAACTATCGGCGACATCGACATTCTTGTTACAACATCAACACCGCAAAACGTGGTTAACACATTCATCAGTATGCCGGAAGTTGTCGCCATCCATTCACATGGTTCAACTCGCGCATCAGTCCGTCTTATAAATGATATGGATGCAGATATTCGTATGGTGCCAGAGAATTCATTCGGTGCGGCACTTCAATATTTTACCGGTGACAAGGCGCACAATATTGCGCTTCGTGAGCGTGCAATTAAAAGAGGAATGAAACTTTCCGAATATGGTCTTTTTAAGGGGAAGCGGGTTATTGCGTCAAAAAAGGAAGAGGATGTGTATACTGCCCTTGGACTTGAATATATTGAGCCGGAACTTCGAACACATAGTGGAGAGATTGAGGCAGCAGAAACAGACACACTCCCAAAGATTATTCCCTATGGGTGTGTTCGAGGTGATCTTCAGGTGCAGACAGAATGGACGGATGGTGTAGGGTCCATTCGTGATCTCGCCGACAAAGCCCTATTACTTGGTCGTGAGTATATTGCGATTACTGATCACACGAAAAGCCTTGCGATGACAGGAGGACTCGACGGAAAGAAACTCACACAACAAGGGAAGGAGATCGACGCTCTTAATAAAGAATTCAAAGCGAAAAGGAAACAGTTCATTCTTTTAAAAGGTGCAGAAGTGAATATTCTTAAGGATGGCTCATTGGATATTTCCGATAATATTCTCGCGAAACTCGATGTTGTTGGGGTTTCTATACATTCCCATTTTAAGATGACACAAAAAGAGATGACACATCGCATTATCCGTACATTCAAAAACCCGCATGTTGATATTTTTTTTCATCCCACAGGAAGGCTTATTCATCAACGACCACCCTATGATGTTGACATGGAACAAATTATAAAAGCGGCAGTACAGTATCGTGTTGCATTGGAAATCAATGCGTATCCTGACAGAAGTGATTTGAGGGATGAGTATGTACGTCTTGCTGTAGCACATAATGCAAAGATGGTTATTAATACCGATGCGCACACACAAGAACAGCTAGCGTATATTGAGCTTGGTGAAGCGATTGCCCGTCGTGGCTGGGCCGAAAAGAAGCACATATTAAATACACTTCCTGTTGAGCGACTCCTTGCATTTTTTAATACAAAGAAGTAATAGTTTTCATATATGAAGTTGAAAACGAATCTGCATTTTCATTGCAAGGAGGATCCGTCTGATTATATTCAATACACATTTAAAGAAGGCATAGATCGTGCCAGTGAACTTGGTTTTGATGTTATTGCACTCACACTTCATAATGCCTTTGGATATACGGAAGAACGAGCGCAGTATGCAGCCTCAAAAAATATTCTCTTGATTCCTGGAATAGAAAAAACAATTCAAGGGCGGCATGTTGTTATTCTTAACGGTGATCGTGATAGTGAGAAGATACACACGTTTGAGGAATTACGTGCGTATCGAATGTCTCATGGCGCTATATTCGTTCTTGCGCCACATCCATATTTTCCATGGTTTTCTCTTAAAGAGAAGCTCAAAGAATATATAGATCTTTTTGATGGCATTGAAAAAAGTTGGTATTATTCGAAACATATCGATGGGAATAAAGAGGCACATCGAATGGCATGCCAGTATACTCTCCCCTATATAGCAACATCAGATACTCACGTACTTACATTCATAAACCGTTCATATACCCTTGTGCATGCTCTTGAAAAAAGCGTTGGAGGAGTATTGGAAGCGCTACGAACACAAACATTTGAGAATTATTCAGAACCATCACATTTTTTTTATGATATGTGTGTCACGCAAGTATATATTTCACTGCGGGATCTATTGCAGAGGCGCTTTCACGCGCTTCGTACTCCTTTCGAGGAGTAAGAGACATACTTTACAAATACCTGAAAGTTGGTAGTATTATGCATACGGTATATATGAGTTGTTCTTTAAGAAGATGCTTCTTATGAGAGGAGGTGATCAACGTGACTCGACAAGAATACTTGCGTCGAGGAGTGGATATCACGTTAAAGGAAATGCTTCTGGAGGTTTGCGAATTCCTTCGTGAGAATATGGCCATCTCTTTTCAAGATATTTCATTTGGGGCAAACCAATTTAAGATGCCTCAGGATGATCAAACGATGGGAAATGGTAGTATACATATTCATCGAAAAGGCCAGTCTTCTATCATTGTTCAATATGCGATGTATCTTGGGCGGGGCAGTATGGCTCGTGAACATGAATGGTGCAAGGCGGAAGTCATTGTTGATATACCGGGAACGGGTAAATATATTTTTGTGTGTCAGAGGACTTCCGTTCTTAGTCACGCAAAATTTTTAAAAGTTTCTCGATGACGTTCTTTATGCTCTGTCCCGATATTCCCACATTCATTGGAATCGGGACCGTTTTATTTTGCATTTCTTATTTTTATACGTATGCGGATGCGATCAACATCCTGGGGGCATGTCGCGTCATGGTATGACGAACTTCTCTCCGGAGGAACAAGTACCTATCAGAGTGATGTCATCCTCCCAAAACTTCTTCGTTCTTTGCGAGTGAAAAGAGGACATACTATATTGGATCTTGCTTGCGGACAAGGTTTTTTTTCACGTGCATTATGGCATCTTGGCGCGAGAGTTGTCGGTGTCGACATTGCAAAAGAACTTATTCGTATTGCAGAAAAAGAAATCCCGCCACAAGCAACAACATCTGGAGGATTAACATTTCATGTGTCACGTGCGAATAATCTTTCCTTTTTGAAAAAAGAGAGTATTGATATAGTCGTATGCATATTGGCACTTCAGAATATAGAGGATATTCGAGGGACGTTTCGTGAATGCGCTCGGGTTATGAAACGTGATGCGCGGCTGTTTATTGTTCTCAACCACCCTACATTTCGGATACCGAAAGAAAGTTCGTGGGGCTGGGAGGGGATAAAAAATCAGTATCGTCGTATTGACGCATATCTTACTCCACGAAAGATAGAGATACAGATGCACCCCGGAGAAAAACCACATGAAGTGACAGTATCATTCCATCGTCCACTTGAATGGTATATGCACGAATTGAAAGTGCAAGGATTATGTATTACCGGTATGGAAGAGTGGATATCTCATAAAATGAGTAAACCTGGTTCTCGTGCACATGCTGAAAATCGTGCTCGTAAAGAAATACCTCTTTTTCTTTGCCTTGAAATAGCAAAGCATAGCGTGTATGGTAGTCGTTCTACATAATATTCGGAGTGTCTATACTATTGGATCAATGTTCCGTACGACAGATACACGCATGATATACTAAGAATATGATTACTATTTATCACAAAACAAGTAAGGAAAAAAAACCGCAGATCATTCAGGAGTTTAAGAATGGTTCATGGATTCATGTTGAAAATCCAACAGATGAAGAACTTCAACATCTTGCCGAAACACACTCCCTTGAATTGGGTTCCTTGAAAGATGCAACCGACTTTTACGAAGTTCCTCGCATTGAAATCGAGAAAGATGTGACGTATGTATTTGCACGATATCCTATGGGGGAAGCAGCAACGATCATCACCGCTCCTGTACTTATTGCGATTGGACGAGGATTTCTTTTAACGATTTCTCAAAAGCCTCTTCCTATGCTTGAAAAATTTATCAGTGGTGATATAGATTTTTCTACAAATCAAGAAACAAAATTACTCATTCAACTCTTTTTTCAAGTAAACGCGGCATATACATCATTTATTAATCGTATCAGCAGACGAATTCGGAGCACCAGTATTCAACTCGATATTATTAATAATCGAGATATCATGCGGTTTGTTCGGTTTGAATCAATTTTGAATGATTTTATGTCAGCACTTGTTCCTACGAGTGCTATGCTCCAAAATCTTCTTTCACGGAGATTTCTCAATTTACGAGAAGAGGATGAGGATCTCGTGGAAGATCTTTTCCTCAATATCGGTCAGCTTATCGATATTTGCAAATCGAATCTTAAGTCGATTGTAAATATTCGGGAATCGCATTCAACAATCATGACGAATAATCTTAATAGAGTGATGAAGCTTCTTACTTCGATTACAATTATCCTTACGGTCAATACCATGATTGCAAGTCTTTACGGAATGAATGTTTCATTACCTTTTCAGACGTCACCACACGCATTTAGCAGTATTATTGGGCTCACCATTGGTATTTCAATTGTGCTTCTCCTTATTTTTACAAAGAATAGATGGCTTTAATGGAAGTTTAATTATGATGATCACGAAGAAAATTTGGCCTGAATATTTCCACGAGATTCTTGAAGGAACAAAGAAATACGAATTACGGTTAGCTGATTTTGATATTGCCGAAGGAGACGTGCTTCTTCTCGAGGAATGGGATCCTCAAACTAAAGAATATAGCGGTCGAAAGATTAAGGTTGATGTTACGTATGTTTTAAAAACGAATGATATTTCATTTTGGCCAAAAGAGGATGTGGAAAAATTTGGATATCAAATTATTTCTATTGAACCGCATCATGAATAATGAGTTCATGATGTGTAATAGTGTTTTGATCTGAGAAATAGAATGTGCCGGTAAATTTTTTCCCCTCGAGATAGAGCGGATACCAGTGTTTGTCATCCGGCCACATTTGTTCAAGGGGTATCGCATGCATGTGATACCACCGTGGTGCCATTTCTTCAGTTTCGATAGGTTCTCCAGAAAAAGCATCAATACGAAAGACATGTATTTCAAGAGTTGTAGGATCGTTTTCGAATATAAATAAAAGACACCCCCGTTTGTCCAGTTGTGTAGCATGAATGCCGGCTTCTTCATGAAGCTCTCGGATTGCTGCCTCTTCAATAGTTTCTCCCTGTTCAACCTTGCCTCCAAAACCGTTCCATAGGCCATTGCCAAACCCGCGTTTTTTCATGCCAAGAAGTACGTGATCGCCTTCATGAACAAGACAGAGTGTAAGAATTTTTTTTAACGAGGTTGACATAGATAAGAGATATTTCTAAGGTGAGAGGACAGTTCTTTGATATAGAGGAGTTTGCGTATGGATCGTATCATTTTCGGTATCGTTGGTCCATCCGGTTCAGGGAAGACAACAGTACTCATTATTCCTGCCATTAAAAAGATACCCTACCAGGTTGCCTCCATTAAGACGTATACGACAAGAGAATGGCGAGATGAGACCGACGATCCAATTTATGATTTTACGACGCATGCTCACATGGAACAGCTTCAACAGAGAAGCGAACTAATCCAATGTGTTTTTTTTGGTGGGAACTATTACGGAAACACTCACCAGCAAGTTAATGGAATTTTAAACACACGACACGGCATTATTGCTCTGACTGAAGAGGGGGTCCATAACTTTCAAGAAAAAGGATACCATGTTGTGGCAGTGAATGTTGTACCTATTGGAATACCGACTCGAGATGGCGATATTCGTCGCAAGAAGGATGATAAATCTCGAGCACTCGTCCCCGTTGAATATTTCCATGTGATCGAAAATCACTATGGTGAAGAAGGAAAAGCGAAGGCACTTCAACAACTTATCGATATTATAGTATGCTTCCCACTCTCTTGATGGGAAGTTTTTTTAAATATGTTACTATATGTCTATGAAGGGAGAACTCATGATAAAAATTGCGACACTGAGTGGTTCCTCTGGATCTGGGAAGACATCTATTGTTCAGGAAATCCTTAAAAAAAGGGATCATACTCGTATGCTTCCGAGCGTAACCACGCGCGCTCATCGTGTTTCTGATGTTTCCGGTGAGTATATTCATATAGAAAAGGATGAATTTAACGAACGAAAAGAGCGTGGAGAATTTCTTGAATATGATGAACCACATGGAGACTGGTATGGCACCCTTCGGTCTTCATTTGAGGAAGCACTTCGAGGTAAAGATCTAAGGGTAAAGACAATATCCCTCAAGGGCGCAGAAGCTATGTATATGGCCGCTCCCAATGCAGTGATTCCTTTTTATATTATCCCACCACCCGAACCAATCTTACGTGATCGACTTCGTAACCGCGGGGATAATGAAGTTCTCTTGGAAAAACGGATTGCGGATTGCAAATCATGGCATGAAAAAGCTCAACATTCTCTTGTTCCTTTTGTGATGATCACGAATGATGGTACCCTCTCAGATGTACTCAATCAATTCATGACGTACATCGAACATCCACCCCACAATATGGAGATGAGTCGTATACCAAAAACATAAAGGAATCATATCAGATTCCTTTTTATATATAGAGTTTATGATGATGAGTCGAAGCCGGATGAATCTTTTAATTGGGTGTGTCGTTGTTTGTATACTTATATATCTTTCGAGTGTTGATGGATTTCCTATTTTTTCTCAGAAAGAGAATTTCGTTCCATTATTAATAGGCAACACTCATCTCTCTGCGCATGTTGCAGATACCACTCGTACACGGAAGGTAGGATTATCCGGACTAAAAATACTCGAAAAAGATAATGGTCTTCTTTTTATTTTTGAAAAAAAAGGGTATTATCCGTTCTGGATGAAGGAAATGTTTTTCCCTATAGATATTATCTGGATTGATGAAGAGAAGCGAATCACAGATATTACTCGTCATATTTCACCAGATACATTTCCTCAAACATTTGTATCACGATTGCCGGTGCGGTATGTTCTCGAAGTGAATGCAGGATTTGTTGAGGAGAATGGTATTTCTCTTGGAGACCATGTAGCATGGTAATGTTGAGATAGTTTTAATATATACACTACCCCTATGACATTTGAAGAATATCAAATCGCATCAGGAAAGACGGCAACCTATGCACATACAGAACGAGGTGTAGGTTTTTTTTATCCGGTTCTTGGTCTTATGGGCGAGGCCGGCGAAGTCGCAGAAAAATTTAAAAAGCTCTGGCGAGACCATGATAATGTATTGGATGAGACTGCCAAAATAGAAATCGGGAAAGAACTGGGAGATGTTCTCTGGTATATTGCACAAATTGCCAGGGAGATTGGTTTACCGCTTGAGGAAGTGGCAACACTCAATCTTGAAAAAATTCAATCACGTGTTGTTCGAGGCACTATTCATGGAGATGGTGATAATCGATAACGTTTATTCCTATGCGAGAGAATCGTTTTATCGGTGATTTTGATTTTTCAGAGAATAGAGTAGAGATAAGGGATAGGGGGCTTCTCAACCAGATTTTTAATGTATTACGGCTTACAAAGGGGGATGAATTCGTTCTGTGTAATCTCCAAAGGCAAGAAGTTGAAGTAACCATTCAGTCGATAACAAAGCATTCTTGTACTGTTATTCTGGGGCAGGTGCATATGAATACTATCGATTATGAACCCCTTTCCATTCTTTATTGTGCCATTCTAAAAAAAGAAAATTTTGAACTCGTTGTTCAGAAAACAACTGAAATTGGTATTTCAGTGATCGTGCCCGTCATCACCATACGGACCGTCAAATTGGGTATTTCAATTGATCGTTTACATCGAATTGCGAAAGAAGCAGCAGAACAATCCGGAAGGGGAATTATTCCGACCATTGGAAAGCCTTTATTACTCCAAGAAGCTTTTGAGCATGCGAAGAAGGTGGCAAAAAAAATGTTTTTTTGTGATCCATCGGGTTCACCATTCGAAAAAAAACTGAGTAGAGGCGCAAAGGATGTATATTCTCGAGCTATTTTTATCGGTCCGGAAGGCGGGTGGGAAGATAAAGAAATAGAGATGAGTCGTATGTACGGTATGGAGAAGGTATCACTTGGAAAAACAATATTGCGCGCGGAAACAGCAGCAATAATAGCAACGCATCTTGTATTACGATCATGAAAGTCACTGTCGCCGTGCGTACTCGCGCGCGTTTGGAAAAAATAGAAAAAATAGAAGAAGGTTATTTTCGTATATCCGTCAAAGAAGCGCCCGTGGGCGGAAAAGCAAACGAAGCTACCATACGCATATTAGCCGAATATATGGATGTGGCTCCTTCACGGATAGAATTTGTACGCGGATATAGCTCAAAACTCAAAGTATTTAATATCTCATGACTATCCCCGCATTTCAGAAAATGATTCTTGTCTGGTATCGGGCTTATGGGCGGCATGATCTTCCCTGGCGACACACTCGCGATCCTTATCATATTCTTGTGTCGGAGATCATGTTGCAACAGACTCAGGTGGATAGAGTTATTTCTAAGTACAAAAGTTTTTTAAAAAAATTTCCTTCGGCAGTACGCCTTGCAAACGTATCAATCCCGGTACTTCTTAAAGAATGGAAAGGTCTTGGATATAATCGTCGAGCTCTTTTTTTGCAGAGGGCCGCTCAAAAAATTATCCATGAATATGATGGAATATTTCCACGAGATATAGATTTCATCCAATCTCTTCCCGGCGTAGGGCATTACACAGCTCGAGCTGTTGCAGTGTTTTCATTCAATTCCCCCGAGATTTTTATTGAAACAAATATTAGAAGGATTTTTATACATTTTTTTTTCAAAGGAAAAGAGGAGGTAACAGATGAAGATATTCTTCCTTTCGTGAAGCGTGCATTATGGAAAAAAGATCCACATGCGTGGTATTCAGCTCTTATGGATTATGGTGCAGTTGCAATGAAGAGTATTCCTAATCCAAACAAGAAAAGTGCCCATTACGTGCGTCAGTCTCGTTTTGAAGGATCACCACGGTATGCTCGTGCTAAATTAGTGAGCTATCTTCTTGGGAAAAAGAATGGTGATCACATTGTAGGTATGAGAGCATTCTTTGGAACAGATCAGTATCTTAAGCCATATAGTAAAAGAGAAACATTAATAGATATCCTTACATCCCTTAAAGATGAAGGATTTCTCGAATATCGTGATACACGATGGCACATATCAAAAAAATAATTCACAGTCCCTCAAAAAGTCTGTGGTATACTATAGATATTCTTTATTCTTAATGAATGCCGTATCTACGTGCATTAAGGAATTTTATGCGAAAGTATATTAGCATATTCACGATCCTTACGGGATTGTTGATGGCCGTGTCAGCAGCATCGGCCCAAAGTGCGCCACCACCTCCATCGAATAACCAACAGCAACCCCCTCCACCATCGAGTGGGAGTCAGCAACCTCCACAAGGAGGGCAGTTTGATTTTAATAAAAGTGGATCAACGATGATGGGTCCCAATCAAGGTGGTATGATGGGTCCCAATCAAGGTGGTATGATGGGTCCCAATCAAGGTGGTATGATGGGTCCCAATCAAGGTGGTATGATGGGTGGTAACCAAGGTGGTATGATGGGTGGTAACCAAGGTGGTATGATGGGTGGTAACCAAGGTGGTATGATGGGTGGTAACCAAGGTGGTATGATGGGTGGTAA